>Ga0315902_10007361_pt1 | contig 15044 bp, 16 predicted proteins | sample LakEriMetagenome_9_FD_203523 | JGI IMG/M metagenome (GOLD analysis project Ga0315902, IMG submission 203523) | Freshwater fungal communities from buoy surface, Lake Erie, Ohio, United States - Buoy 12 MA117 | ecosystem: Environmental > Aquatic > Freshwater > Lake > Lake biofilm | place: USA... | reverse complement strand
CGCGACCGGTACGCAGATGCGGCGGAACCCATCGCGGGGATGCGTGGTCAACCACGGCGCTTCTGGAAGGCGTGCATCGACTCACGTATGCGCGGCACAGACGCCGTCCAGCGCGGCACACGGTTGGAAAGCGCAGACCACCCGTCGCGCATCAGCCCTCAGCGCGGCGACGCGTGAACATACGGCGTGGGATCGGCCACGCCGGCCTCGGCAAACGCATCGCGCCGCTCGCGGCACTTGCTGCACAGGCCGCAGTGCCGGGGCAGCGCCTCGGCGATCGCATCGCCCACCACCGGATTCATGCACGACAGCGTGCGGGCCAGGTCGACGCCGAGCTCGCACCCTCGCCGAATCACGGCGGATTTTTCCCACGACAGAAACGGCGCCTCGACGACCAGGCGATGTTCGAGCCCGAGCGAGAGGGCCTGGCCCATGGCGTCGAAGAACGCCGGTCGTGCATCGGGGAAGGGATTGCCGGCCAGCGGGCCCAGCACAACGCGCGTGGCACCTGCGCGGGCCGCGACCACGCCCGCCTTGGCCAGCAGCAGCACATTGCGTCCGACCAGGTAGACGTCTGCATCGGGCGTGTCGTACGCCGGTGGACGGCCCGTGATTGCCCAGTGCCCCGACGGATACACGTCACCCACAGGGAGATCGATTGTCTGCAGCGGAAGGAGCGTCGGTGAGCGCCGCGTCTCGAGGAAGGCGGTCACCATCTGGCGCTCGAGCGGTTCCCACGACAGGCCGGCGGCGACGTACACGGGCAGGACCGGGCCACGGGTCGCCTCGTGTGCGAGCAGCACCGCACTGTCGAGCCCGCCCGACAGCAGCACGAGGGTAGGGGCGTCGTGCTGGGCGGGATGCGTGTGCGGCGCGGTGGGCCGCGCGGGAGGAGATGGCATGACGGGCCGTGACCTGTCACACTACCGTACCGGCCCGCCATGATTGCCTTCGACCTCGACGGAACGCTCATCAACTCTTCCCGTGACCTTGCCGAGTCGGCGTCCGACCTCGTGCAGTCGTACGGGGCCGCCCCGCTTGCGGAGGTCGAGGTGCAGGCCATGGTGGGCGACGGCGCCGCCGTGCTGGTGGCCCGGGCGCTCGCCAGCCGCCAGCTGCCGGCCGACACACCGGGGGCCCTGGCGCGGTTCCTCGACATCTACGACGGACGGCTGCTCAACCACACCGTGCCGTACGACGGTATTCCCGAGGTGCTGGCCCTGCTGATGGAGGCCGGCCCGCTGGCTGTGCTCACCAACAAGCCGCTGGCGCCGGCGCTGCGTATCCTCGACCACCTGGGCCTGCGCGGGTTTTTCGTCGAGGTGATTGGCGGCGATAGCCGCTTTGGCCGCAAGCCGAACCCGGCGGGTCTGCAGTCGCTGATGCGTCCCGGCGAGGCGACGGTGATGGTGGGTGATTCACCGGTCGATGCCCAGGCGGCCGAGGCGGCGGGCTGTGGTTTCGTGCTGGCCGCCTACGGCCCGGGCGTGGCCAAGTTTCCGAGGCCGCTGCCCGAGGCGATGCGCGTGGCGCATCACGCGCGCGAGCTGGCCTGGCTGGCCGACACGCGCACCTTCGACGCCGCGCGAGTGCCGATCGTCAACCGCTGACCCTCGCGGCTGGTCAGGGCCACCGAGTCGGCCGACTCGTCGCGGGCCTCCACCTGCAGCACATGGCCGGGCATCAGCCCGTGCTGCTGCACGAAGCGCAGGAAGCCGGCTTCCTGATCGGTGATGCGTGTCACGGTCACCGGCGTGCCGGTGTCGCAGGTCAGCAGCGTCGCCGAGTCGTGCACGGGAAACTCGCCGGCGGCATTGGGAATCGGATCGCCGTGCGGATCGACTTCCGGGAATCCCAGCATTTCGTCCATGCGGGCGATGAGGCGATCAGACACGACATGCTCGAGGTGCTCGGCCTCGTCGTGCACTTCATCCCATCCGAGGCCCATGACCCGTACGAGAAACAGCTCGATCAGCCGGTGCCGCCGCAGCACGAGTGCCGCCAGCGTGAGCCCGGCCGGGCTCAGGCGGACCCCGTTGTAAGGCTCGTAGTCGACCAGGCCCGACTCGGCCAGCGTCTTGACCATGGTCGTGGCCGTGCCGGGCACGACCCCGAGGGCGGTCGCGAGCTGACCCATGGGCAACCGATCATCGTCGGGGCCCTGGGCGGTGCCGAGGTAAATGGCCTTGAGATAGTTCTCGACGGTGCTGGACGGAAGCATGTCGCGCTGAGGAGGATATCAGATGTTTTGAGCTAGCCTCTTTGACTTTTCAGTCGGTGCGATGTTTAATTTTGGTTAGTCAAAATCATGATGTCGACCGGGCTGATTCTTCTCGCTGTGGCCATGCTGGCCCTGGCCGGTGCCGTAAGTGTCGGGGCCCGCGGCCGCGCGCTGTGGCAGCACGCCCGCGACCTGCGCCGCCGCGAGCAACTCGAGAATGCGCTCAAGCACCTGCTGGCCGCTGCGGCAGACCGCGAGGCCGTGCCTGTGGCGCAGTTGGCCGAGGCCCTGCAGCAGTCCGCCGCCACCACGCGAGAGACGGCCGACCAGCTCTGCCGCGAACGGCTGGCGACCGCCGACGCCGATGGCCTTCGACTGACCGACGCCGGCGTGCGCCTCGCGCTGCAGGTCGTGCGGGCACACCGGCTGTGGGAGCGCTATTTCGCCGACGAGGCGGACATGCCGCTGTCAAAGATTCACGAGGCCGCCGAGCGGGCCGAGCACCGCCTGACACCCGAGGCGCTCGAGCAGCTGTCAGCCGCACTCGGGCACCCCGAAGTCGACCCGCATGGGTCGCCGATTCCGTCGAGCACCGGTGCCATGGCGCGCCGCGGCAATGCGGAGGTCGGCGACAGCAGTGGCGCACAGGCCTGGCCGACGGGCACCGTGCCCCTGTCCGACTGGCCCGCGGGACAGCCGGCCTCGGTCGTGGCCCTCGACACGGCCTGCCGCGGGTTCCTGCGCCGGCGCCTGCTCGACCTGGGCTTCACCCCCGGCACCACCATCGCCCCCGACCTGACGCCCTTCGCCGGAGACCCCCGCGCCTACCGCCTGCGGGGTACGACCATCGCGCTGCGCCGCGACCAGGCCCGTCGCATTCTGGTGCGTCCGGTCTGACCCGGACAGAGGCTGAACGATGTCCACTCCCTCATCTGCCTGCGAGACCTGCCCGGTCCACACCGAGATGGCCCGACTCGGCGCCGTCACCACCGGCGTCGATGCCGTGGTGGCGCTGGCGGGCAACCCCAACACGGGGAAGTCGACCCTGTTCAACGCCGTCACCGGCCTTCGCCAGCACACGGGGAACTGGCCTGGCAAGACGGTCACCCGTGCCGAGGGCGCCTTCCAGTTCGGATCACGCCGCTACAAGCTGGTCGACCTGCCCGGCACATACTCGCTGCTGTCGGCCTCGCAGGACGAGGAGGTGGCGCGCAACTTCCTGCTCTTCGGCCGGCCCGACTGCACGATCGTCGTCATGGATGCCAGCGCCGTCGAGCGCAACCTGTACCTGGCGCTGCAGGTGCTGGAAATCACCGATCGCGTGGTGGTCGCCGTCAACCTGATGGACGAGGCGGCGCGCCGCGGCATCGAGGTCGATGTGCGCAGCCTGTCGCGCGATCTGGGCGTGCCGGTCGTGCCCATCGTCGCGCGCACGGGCGAGAACGTGATGGCGCTGCTGACGGCCGTCGCCGATGTGGCCTCGGGCGAGACGCGCACTACGCCGCTCCGGTCGACGGGCACACCCGAGTTCGAGCGCGCGGTGCAGGAGCTGCTGCCGCTCATCGATGCGGTGGCCCCGGGCCTGCCCAATGCGCGCTGGGTCGCCATCCGCCTGCTCGACGGTGACGCAGCCGTCGAAGCGGCCCTGACCAGTGGCGAGCTGGCATCGCTGGTGGCCCGCCAGCAGCAGCCCGATCGCCGTTTCAGCGATCGCATCGCCCTGCAGGGGGCCCAGTGAGCGCACCCACCCCGGTCACGCCGCAGCAGGTGCTGCACGAGGCCGCCCGGCTGCGTCGCACGCTGGCCGGCGGCTTCCGCGAGGAAGTCGTGTCGTCGCTCTACGGCGAAGTCGAACGCGTGTCGCGCCGGGCTGTCCGCACGGCAGGCACCGTCGGAACCGACCTCGACCAGCGCATCGATCACCTCGTGACCTCGCGCTGGCTGGGCCTGCCCCTGATGGTGGTGCTGCTGGCCATCATCTTCTGGCTGACCATCACGGGCGCCAACGTGCCGTCGGCCATGCTGGCCTCGGCGCTCTTCATGGTGGAAGACTGGGGCGCGGCGCAGACGCTGCGCCTCGGCGTTCCCGAATGGCTTACCGGGTTTGCCTGGCACGGTGTCTTCCGTGGCCTGGCCTGGGTCATCAGCGTCATGCTGCCGCCGATGGCCATCTTCTTCCCGCTGTTCACGCTGCTCGAAGACCTGGGCTATCTGCCGCGTGTGGCCTTCAACCTCGACTTCCTCTTCCGCCGCGCCGGGGCCCACGGCAAGCAGGCGCTCAGCATGGCGATGGGCTTCGGCTGCAACGCGGCCGGCGTGATCGCCACGCGCATCATCGACTCGCCGCGCGAGCGGCTGGTGGCGATTCTCACCAACAACTTCGTGCCGTGCAACGGCCGGTTTCCCACGCTGATCCTGCTGGCCACGGTGTTTGTGGCCGCGGCCTTCCCGCCGGCGCTGGCGTCGGTGGTGGCCGCCGGCTCGGTCGTGGCCATCGTGCTGCTCGGGGTGGCGTTCACGCTGGCGGTGTCGTGGCTGCTGTCCCGCACCGTGCTCAAGGGCGAGGCCTCGGCCTTCACGCTCGAGCTGCCGCCGTACCGGCGCCCGGGCCTGCTGCGCATCCTCTACACCTCGCTTATCGACCGCACCATCTTCGTGCTGTGGCGGGCCATCCAGACGGCCGCACCGGCCGGGGCCGTCATCTGGATCCTCGCGAACGTCTCGGTCGGCGGGCAGAGCCTGGCGCAGCTCATCGCCGCCGGCCTGCAGCCGCTGGGCTGGCTGATGGGGCTCGACGGGGTGATTCTGCTGGCCTACATCATTGCGATTCCCGCCAACGAAATCGTCGTGCCCACGATGATGATGGTCTACATGGCCGAAGGGATGATGACCGACGTGCCGTCGGTCGAGGCGCTGCGCGCCCTGCTGGTCGACCAGCACGGCTGGACGATGCTCACCGCCGTGAACCTGATGCTCTTCTCGCTGCTGCACAACCCGTGCGCCACGACGGTCATGACCATCTACAAGGAGACGCTCAGCGTGAAGTGGGCCACCGTCGGCGCACTGCTGCCGCTCGGCCTCGCCGTGGTGGTGACCATGACCACGGCGGCCGTGGCGCGCCTGATGTGGGGGCTATAGCGGCCGTCACCGCGCCCGTTCCTGACGGGGGGTGACGTCCCGCGCGTCGGGATGTGTCTGAGGGGCCGCCGGCTCAGCTGAGCCAGGGCTTGACCATCTCGAGCAGCATCTCGATCACATCGTCCTCGGTCAGTGCCGCGGCACCCGGGGTGCCTGGCTTGACCGGCCGTTCGATGTGCGTCATGCGGCTGCCGCGTCCGGAGGTGACGGTCACCATGGGCTGCGGCGGGGTGACCGTGGGATCGAAGGCGAGCGAAATGCCCTCCTCGCGGCGCCGGTCCGGCACGAGGCGGACCTCGCCGGACGGGGTCATCACTTCCCACCACAGGCCTTCAGACTTGAGCACGACGGCCATCGACCGGAAGGCCGGGATTGCGCGCTGCTCGAGGAACTCGTCGTAGGCCCGCTGGGCTTCGTGCACGAGCGCCCGGTGGTCGGCAGACTCCCGGCGTGCCTGTTCGATGGCCTTCTGCACCCGCTTGCGGAGCTGCGCCACATCGGTCACAGCCGGATCACTCCCGACGAAGACAGCTGATCGATCATCTGGTGATCGTAGCCCAGTTCGGTCAGCACTGCGCGGGTATGCTGGCCCAGCACCGGTGGAGGCGTGCGCACCGAGGGCGGCGTGGCCGACAGCTTGAGGGGCGATCCCATCACGCGGGTGGTCCCCACGGTCGGATGGTCGACGGTGGCCACCATCCCGCGGGCCTCCAGCTGCGGATCGCTCAGCACCTCGTGCAGGTCGCGCACGGCACCGCACGGCACCCCGACGGCATGAAAGCGTTCGGTCCACTCGGCGCGTGTGCGGGCCTGCAGGGCCTCGACGAGCAGCGGGCGCAGCTCGTCATAGTGCGCGAGGCGGTCGCGATTGGTGGCAAAGCGCGGGTCGTCGACCAGGGCCGGCCGGTCGATGGCCGGACAGAAGCGGCGCCAGATACCGTCATTGCCGACGGCCACCACCAGGTCGCCGTCGCGGGTCGGCAGCGTCTCGTACGGCGCAATCGTCGGATGGCGGTTGCCCAGCCGGCCTGGCGCCTGGCCGGTCGCGAAGTAGTTGCCGGCCTGGTAGGTCAGCAGCGCTGCGGTCGTGTCGAGCATGCCGATGTCGACGCGCTGCCCCTCGCCCGAGGTGGTGCGGTGATAGAGCGCTGCCGTAATGGCCTGCGCCGCGAACATCCCCGAGACAATGTCGGAAATGGCGACGCCCATGCGGAGTGCGGGCCCGTCGGCCTCGCCGGTGAAGCTCATCAGCCCGCCTTCGGCCTGAATCACCGCGTCGTACCCCGCCTCGCTGCGGCGCGGCCCCGTCTGGCCATAGCCGGAGATCGAGGCATAGACGAGGCGCGGATGGCGGGCGCGGACCGCGTCGGCGCTGAAGCCCGCGCGGTCGAGCGTGCCGGGCTTGAAGTTTTCGACCAGCACGTCGGCGCCTGCCAGCAGCCGTTCGAGGATGGCCGCACCCTCGGCCGTCTTGAAGTCGAGGGCCACGCTTTCCTTGTTGCGGTTGATGCTCAGGAAGTACGCGCTCTCGCCCCCGACAAACGGCGGCCCCCACGCGCGGGTGTCGTCGCCGGTGCGCGGGTGTTCCACTTTGATGACGCGGGCGCCGAGGTCGGCCAGCATCATCGTGCAGTAGGGGCCCGACAGCACACGCGTCAGGTCAATCACCGTCAGGCCATGCAGCGGGCCACTCATGCAGACTCCTTGCCGGACAGCGACCGGGCAATGGTCGCCAGGTCGGAAATCACCGCGTAGGCGGTGTGGGTCAGGGTGCCGCTCCGCTGGACGATGCCGAGATCGCCGAGCGGGTGCAGCGCCAGATAGAGCGCATTGTCGGTGTCGTCGACACCGGCCAGCGGGTCGTCGCTGGCCAGGGCCATCGGCTGGACGCACGCCGTGATGCCCGAGGCGGTCCGCTCGGCCGAGGCCACGAGCCTCAGCCGCCGCCCCTCGTCTGCCGCGCGGCGGACGTCGCCGGCGGTGAGGTGCGCGATGCCGGTGCGGGCGACCTGCTGCGGCGTGATGTCGCCGTCCATCAGCACGTTGACGAGGGCAGCCGTCTTGGCTGCGGCATCCCACCCGTCGATGTCGAGTGAGGGATCGGCCTCGGCGATGCCCCGGGCCTGCATCTCGGCGACGGCGTCGGCGAACGACTGCCCGGTACCGAGGGCCGACAGTACGAAGTTGGTGGTGGTGTTGATAACGCCGCGGAAGCCATCGACGCGCACCCCGGGCAGCGTCTCGCGCACGAGGTTGAAGACGGGGATGCCGTCCATGACCGCGCCTTCGTGCAGGAACCACCGACCGGCCTGCCGGGCCTGCGCCAGGAGGGCACGTGCGGCGAAGGCGGCCGGGCCCTTGTTGACGGTGACGGCGTGCATGCCGTGCTGCAGCGCAGCAGACACATGCGCGCGCGCCGGTTCGCCGCGGGTGATGTCGAGCACCGTCGACTCGACGCACACGAGGTGTCCACGGGCGGCATCGTCCGTGCAGCGGCGGGCGACCTCGGTCAGCAGGCCGATGCCTGCGTCGCCTTCCGTTGCCTGCCCGGTGTGCAGGGCGCCGAGGCTGTGGCCGTCGGCGACGAGCCGGGCCGCGCGTGCGGCGTCGAGGCCGCGGGCATCGATGGCCAGGCCATGCCGCTGCGTGGCGATGCCGACGACATCGGCGGTGAAGGGGAGCGTGGCGGCCATCTCGTCGAGCAGGGACACGAGGCGCCGACCGACGTGGCCGAAGCCCACGAGGGCCAGCCGCAGATGGGGTCGGCCCGCTGGTGCAGCGGCATGCATGCGCGGCAGTATACTTTCGACATGAGGCGCCTGCCGACTCTCGCACTGCTCGCGCTCGTGCTGCTGCGGCCGGCACCGGTGGCTGCGCAGGCGACCCCGTCACCTTCCGTCGTAGTCATGCAGGGCAGCGGCGTCGTGCGCCGCGCGCCTGACCAGGCCCTGGTGCGCATCGGGGCCGAATCGACCGCCCCCAGCCCGAAGGCCGCGCAGCAGGCCACGGCCACCGCGATGGCGGGCGTCATGGCACAGCTGACCGCCGCAGGCATCAGCGGCGATGCGGTGCGCACCACGGCCGTGACGGTGCAGCAGGAATTCGATTACGTGAATGGCCGGCAGGTGCCGCGAGGCTATGTGTCGCGCAACGCCATCGAAGTGCGCGTCGACGATCTGGCGCGGCTGCCGCAGGTGCTCGACGCCTCGGTGGCTGCGGGTGCCACCTCGGTGCAGGGGCTCGAGTGGACCCTGAAGAATCGCGCGGCGGCCGAACGTGAGGCGGTGACCCTGGCCGTGGCCGATGCCGTGGCCCGCGCCGAGGCCGCAGCGGCCGGTGCGCGGCGAAGCATCGAGGCCGTGCTGCGCATCGAGGAATCGGGCGCGGTGATGGCCGTGCGCAGCGCGCCGATGGCTGTGCAGGTCGGCCGGATGCAGGACGCCGTCGCCGCCACGCCGGTGTCGATGGGCGAGATCGAAGTGCGCGCGCAGGTCACCGTGACCGCGAGCCTCAAGTAATGGCATTCCGCGGAACAGGGCCGCTGCCCGAGCTGATGGCCGGCGAGGTGCGGCGCTACAGCCGGCACCTGATCCTGCCCGAGGTGGGGGTCGACGGCCAGCGGCGGCTCAAGCAGTCGCGAGTGCTGTGCGTGGGGGCCGGCGGGCTCGGCTCACCGGCGGCCATGTATCTGGCAGCAGCCGGTGTGGGCACCCTGGGCCTCGTCGATTTCGATGTCGTCGACCTCAGCAATCTGCAGCGCCAGCTGCTGCATGGCACGAGCGATGTCGGCCGCCCCAAGCTCGACTCGGCCGCCGACCGGCTGCGCGAGGTGAATCCCCACGTGCGCATCGAGCCGCACCACACGGCACTCACCTCGGCCAATGCCCTCGACCTGCTGCGCGAGTACGACGTCATCCTCGACGGCACCGATAACTTTCCCACCCGCTATCTCGTGAATGACGCGTGCGTGCTGCTGCGCAAGCCGAACGCCTTCGGCAGCATCTTCCGCTTCGAGGGGCAGGCCTCGGTGTTCGGGGTCGAGGGCGGGCCGTGCTACCGGTGCCTCTATCCCGAACCGCCGCCGCCCGGCCTTGTGCCGAGCTGTGCCGAGGCGGGCGTGCTCGGCGTGCTGCCGGGTATCATCGGCACCATCCAGGCGACCGAGACCATCAAGCTGCTGCTCGGCATCGGCCAGCCCCTCATCGGCCGGTTCCTCGTCTTCGAGGCGCTGCGAATGCGCTTCCGTGAACTGACGCTGCGGCGCGACCCCGAGTGCCCGGTGTGCGGCGACCATCCGACCGTCACCGCGCTCATCGACTACGAGCAGTTCTGCGGCGTCGCGCCCCCGACGCCCGATGCGGGGGCGGCGTCCGACCCGGACATCGAGCCGAGGGCCCTGCGCGACTGGATGGCCTCGGGGACGCCACCTGTGGTGCTCGACGTGCGCGAGCCCCAGGAATGGGATATCTGCCACCTGCCCGGGGCGGTGCTCATCCCGCTGGGCGACCTGCCCCAGCGCATCGGCGAACTCGATCCGCAGGTGCCCGTAGTGTGCCAGTGCCGTTCCGGCATCCGCAGCGCCCGCGCGGCCCAGTTCCTGCGGCTGCAGGGCTTCCGCGACGTCAGGAACCTGACCGGCGGCATTCTGGCCTGGTCCGACGAGGTCGACCCGACCGTCCCGAAGTACTGAGCCGCGACGCCCTTGTGTCGGAGGGCGTGAACGACCGGTGCCCCGGTCCGTGTCCGCCCCCGAATTCCGGCCCCCGTCGCGGCCCTGCAACTGGAAATCGGACTTGTCTGGTCCGATTCCTGCACCTAAACTAGGACGTTGTGAGTCGTATATAACGCGTCATGCTGAGGCTGTCGAAAAAATCAGACTACGCCCTGATGTCGATGAAGCACCTGGCCACCCGTCCGGGTGAGGCTGGTGCGGCCAGTGCGCGCGAGATCGCGGAGGCCTACAGCATTCCGCTCGATCTGCTGGCCAAGGTGCTGCAGCAGCTCGTCCGCCAGCACCTGCTGGTGTCGGTGCAGGGCACGCGGGGCGGCTATCGTCTGGCCCGCACGCCCGATGCGATCACCGTGGCCGACATCGTCCAGGCCATGGACGGTCCCTTTACCGTGACGGCCTGCTCGCCCGACGACCACGCGTGCGACCAGTACAGTACCTGCAGCATCCGCGATCCACTCTGGAAGATTCGCAACCGCATCTTCCACACCCTCAATGCCGTGACGCTGGCGGAGATGTCCAGCGATGCCGTGCCGGAACCCGGCGTCTCGCCCATGACGTTCGTGGGGTCGCGTCCGTCATGAGCATCTACCTCGACCATCACGCCACAACGCCGGTCGACCCTCGTGTGGTCGAGGCCATGCTGCCGTGCTTCACCACGACCTTCGGGAATGCCACGAGCCGGCTGCACCGCCACGGCTGGGAGGCGCAGCGGCTGGTCGAGTCGGCGCGCCGTGATGTGGCGGCGCTGATGGGGGCGCCGGCGCGTGCGGTGGTCTTCACGAGCGGGGCTACCGAGTCGAACCTGCTGGCGCTCGAGGGCGTGGCCGACGCGGCTCCGGCAGACCGCCGGACCATCATCACCGCGGCCACCGAGCACGCGTCCGTGCTCGAGGCCTGCCGCCGTCTCGGGGCGCGGGGGTTCCGCGTGGTGGTCCTGCCGGTCGAGGCCGATGGGTGCCTGTCTCCCGAGACGGTCCGCAGTGCCGTGGGGCCTGACACGCTCGTGGTCAGTGTGATGCTGGCGCAGAACGAAGTGGGCACGATTCAGCCTCTGGCTGACATCGCGCGCGTCGCGCATGAGGCCGGCGCGCTGGTGCACACCGATGCGGTGCAGGCGCTGGGGAAGGTGCCTGTCGATGTGACGACGCTCGAGGTCGACCTGGCATCGTTCAGTGCGCACAAGGTGTATGGCCCCAAGGGTGTGGGTGCGCTGTATGTGCGGCCGGGCGTCGAGCGCCGGCTGGCGGCGGTCATGCCGGGCGGTGGCCAGGAGCGGGGCCTGCGCGGCGGCACGCTGAACGTGCCCGGTATCGTCGGCTTCGGTGCCGCGTGCCGTGTCGCTCGCCACGAGATGGCGTCGGAGGCCATGCGGCTGGAAGGCCTGCGCGACCGGCTATGGTCGGCGCTGCAGGCGCAGGTGCCCGGCGTGCGCCGGAACGGCGCGGTATCGCCGAGGCTGCCTGGGAACCTGCACGTGACGTTTCCCGAGACCGACGGCGAGGCGCTGATGCAGGCGCTGTCTGAGGTGTCGGTGTCCTCCGGGGCAGCCTGTCAGACGGCCGAGCCCTCGCACGTGCTGCTGGCCCTGGGCCTCACGCCGGCGCAGGCCCAGGCCTCGCTGCGGTTCGGCCTCGGCCGGGGCACGACGGCTGACGAGATTGACCGTGCGGCTGCGCACGTGGCGGCCGTGGTGGCGCAGGTGCGCCGCGCGGCGAGGGTGGCGTAAATGACTCCAGACACGTCCGTGACTTCCGCCTCCGAACCCCGCATCGAGATTACCGACAGCGCGGCGCGCGTGATCACGCGGCAGCTGGCGCGGCAGCAGCTGGCCGGCGGCGGCCTGCGCATCGCCATCAAGGCTGGCGGCTGCTCGGGCTTTGCCTACACCTTCAGCTTCGAGGCGGCGCCCCGCCCCACCGACCGCGTCTTCACCGCGGCCGGCGGCGCGCAGGTGTTCGTCGACCCGCGCAGCCTGCGTCTGCTGGACGGCACCGTGCTCGACTTTGACGAACAGAACCTGATGGCCACCTCCTTCACGCTGCAGAACCCGCACGCCACCAGCACCTGCGGGTGCGGCGCGTCCTTTTCCGCATAACCAGACCTATGTCCACCTCTACTGACGTCATCGAACAGCTCGCGACCACCGAGTACAAGTACGGCTTTGTCACCGACATCGAGCAGGACATCGCCCCGAAGGGCCTGAATGAGGACATCGTCCGCCTCATCTCGTCCAAGAAGGGCGAGCCCGAGTGGCTGCTCGAGTGGCGCCTGCGGGCGTTCCGCACGTGGCTCCGCATGGAAGAGCCGTCGTGGCAGAACGTGCAGTACGACCGGGTCGACTATCAGGCGATCTCGTACTACGCCGCGCCCAAGGAGAAGAAGAAGCTGAACAGCATGGACGAGGTCGACCCCGAAATCAGGGCGACATTCGACAAGCTGGGCATTCCGCTCATCGAGCAGCAGATGCTGGCCGGCGTCGCGGTTGACGCCGTGTTCGACTCGGTGTCAGTGGCCACCACCTTCCGCAGCAAGCTGGCCGAGCTCGGCATCATCTTCTGCTCGTTTTCCGAGGCGGTGAAGGACCATCCCGATCTGGTGCGCCAGTACCTCGGGTCGGTCGTACCGCACACCGACAACTTCTTCGCCGCGCTCAACTCGGCGGTCTTCAGCGACGGCAGCTTCGTGTTCGTGCCCAAGGGGGTGCGCTGCCCCATGGAGCTGTCGACCTACTTCCGCATCAACGCGAAAGAGACGGGGCAGTTCGAGCGCACGCTCATCATCTGCGAGGAGGGCGCCTCGGTCAGCTACCTCGAGGGCTGCACGGCGCCCAAGCGCGACGAGAACCAGCTGCATGCCGCGGTGGTCGAGCTGGTGGCCCTCGACCACGCGACCATCAAGTACTCGACGGTGCAGAACTGGTATCCGGGCGACAAGAACGGCGTCGGCGGCATCTACAACTTCGTGACCAAGCGCGGCATCTGCCGCGGCGTGGCGAGCAAGATCACCTGGACCCAGGTCGAGACCGGTTCAGCCGTCACCTGGAAGTATCCGAGCTGCATCCTGCAGGGCGACGACTCGGTGGGCGAGTTCTACTCGGTGGCCGTCACCAACAACCGCCAGCAGGCTGACACCGGCACCAAGATGATCCACCTCGGCCGCAACACACGCAGCACGATTGTGTCGAAGGGCATCTCGGCAGGCCAGGGCCAGAACACCTACCGCGGCGCGGTCAAGATCGGCAAGCACGCTGCCAACGCCCGCAACTACTCGCAGTGCGACTCGCTGCTCATCGGCGACCGCTGCGGCGCCCACACGTTCCCCTACCTCGAGATCAAGAACACGTCGGCCAAGGTCGAGCACGAGGCGTCGACGTCCAAGATCGGCGAGGACCAGATCTTCTACTGCGAGCAGCGCGGCATCTCGAAGGAAGACGCCATCAACATGATCGTCTCGGGCTTCTGCAAGGAAGTCTTCCGCGAACTGCCCATGGAGTTTGCCGTCGAGGCGCAGAAGCTGCTGGGCATCTCGCTCGAAGGGTCTGTCGGTTAACCGCGTTTTCATTTTCAGGGTTCATCACGTCATGTCGCTACTGAGCATTCAGGATCTGCACGTCAAGGCCGAGGACAAGCACATTCTCAAGGGCGTCTCGCTCGAGATTCAGGCGGGCGAGGTGCACGCCATCATGGGACCCAACGGGTCGGGCAAGAGCACGCTGGCCCGCGCCCTGTCCGGGCACCCGGGGTATGAAGTCACCGGCGGGCGGGTACTGTACCGGGGCGAGGATCTGCTCGAGATGGCTCCGGACGAGCGCGCGCGCAAGGGCGTGTTCATGGCGTTCCAGTACCCGGTCGAGATTCCGGGCGTCAACAACGCCTACTTCCTCAAGGCCGCCCTCAACGCGGTGCGCAAGGAGCGGGGGCTCGATGACCTGGACGCCATCGACTTCATGGCCCTCGTGAAGGAGAAGGCCCGTCTGCTCGAGATGGACGAATCGATGCTGCAGCGCTCGGTCAACGAGGGCTTCTCGGGCGGCGAGAAGAAGCGCAACGAGATCTTCCACATGGCCGTGCTCGAGCCGACACTGGGCATTCTCGACGAGACCGACTCGGGCCTCGACATCGATGCCCTCCGCATCGTCTCGCACGGGGTGAATGCGCTGCGCCGCGAGGACCGGTCGTTCATCGTCGTCACCCACTATCAGCGGCTGCTCAACTACATCGTCCCCGACTTCGTGCACGTGCTGAGCGAGGGCCGCGTGGTGCGGTCGGGCGGGCGCGAGCTGGCCCTCGAGCTGGAAGAGAAGGGGTACGGCTGGATCGAGACGGCGGAGGCACGCGCGTGAGCACCGCCACCCTCGACGAACGACAGGTGCCGTACCTGGCCGAGCACGATCGCTTCGTGCGTGGACGCGGTGACGCCGCTCCGGCCCGCGTCCGCACGCTGCGTGAGCAGGGCCGCGCCCTGTTCCAGGCCCTGGGCTTCCCGACGACGCGCGACGAAGCGTGGCGGTTCACCAATGTGCAGGCCATCGCCTCGACGCCGTTCCGGCTGGGCGACGGCGTGCCGACCAACCCGGCCCCGCTGGTGCAGCGCGTGGCGCTGCCCGGTGCCGTGCGCCTGGTGCTGCTGAACGGGCGCTTTGCGCCCGAGCTCTCCGACCTGGCCGCGGTGCCGACCGGCCTCAAGATTGGCAGCCTCGCCACCGCGCTCGCGCAGGGCGCCCCGGAGTGCAGCCACCTCGGGCAGGCTCCGATGGACGGGCACCCGTTTGCCGCGCTCAATACCGCGTTTCTTGAAGACGGCGCGCTGATTGCGATCCGAAAGGGCGCGGTCATCGAGACGCCGATTCACATCGTGATCATCACCGGCGGCACTGGAAAGACGATGGTGCATCCACGGGTGCTGATGGTGGCCGGCGAGGCCAGTCAGGCGACCGTGGGCATCACGCTGCTC
>Ga0315902_10007360_pt1 | contig 15045 bp, 18 predicted proteins | sample LakEriMetagenome_9_FD_203523 | JGI IMG/M metagenome (GOLD analysis project Ga0315902, IMG submission 203523) | Freshwater fungal communities from buoy surface, Lake Erie, Ohio, United States - Buoy 12 MA117 | ecosystem: Environmental > Aquatic > Freshwater > Lake > Lake biofilm | place: USA... | reverse complement strand
CTTGTTTGCATACCACCGCAGTTCAAACCTTTTCGGGTAAGCTAGGAAAATGCCGAATCCGCCGAAACCAGCCGAACAGAAAAGAGCCACAGGCAACCCAGGGAAGCGCGCGTTGCCTCAGCCAATCGAATACATTGAAGGTGGCTACATTGCGCCAGCTCGACCGCTTGAGTTTGCAGGCCAACAGCTTTGGGATGCAGCCATGAAGACAGGCGAGCGATGGATTGCCCGCAACTCAGACACTCAGCTCTTGCTCTTGACCTGTGAGCAGATGGACAGGCGCAATGACCTCATCACTAAAATCCATGAGACAAGTGAGTGGCGACTTTATCGAGCCTTGCATGACTTAGAGAAAATGATTACCTCAAATCTCTCGCTCTTAGGATTCACCCCGACAGACAGAACTCGTCTCGGCATCGCTGAGGTCAAGGTTGCAAGCAAGCTAGAAGAACTGATGAAGAGAAAGGCTGAGCGTGTGGCCTCCTCAATGGCTAACTCCAGTTCCGTCTGAGTCTGTCGCTAAGGGCGAAGGCGAACTTGTCATTGACTTCATCGAAGGCTTCGGCATAATCACCAAAGACTCCGTTGCAGGTAGACAAGGGGAGAAGTTAGTTCTGCGTAATTGGCAGAAGGACCTAATCAAAAACATCTACGCAAGTGATGGCGTTGGATTTCGCTCAAGGGTCAACTTAGTCGGAATGCCGAGGAAGTCAGGCAAGTCCGCCATCGCATCCGCAATGGCAATCTTTGACACCTACTTCGGACCTGCTGGAGGTGAGACCTATTCGGTCGCCGCTACTCGCGAACAGGCTCGAATTGTTTTCTCTGACGCTAAACGAATTGTCGAAGCAAACGAGGAGCTTGCGAAAATGGCAAAGCTCTATCGTGACGCAATTGAGATTCCCTCTACTGGTTCTATCTATCGAGTCTTATCAGCGGAAGCCTTTAGCGCGGAAGGTCTCAACATCTCAGCCTGTTGGTTCGATGAGCTTCACGCTCAACCCAATCGAGAACTGTTCGATGTTATGTCTCTGGCTATGGGTGCAAGAGGTTCGCTTGCTCATCTTGTTGCAATAACAACCGCAGGCGTGAAGACAGATTCAACAGGGCAAGACTCAATTGCTTTTAGTTTATATAACTACGGCAAGAGAGTCGCATCGAGTGAAGTAGATGACCCATCCTTCTTCATGGCATGGTGGGAAGCTCCAGCAGATTCAGACCACCGCGACCCTGACACTTGGAAACTTGCCAACCCAGGATTCGGAGATTTATCAGACCCCGCAGACTTTGAGTCAGCAGTTCGCCGAACACCTGAAGCGGAGTTTAGAACTAAGCGATGCAACCAATGGGTTTCTTCGCAAGTCTCATGGCTACCGACAGGCACATGGGAAGCCTGCAAGGGCGAAGTAAACATCGCAGGCAAGGATTATGTTATTGGCTTTGATGGTTCTTTCTCTGGCGACTCGACTGTCTTAGTCGGTGTAACCATTGAGCCACTCCCGCAAGTCTTCATGATTAAGGCTTGGGAGAAAGACCCCAACATCCATGACGACTTGTGGCGTGTAGATATTCTCGATGTTGAGAACCAAATTCGTGAGTTCGTCAAAGCTAACCCGAATGTCAAAGAGATTGTCTGTGACCCTTACCGCTGGCAAAGGTCCATGCAGGTCTTAGCAGAAGAAGGCTACCCAATTGTCGAGTATCCTTCGACTAATGCAAGGCGGATGATTCCTGCCTGCGCTAAGGCGTTCGATGCTGTAGTTGAGAAAAGACTTGTCCATGATGGCGACCCTTTATTGGCTCGTCACCTAGACAATGCTGTAGTCAAATCAGATAACTTAGGGGTCAGAATAGTGAAAGAGAACAGACAATCAGCGCGCCGAATTGACGCGGCTGTAGCGATGGTGATTGCCTATGATAGGGCGACAACAAGTAGAATAGAACCCGAACAACTAACTCCAGGTGTCTATGTCTTCTAAATTGGTCACAGCTCTACAGGTTGCAGGGGCAATCCTAATCAGCACAGGGTTAGGAATCATCTTCTTGCCTCTAGGTCTAATTGGCCTTGGGGTCTTTTCAGTCTTGTTTGGACTAGCACTAGAGAGAACAAATGCTCAATAACCTATTCGAGAAAAGAGCAGTCACACCTAACAGCCTTTGGGGTGCAGGTCTTGACTTTGAACTTCAGAACAACTCTGGCACTTACATCACCGAAGACAACATCTATAAGCTCGCTGGAGTCTCGGCTGCAATCTCGCTAATCGCTGGAACAATCTCAACCTTGCCAATGGAAGCATGGGTTCGCAGAGATGGACAGAAGCTTCTAATGAGGCCAAAGCCTGACTGGGTAAACAGACCAGATGTTTCTTTTGTTGACCGCACTCCATTCATCAGCTCAATCATCGCTTCCCTCATGCTTGACGGCAACGCTTTCATCCGAATCTTCAGAGACGAAAACGGATTACCTCTGAATCTTATGGTTCTAAACCCAACCAAGATTGAAGTCAAGCGCAACCGCAATGGTCGCGTCATGTTCGTTTATGAAGAAGACCAGAAGACTTACAACTCAGACGAGATTCTGCACATTGTTGAATCGGTTATGAGACCAGGTGCTATTCGCGGTGTCTCAAGAGTCGAAGAGATGAAAGACGCTCTTGGTCTAGGACTTGCTCTTGACTCATACGCTCAGCGATTCTTTGGACAAGGCGCATCAGGTAACTACGCTCTAGTGACTCCGCAGTCTCTGACAGAGGACCAAGCCAAGATGCTTGCTAAGTCTGTAGATGCTCGTCATGGCGGTTGGAGAAAAGCTCACAAGACAATCGTTCTGCACTCTGGTCTTGACATCAAAGACATAGGCATAAACCCAGAAGAGTCACAGCTACTTGACTCACGCAGGATGTTTATTGAAGACCTGTGTCGAATCTGGAACATTCCTTCGCACATGATGAATCTGCCAGGCACTCAAACTTTCTCATCGGTGGAGGCCACTCAAATCGAGTTTGTCACCCATACGCTCAGACCCTATGTTGCAATTATTGAGAACTCACTCTCAACTTTGCTTCAGGTCTATCCAAACGGACAGGGCGCATTTGTTGAGTTCAACATGAATGCTCTTCTAAGAGGCGATGTTCAATCACGCTTCAACGCATACTCTCAAGGAATCCAAGCTGGAATCTTGACGACCAATGACGCAAGAGTCGCAGAAGGCCTGTCGAAGATTGACGGCGGAGACATCCTTAGAGTTCCACTTGCGAATGTCAACATTGACGCAGCAGACCTATCTGCAACCGACAAGCGTGTCCTTATGGCGCAGCGACTAATCGTTGCAGGTTTCGACCCTGCTGAAACTTTGGCTGCTATGGGCTTGCCCGCAATTCAGCACACAGGCGTTCCATCAGTCCAGCTTCAAGGTGTCGCACAGATTAATCCTGCCGACCCAAGCTCTGTTTATTTGGAGGGATAATGCAAGCACCTGCAACGCTAAACCTAAACTGCTGGCAAGGCGCAACTTTTGATTACAACCTGACTTGGACTTTGAACGGAACAGCGGTCAATTTGACTGGCTACTCGGCAAGGATGCAGGTAAGAGAAACTTATGATTCAACAACACCCGTCATCAGCCTTACATCTGGAACTGGCATCACACTAGGCGGAACTGCTGGCTCAATCCTGCTCGATATCTCTGCAACTACAACCGCAGGCGTTCCATCTGGTCAGTATGTCTATGACCTTGAGCTAGTGACTTCGGGAGGTTATGTCACTCGCTTACTAGAAGGCAACTTCAATGTTGACCCAGAGGTAACTCGTTGAGCGTAATCACAGTCACAAGTGGGACAAGCATTGTTCAAGTCACCGCACCGAATACCGCAACAATAACCACTAGCGGAACATTCAGCGCAACTGTCAATCAGAACCAAGCCACACTTGTAGACAACATCATCGGCGCAACAGCAATCGCCGAGCCTGCCTACATCCAGTTCAATGTCAATTCAGTTCCCTCTATTGCAGTTGGTCGCATCGGCTGGAATGACGCAGACAAAACCCTAGAGCTTGGCATGACCCCGACTGTCAATCAGAATGTCGGGCAAGAGCTTTTCATCTTGGCAAAGTCCTCGGATAACACCGAACGCACTAAAGGCAAGGCTGTCTATGTCACAGGCTCAGATGGCAATAACAAACTTGTCGCATACGCTCAGGCAAACTCAGAGGTTACTAGCTCAAAAACCATTGCAGTTATGGCAGAGACAATTAGTGGTGGAAGCAAAGGATTCGCTGCCAGCTTTGGACTTGTCAGAAACATAAACACGAACGGACTAACCGAAGGCGCAGCAGTTTGGCTTTCCCCAACAGTTCCAGGTGGGTTAACTTCCACAAAGCCAGTCCCGCCAAACAACTCAGTCTTTATTGGCTACTGCGTTAGAGCCAATCAGAACAATGGTGTTCTATTCGTCAACATCCAGAATGGATACGAACTAGACGAACTTCACAATGTCAAGTTCAACGGCCTAACCGATGGACAGTCGCTTGTTTATGATTCCGCAACACAGCTCTGGGTCAATGAGACAGTCTTAGGACAACCAACAGTTTTATCGGTTGGAACAGTTGCCAGCGGAACTGCCGCAGCGGTAACAGTTACAGGCACAGCACCATCGCAGACTTTGAACTTTGTTTTACCAAAAGGTGACAAGGGTGACACAGGAGCGACTGGCGCAACTGGAGCGACAGGTGCAACAGGGCCGCAGGGTGTCAAGGGGGACAAGGGTGATAAAGGTGACACAGGGGACACAGGACCAGCGGGAGCAACTGGGGCAACAGGCTCACAAGGTCCGCAAGGTATTCAGGGCGAGCAAGGTATTCAAGGACTCAAGGGCGACAAAGGCGATAAAGGCGACACAGGCGATACTGGTCCAACTGGCCCTGCTGGTCCTACTGGGGCGACTGGCGCACAAGGCCCACAGGGTATTCAGGGTGAGACTGGACCTGCTGGACCAACAGGAGCAACAGGAGCTACTGGAGCGACAGGACCAACAGGCGCAACAGGACCGCAAGGCGCAACTGGAGCAACTGGCCCACAAGGGCCATCTGGAGTTGTAGCTGCAACATCGCCGATTGTTTACAACGCTGAAACTCAAACAATCAGCATAAACACAACCGCAGGTGGCATCACAATAAACGGAACAGCGGTTGCACTAGGGGGAACAATAACTGTGAATGCGAGGCTCGGCTAATGCCATACTTCATAACTGATTCATCACCTGACTGCGCTGGATGGGCAACCATCAAAGAAGACGGCGAAGTAATCGGCTGTCACACAACCAAGCAAGATGCCATTGACCAGATGGTCGCTGTCTCAATTGCAGGGGGCATTGAGCCAGGTGGAGAAAGAGCAAGACCAACTGAGTTAGAGGTTGGCGATTATGTTTCTTGGAATACTTCAGGCGGTCGAGCCAGAGGCGAGATTGTCCAGATTGAGCGAGACGGAACAATAAATGTCCCAGACTCCGACTTTACAATCACAGGAACTCCTGATGACCCTGCTGCCTTGATTCAGGTTTACCAGCGAGTCGAAGGCGGTTGGGATGACACCGATGTTTATGTCGGACACAAGTTCTCAACGCTGACAAAGATTGACCCGCTACCAGAGCCAATGGATGAACCTGATGAAGAAGACGATGACGAGGTTCGTCAGGTTGACCTAACTGCACCTGCCTACATGAGAGCATCTGCTCGCAGAGGTTTGCAATGGTATTCAGAAGGGCTTGGCGGTGACGGATTAGTTGACCGCACAATCAGAGAAGCTAGAGCAATGGCTGAGGGCAATGTCTCCGCCGACAAGTGGGTTCGCATCGCAGCTTGGATTGCAAGACATTTGGGAGACCTTGACGTACCTGACGCAAACCCAAATTCAGAAAACTTCCCATCGCCAGGAGTCGTTGCAATGGCTCTTTGGGGTGGCGGAACAACTAAGCGTTCTGCAAGACGAGCGATGGCTTACGCAGAAGGTGTAGTCACTAGACTAGAAGCGGAGCAAGAGAGAGCAAACATGAAACAAGAAACCAGAAACTTTGACGCTGACTTTGAGCTAAGAGCCGAAGGCGATGGCATGACTTTTGTTGGCTACGCTGCAAAGTTCAACTCACCATCAGAAGACTTGGGTGGATTTGTTGAGACTATTGAAGCTGGCGCATTCCGCCGCTCGCTACGCTCTCGCAACGATGTAAAGCTGTTGGTCAATCACGACACAGGCCGAGTTCTCGCATCTACTCGCTCAGGCACAATGAAGCTTTATGAAGACGAGATTGGTCTCAGGGTAGAAGCAAGCCTCCCGAATACAACTGACGGCAGAGACATGGCAGAACTTCTCCGCAGAGGCGACCTAAACAAGATGTCATTTGGATTCTCTGTCATCAAGGATTCATGGAACAACGAAATGACCGAAAGAACTCTAAAGTCTGTCAGATTATTTGAGACAAGCATTGTCGCTTTTCCAGCCTATGCCGCAACTGAAGCAATGGTTCGCTCACTTGACAAGACGGCTAAAAGAGCGCAGGTTGACGCTGACGAACTAGCAGACGCAGTTCTAAAGCTAGAAGAGGGCGCAGACCTAAGCGACTCTGAGGCAGAGCTAATCAAGAAAGTTGTTGACACTCTTTCGCCTGTGACACAGGTAGAAGAAGAAAAAGCAGAAGAACCAAACCTGCTCGACCTAAAGCGCAAACAGCTTGACCTACTACTAAAGAGAAACTAATGGCAAGCAAAGAGCAGATTAAGCAGACCATTCTTGCAATCGCAGGAGACCCTAGCGTTGGAGAAGTTTATTCACTAGCTGACAAGTGGGCTGATGCTATTTGGAAGTTAGACAACAAAGATGTCGCAGTCAACGAAGACAGCGATAGAAACAGCGGCGCATCGGCGACAGCCGCTACAAAGGAAACTCGCATTCTTAAACCAACTGAAACGCGCAACCCCTGAGCGCAAGGTTTTAGCGAGTAACCACCCCAGAGGGTCTAATCCTTTCTACCTCTGGGGTTTTCCTTTACCTAGTAGAATATAAACAGGGTTGAGTGTAAGCACCGCCTGTTATTCAGTTCTGCGTAAGCGCGGCTGAAGTCAATAAAACTATTAGGAGACCAAAATGTCACAGTCCTTTATTAAGGCACAGGCTGAGGCTCGTGCAAAGGCATGGGAGGAAGCAAAGGCCCTGCTTGACTCCGCCGCTGCTGAGAAGCGCGACTTGACTGCTGAAGAGCAGAACAAGTTCGACCGCATTAACGCAGACCTAGACGAGCGTGCAGCCGCAATTGAAACCATCCGCAAGGCAGAAGAGCGTGAGGCTAAGGCCGCATCTCTAGCAAGCGGTTATGAAGTAGCACAGACTTCAAAGTCTGACTACGACTATGTTCGCGCACTTGTAAGAGGAGAGATTCGTTCTCACCAATTCGAGACTCGCGGAACAATGACACCATCCAACGCTTCTGGCGTTGTGCCTCAGTCTTTTCTGAATCGCGTATATGAGCTTGCGAGAGAAGCAGGACCGATGCTCGACCTCGGAGAGCGTTTTGAAACTGCGGCTGGAAATGATTTGAAGATTCCAATTTTGACAAATTACGCAACTGCTGTTCTTGAGACACCAGGTGCAACCATTGACGAGTCAGAGCCAACCTTCAGTTCAATCACTCTGGGAGCTTATAAATATGCATTCCTCGTGCCTGTAAGTTCCGAACTTCTACAGGACTCTTCGCTGGACCTCGCAGAAGTTCTTGCTCGTGCTGCTGGTAACTCAATCGGTGTTGCAGTAAACGCTGCACTAACCACAGGTGACGGAAGCGACAAGCCAGAAGGTATTATGACTGCTGCTGGAACTGGAGTTTCTGGAACTATCGCAGGTGGTCTGTTTACCGCTGACCAGCTCATTGACCTCACCTACAGTGTTGACCCACTAGTGAGACGCCTACCAGGCACAGCTTGGCTAATGTCCCCAACCGCAATTCGCAATGCTCGCAAGCTAAAGACGACAGATGGTTACTACCTGTTTGAGCCTGGTCTCAACGGCGCAACCGCTGACACTCTTCTCGGTTACCGCGTGCATGAAAATCCAGCGGTCGCTGCTGTTGGTTCGGCTGCGGCAAGCGTGGGCTTTGGACACATCCCGTCATTCAAGATTCGTCTTGCAGGCGGGTTGCGAGTCGATAGAAGCGATGATTTCAAATTTGGAAACGATTTGAGCGTCTTCCGCTTCATGCTTCGTGTGGATTCAGCACTTTCCCACCAGGCCCATTTCCAGGTGTTCAAGGGTTCGGCTGCATAGTCAACCTAAGATATCTAGCAAGTCCCTCGACCAAAAGTCGGGGGATTTTGCTATTCTGGGGAAAGAAAGGAAAACATGAAACCAGAACAGCTAGACCTCACAATAACGACCTATTCAAATTCGCCATATCAAGCAACTGGATATGGATGGCAAGTCGGACAGCTCGTTGACAATCTTGCAAAGCATGGCGTGAATGTTGCCCATGTTTCTAACTACGGATTAGAAGGAAGCAACTCAACGCACAAAACTCCATATGGAGATATCCCGCACTACGCAAGAGGCTACGACCCTATGTCCCAGGACTCGCTTGCAGTCGGACACAAGATGCAAGCAATGAAGAAGGATTGGAAAGATTACATCCTGACCCTTTGCGATGTCTGGGTTCTGAAGTCAGAGATGTGGCCCACAAATGAGTTCGCCAACATTCTGAGCTGGACACCGCTCGACCATATCTCAATGCCTCCTGCGGTAAAGCGTTGGCTAGATAAAGACAATGTAACTCCAATTGCAATGTCACCTTTTGGCATGGAGCAACTAAACGATGTTGGCATCGAGGGCATCTACATCCCGCACTCGATTGACACAGTTTCTACCTTCAAGCCCACAGACAAAATCGGCAAGCAAGATGCAAGAGAGTTTTTAGGAATCAAAGAAGACGACTTCTTGATTGTTGTCAATGCAGCTAACAAGGCAAACAAATCAGTTCATAGAAAATCTTTCGATACTGTATTCATGGCCTTCGCAATGTTTAGGCAAAATCACCCGAACGCTTATATGTATGTTCACACCGAACCCAAGGGTGTTTATGGCGGCTTTCATCTTCCCCGACTGGCCGAGGCTTGCGGGCTAGACATGTCTTCTGTTATCTTCCCTGACCCAATTGACTACCGCTTGGGAGTTGACCCTAAAGACCTAGCTGGCTTTTATTCTGCTGCTGATGTTGCTTTGCAAGTTTCTCTTGGTGGCGGGTTTGAAATCCCAATCATCGAGGCTCAGGCTTGTGGCACAAGAGTCATCGCATCCGACTGGACTGGTCCAAGAGATTTAGTTGCAGAAGATGGATTCAAGGTAACTGGACAGCTCTTCTGGGATGAGGCGCAGGTTGCATGGTGGAAAACTCCGTCAATCCCTTCAATTGCTCAGCAGCTAGAGAAGGCTTATGAAGTCTCAAAGGCAGAAGGTCGTTACTCGGAAACCTCCCGCAAGTTCGCTCAGCAATTTGACAATGCTAAAGTCTGGAATCACTATTGGTTACCATTCCTCAAGACCCTGGTCTAATCTCTTTACCCCTAGCAATTTGGGGTGATGGTTATTCTCAATTCCTGCCTCAATGGTGGGCGGGAGTGCAGTCGCTTGAGACTAAGCCGTTTGAGATAAACATTGTCACCGATGAGAAAAACTGGGAACAGGTCAAGGCGAGTGTTCCAAATGAGGGTGTTGTCAGGGTAGTAAAAGAAAACCTAAACAGCTATGCCGAGTATTGGAACAAAGCAATCTATCTATGCGTTGGCAAGTGGATAGCTCTTTGCAATGTTGACGATTACTTCCTGCCAGGCGGACTCAACTCAATTCCTCTTGCGGAAGAGGCTGGCTGCAACCTTGTCTGCGACTGGATTAGAACCAAAGGCACAGATTCAGTCCAACAATGTATTTGGTCTCCAGAAACCCTTGACGATGAGTTCCCTTTAGGCGGTGCTAACCCCATGACCAGAGACCTCTGGCAAGCCTCTGGAGGCTTCCCAGAAGGCATAAGATTCGCCGACTGGGGTCTCGCGCTACACATGAGAAAAACTGGTCTTGTAAAGCCGTATAACACCCCTACGATGAGGATTGTTTTTGACAGAGGTTATGACCGCATGACAACCTCTGGAGCATTGGTTGGGCCTGATGAAAGAGCAGAGGGCATGGAGCAGATTAGGCAGCTATCAAGGTCGCTCAGGTGAGGGTTCTCATCTTGGGAGCTGAGGGGATGCTTGGCTCGGCGATGGTCAAAGAGCTTTCTTCTTTTGACCTGATTGCACCCTCACGCTCGGAGTATGAAGCACCTGACTCAATTGACCGATTCATACTGACCGAAGGCGATGTTGTTATTAACTGCATTGGTGTAATCCCACAGAAGAAACCGACAGTTGAAAAGCTGGAAAAGATAAACGGCGATTTCCCACATCTGCTCGCAACTCGCAAAGACCTTTACTTCATTCAGATTGCAACTGACTGCGTGTTTGCAGGCGACAAGGGTTTCTATACCGAAGACTCCGAGCGAGACGCTACCGACCCCTACGGCGTGAGCAAGAAGCGTGGCGAGGTCTCTGCATCGAACTGGCTCAACCTTCGATGCTCGATAATCGGAGCGAACGGCACAGGCTCGCTATTCGACTGGGTGAAGAACCAACCCGAAGGCGCAAGGATAAACGGCTTTGTCAATCACTACTGGAACGGCGTGACAACTCAGGCGTTTGCAAGGGTGGTCGCAGGGATAATAAAACAGAATTACTTATTGGCTGGAACTCAGCACCTAGTCCCCGATGACTGGGTTTCCAAATACGACCTAGTAAAGATGATTGCCAAGCGGCTAGGCAGAGATGATATCGAAGTGATACCAACCATAACCAACATGATTGACCGCAGACTTGCTACCAAGTTCAGCTACACCAACCGACTCCTCTGGCGCAACAGCCGCTACCTCCGAGGGCCGATGATTTCGGAGATGGTCAGAACAATGTCGGTAGAATAGAGGCTGGAGGAATCTATGGCAATATCCAATGGCTACGCAACTCTTACTCAAATCAAGGCGGCTCTTGGCATAGCCGATGGGATAGATGACCCATTGCTAGAGATGGCGATTGAATCAGCCTCTCGCCAGATTGACTCTTACACCGAGCGCTATTTCTACAACGCTGGAACAGCGACAAAGGTTTTCGCACCGCTTGACAACTATGTCTGCCCAACCGAGGATTTCATCACCCTGACTCGCGTCAAGACATCAGAAGACGGCGAGACTTATGACACAACTTGGGAAGCTAAAGACTGGCAGGCAGAACCGCTGAATGGTCGAGCTGGCGGAATCATAACTTCCTACACTCAGATTCGGGCAGTTGAGGATTACCTGTTCCCATACCGAGACGGCGAAGCAACAGTTGAGCTAGTCGGCACTTGGGGATGGTCAGCAGTTCCAATTGCAATCACTCAGGCAACTGTCATTCTTGCCTCAAGAATCTTTAAGCGACTTGACTCGCCTCTAGGAATTATCTCTGGAGACTTAGGTGCAATGCGTGTCGGCTTCAGGCTTGACCCAGATGTTCAACACCTAGTTGACCCATACCGCAAAATCAGGATGGCATAGTGGCTTCAATAGCCGAACTTAGAGACGGACTTGCAGCGAACCTTGCAACTATTCCGGGCCTAAGAACATCAGCTTTTATACCCGACAACCCAAACCCGCCGATTGCCATAGTCCAACTTGCTCGCGTCCAATACCACCAAGACTTTAAGCGCGGAATGACCGAATACAACTTTGCCGTTCAAGTAGTTGTTGGCAGGGTAGATGAAAGAACTGCGCAAAGAAATCTCGATGCCTACTGCTCAAGCACCGGAGACTCATCCGTTTCGCTTGCGGTAGAATCGGATAGGACACTAGGCGGAAAGGCCTTTGACTGCATAGTGACCGAAATGACGAACTATGGCTCTGTTGTGATTTCAGATATCACTTATCTCGCAGCCGAGTTCAATGTTCGTGTTTTAGCTAGCTAACCTATAGGAGAAAAATAAATGGCAAAGCAAGTCTTGACTGATGTTGTAGTCCAGCTAAACGGAACTGCAATCTCTCAGAATGTCAACTCTGTTGAGCTGACAACGACTGCTGACGCAATCGAGACCACCTCTTTTGGAGACTCCGGCTGGAGAACCTACAAGGGCGGTCTAAAGAGCGGCTCAGTCACTCTGTCAATGCACAACGACTACGCATCAACCGCGCTGGACAGCGTTCTTTACAACCTGTTCAACACAATCGCAACTGTAACCATCTTCCCTGCTGGAACTCCAGCTGGAACGAACACCCCTAAGTATGAGTTCACCGCTCTGATTGACAACACCTCCCCTGTTTCGGGTGCTGTTGGAGACCTAGCCGTTCAGAACCTAACTTGGACTATTACCGGTGCAGTTACTCGCGGCACATCTGCATAAATAACTAAATAAGAAAGGATAAGCCAAATGCGTATGCAACTTGAGGTTGAGTTTCTTGACGGAACTCAAAAAGACATCAAGGTCATCATGGCTGACATGGTGAAGTTTGAGTCTGAGTATTCAATCAGCATCGCCAAGCTAGGGCAGGAGATGAAAGTTACTCACCTGCTCTGGCTTGCTTGGGTTGCTCTGAAAAGAGAGAAGCAAGTCACAGCCGAGTTTGACGCTTGGGTAGAGACTGTTGCTTCAATCGGAGCGGTTGACCCAAAAGCATCCAAGGGCTAGGTGACTCGTCCGCTCATTGGTATTTAGTAAACATCGCCTATGAGTTTCGAATAAGTCCAAAAGACTTGTTAGAACTCGATGAGCGAATGCTATGGACAATGGGCAGATACCTAGTCTGGCGGGCGCAAGAGATGAATAAGAAATAGCAAAACCCCTCCCAATCGGGAGGGGCTTCGCTTTTAACTAGGAGACAACCCTAGACATAACAGTTGGGTGGTTTGCGTTCTGGATGTAGTCAAATCTAACAATGTTCAAAGCCTTATTAGCATCAAGCAATCTTCCGGTTAGAAGATAAATAATCCCCTGAATCGCTCGGTCGTTGAGACCCATCTTCTGCATGGCCCTGACAGTTCGGCGTGGGCTGTTGTTGAAGTGGTAAGCCATCCAGTCGAAGCTATGGCCAATAAGTTTGTCATCTGTTGTTGCCGCTCCGGTGAAAACGGCAATAGCGGCAGTAATGGCATGAATCCAGTCAGCCAAGAAGTCAGCTGTGTCAACATGCAAGGTGCTGAAGTAGTTGTGTTCTTGATTCGCAAGAGACCTAATATCGTCAGACAATATGCAGTTGAGTATTCCCATAATCTCAAGGTCAATCCTGACCTTGTCCCCATTCATCTCAATAACATTGTGAGCCAATACTGACTCGATGTTCTCGGCTAAGTATTCCTTCATTGCGCTCATTTCTTTTCCTTTCTTTGAGCTAGGTCAAGGCTAGGCCATTGTCAAGCATTTAGGCAGGGTCAAAAGATAACAGTTTGGTAACAAGGTAGAATAGGGGGATAAAGGCGGTCCGATGTTTATTGAATTTCAAATCCCTATACTTGGCACTCAAAAGCCCAGTTACTCGGTCAAAGACATCCGCACCCTTCAAAAGAACTTGCGAGCCATCGAGCCGGGTCTCAGAACTCAATTCGTTAGGGATATAAAGAAGGTTGGTAAGGAAGCAGAAAAGCCAATCAAGTCTGCGATTAGGGATGTTGTGCCTCTTAGCGGAATGATTGACCACCTTGGACTTACCTCTTGGAATAACGGACCAAAGAAGCCTGACTCGACAACTGTCAGATTTAGAACTAAGGCCGGTGGCAAGAGCCTCAACACAACACTTGTTTCTGTGCGCCTCAATTCTGCAGCCGTCAACATTATGGACATGGCGGGAAGGTCGGGCCGCTCTGTGGGTCAGGGTAAAAGAAGAAGCGGTTACACTCCGGTTGTAAGACGCAATTCATCTGGCGAACTTATTGCTTATGTTCGCAGAACCCCGCCAGAGGCAGGCAAGAAATTCATTGCTAACCTGAATGCAGCTGCAGGAATCGTCAAGCGAGGCGCATCGCGTATTGCTTGGCCTGCAGTTGAAAAAGACCTTCCTAATTTTGAAAGCCGCATTGACTCAATAGTGCAGAGCTACTATCGAATAGCGAACAGGATGTTTGACTAAATGGCAGTAAATGTAGTCCTCAAATCAGTCTGGGATGACAAGGGTGTCAAGGGTGCTGAGAGTGCCTTTGACAACATCGGCAAAACAATCGGCAAGCTCGGTGGTCTAATCGCCGGTGCGTTCTCTATAAATGCCCTTGTCGAATTTACAAAGGCCGCAGCCGAAGATGCAAAGAGCGCAGCCCTTCTAGCCGAACAACTTAGAAATACAGTCGGTGCTAATGAAGAGATGATTGCCTCTGTCGAGGAGTCAATCAAGCAGATGCAGCTTTCGGCTGCCGTTGCCGATGATGTTTTGAGACCTGCGTTTGGTCAGCTTGTTAGAGCTACCGGCGATGTTGGTCAGGCTCAAAGACTTATGCAGATTGCGCTGGATGTTTCAGCGGGAACTGGTCGAAACCTCAACACAGTAACGCTCGCACTTACTAAGGCTTACCAAGGAAACGAAGGCGCACTTAGCCGATTAGGAATCAAGGCACAAGAGGGTGCAGATGTTTTCGGAATGCTTGAGGAGCAGTTTGCCGGGGCTGCTGAGACCGCTGCTCGCAACGACCCCTTCCAAAGACTGACCATCATCTTTGGCGAACTGCAAGAACAAATCGGTCAAATCTTTCTGCCTTACCTAAATGAGATTGCAGACTACTTTGCAAGCGCAGACTTCCAAACAGCCTTTACCAAGATGGGCGTTGGTGTCGGTGAGGCCGTTAGGCAGATTGACAACCTATTCCGCAAGCTCACCGGTAGCACCGCACTAACCTTCTTCATTAACCTGATTGACGCTGCTGCTGTTGGTCTGGCTCAGATTGCTTATGTCATCGGCGATGTTGGAAACA
>Ga0315902_10007359_pt1 | contig 15048 bp, 14 predicted proteins | sample LakEriMetagenome_9_FD_203523 | JGI IMG/M metagenome (GOLD analysis project Ga0315902, IMG submission 203523) | Freshwater fungal communities from buoy surface, Lake Erie, Ohio, United States - Buoy 12 MA117 | ecosystem: Environmental > Aquatic > Freshwater > Lake > Lake biofilm | place: USA... | reverse complement strand
ACGCCCGCGCAGATGCACTAATAGAGAAGATCCCCGAGACCGATGACGAATCTCTCGTTGACCACTCAACCGACGGACCAACATTCGACGTCGACACGGTGAGCACGGTGCTTGTCGCAGTCCGATTCGACGAATCAGTCACCGTCACCTGATACGTATGCGACCCATTCGCCCACGCAGTCGAATCCCAACGAAACTGCGCCGTCGTCAAGTTATAAGAACCACTAGCCCAACAACCAGTCACACTGTCAAACGATCCGTAATAGCCAACCCGACTCAAACTCGAAGAATAAACACCCACGTTCGTCGACACCGGCGAACCATCAACAACCAAACACCACTTCTTAATACGCGCCGTCGACCCGGCGCCCGCCGTCGCGGTAGCCGAGACCGTAAAGACACCGGCGACCGTCTGCGAATCGCGTGTTGTCCAAACTGCAGCAATACCGCTGTTCGCCCTCGACGGCACCTCACTTACCCAAATGGACGTCGCCGCAATCAGCAAGAGGGCGACAGCGAAGTAGACGGTCGAATAGCGTCGAATTCCCACGTCAAGATGTTGCCAGATGGTGGATTGACCTTGCGGAGGCAGCCCTCTTGTGACATGTCAATGTGACAAAACGGTTACTTTCTACTCCTTGCGGGCTCTGTCGAACATTCTGCTTATTCGTGGTTCACCTTTCAACCAACTCGGTTTGCGACATTCGCTATTCTCCAAACGATCGATTGAAACGATGTCGAATAGGGGGAATGATGAGTTTCTGTATGTCCTGTGGCGCTGAAAAGGGTGACGGCAGGTTTTGCCCGAAATGCGGAACAATGGAGGCGAACACCTCCTATTCGGAATCGCCGAGTTCAATGCAGGCACCGGCGCCCACACAGCCGTCGACACAGCAAGCTTGGGGATCCGGAGCGTCAGTTTCAGCACCCACAGGATTCAACGCGACAGGTGTCTCCGGTGCCACTAAGCCGACTGGCGGAGTCATCACGTTGACGGTCTTTGCGGCCCTCGCGTGTATCAGCCCCTGGCTCGCGTATTTGAGCGCCGATGGCGATTCCGGCAACGGCTGGGATGTGCAGGATGGCCTCAAGGACTTTGACAAGTTCTCCAGCGGGGCGATACTCATCCTGATTTCTGGTCTTGTGGCGCTGGGCGTCGCAACTGGACTGATTATGCGCCTAAAGCAGGGTCAGCCGATCTCGGCCGGAAATCGAAAGGGACTCGGAATAACGACCTTGGTCGCCGGGATTGTGATGCTTTTGTCTGGTGGGGCGACCTACAACGCGCTCGACGAAGTCCTTCAAGAAGCCGGAGAATATGCAGACCAAGGCATCGGCCTCTGGCTTGGTTGTGTCATGGGGCTTGCTATCACCATCATGGGTATTGTCATTCTCAGCAAACCCTCCGTAACCGCCGGTCGGAAGTGAGTGAAGCATGGCTGAGTGCACCGAAAACCACCCGTCTTGCGCAAAGAACCTTGGGCCAGCTGCCGGCAGATTCTGCGGTGTCTGCGGCCAGGGAAACCCAAATTTCGCAACGATCCAACCCGGAGCTTTGCTGAATGCACAGAGTGCCCTAAAGCAGAAACAATCGTGGTCAATCGCCGCCCTTCGGGCGGACCTCATAACGACTCTCAGAGTGAACAACTCGGCGGGTTCACAAATCGATGTTCAACAAAGCGTGCAAGTGATCGGTGCTTTGATTGCGGCCATTGGACTTCTCGGGCTCGTCGCCGAAATGTTTCTAGGAGACGATTCACCAAACCTCGGCATAGCGGGGGTAATTGTCCTCGCCGCGACCGTCGGCCTTGGATTTCTCGCGGATCGCAAGCCTGACCTTGGCATTGGATGCGCCGCAGCTGCTTTTCCTCTCGTCGCCATCGGACCAATTCTTCTTTTGAGCTCCTCAGTCGACGAGGGCAAGCCAGCTTGGGCCTTCTTACTGGCTGGACTTTTATTTGTTGCAGCTTGGGCTCTTCCAGGTTTGCGTGGACGCCAAAGCATGCTCGGCGGAGCGTTGATATTTACTTCCGTTGGGTTGATCGCACTTGCCGGGCAGGGTTACCTAGAGGACCTCACGCGATACGGCGATGACGTTGACTACTCCGAGCAAGATATTTGGCTCGAGGTCTTCCGACGCGCGACCACACTCGCCTTGATATTGGGACTCGCCTGTCTCGTGATCGGCTTGAGGCTTGACCGTAAAGGTTGGAAGCGTGTCGCGACATCTTTCATCGGGATAGGAGTCCTCGATGCCACCATCGGCGTTTACGGTTTCTCCGAATCACGCAATTTTGATGATTTCAGCACCGCCCTTCTCGTTGCTGCCTATGGCTTGGCCTTGCTGTTGATAGCTGCAGTGACAGGACGAAAGGCAACTTCGTGGATAGCGATCGCAATTGCTTCATCTTCCATCGTGGCCCTTGCAGCATCGCTGTTCGGTGATTCTTCAACCGGAGCCATCGGAATTGTGCTCTTGATCGCTGGCGCAGCCCTCGCGGTCTTCCTCAGCCCCAGGGCCTCGAGCGCCGTCGGTAAATTGAAGTTCCTACAAGCAACTTCACTCGACGCAGAATGATGGAAGCCGTAACGCATCGATTTGATGCCGCGGCACAGGTGTGGGCAAACAGTGAGTTCTGATTCCCGCGGTTTTTGTACGCAATGTGGAGCCAGTCGTGCTGAGGGCATAGCATTTTGTTCGGCTTGTGGCGCATCTTTCGGCCCGACGCCGAGCGACCCCAATGCCACTATCTCCAATTCTGCCGGGGGAGATGTCGTTCACCCCCGCAAGAACGACCGACACAGAAAGGCTCTCATCGCTTTGGCGGTGATTGCCCTAGCAGTCGTCGGCGGAGCAGTGGCTCTCGTCTCGGGTAATTCTTCCGAACCGTCGACGGAAAGCGAGGAATCGACGCCGACATCAGCCGTCACGGAGAGTGACGTTGAATCAACATCCGTGGCGATGACAACGACAATGCCGCCGCCAGAGACGACCGACCCGATACCCGCTCCGGGCGCTTCGCTCGGTTATCACAGCACACTTTGCGAGGGTTCTGAACTTGCGTACGACCCAGCCAGCGATGCGATCGTTTTGCGCAACGCGCCCGAACAAAATGCGTACGTGATCGATCGATGGGTTGCAGGACGATTCGATGTTCTGTACATCGCCTGCAACGAGTCATATTTACTCGTAACTGCGCTCACAGATAACGAGAGTGTCGAAATCAGGGACTCCGATTCGGACCTCTTGGAGAATTTGACACGTTTCACCCCACGACTTCTGCGACTCGAGCAGTCGGGGCGAGACGAAATATGTTGTTATCCCGAGGTGCCACTTGAGCGTGCTGACCTCGTCACAGTTGAACGGAATGGCACGTTCACCCGAGTGACGTCAGAAGTTGCCCGGTTCGACCAATGGAATCCGGGTGAACGAGACTGCGATCGCTACACGCAACCCGACCGGTACGCGGCGGCAACTCCTTCAGGTGAAGTTGTCTACAGCGGCGAATATGTCACGGTGTGCTCAGAGGGTCCCCTCGTTGAACTGTTACAAACTTTCTTGGTCAACCAAGGATTCGACATCATCCCAGATGGGTATTTTGGCCCTGCGACCCTTGCAGCATTGAATGGTCAAGCGCGGGCTGATGGATTTGATCGGGTTGATGGTGCGTTCATGGCGTATTCGACGGAGGGTTCGATTTCCTACGGAGTCGGAATACAGAATTAACTCTTGCCTTCATCTTCTTCGAGAAGATCGCGCAAGACTTGATCGGAAATAGGCGAAAGAAGATTGAAGAATCCACCGATTGGAGTGCACACATCCATCGGGTCAAGGCGTCCGTTTCCGTTTGAATCTTCCTGCGGGCGACAATCGACTACCTCGCCATCTTCAGACTGACTTGCCATAGTTGGAATCGCCACAAGATAACCACCATCGGTGAACGCGGCTCCTCCGCTGCTGCCACCGGAGATTGTTGCATCAGTTTTCACCCAGGACGCCCCATCAATATCCGTAAACCCTGCGACGATGCCTTGCGAGAGTGTCAGAGAAGCGCCGCCGATTGCGGGGAAGCCGGCAAGAGTTAACTGCGAGCCCAACTTGACTTCAGCCCCAATTGAAACTGGGACCAAACTCTTGAACGGACCGGTTGCTGCGATTAGTCGCAACAAGGCCAAATCCCGTGACTCATCAAACGCATAAACCTCTGCGACGAACGCGGGCTCTGGCACATCCGATGCGCTCGGGGATTTCCAGATTTCTATCGCCGTTGGGTCACACTGGTCATCTGCTCCGACAACGTGATAGTTAGTCAAAATATATCGACCATCGACAACTGCAGTACCTGACCCCCACCCGCACTTTTCGCCGTCCGCCAATGCCCAAACTTGTACGACGCTGTCAGCCAGCCTCTCCTTCACAACCGGCCTGGGCTCCAAAGCCGGCAATGTCAACGTTGAGCCGGGCTGGAGTTGATCGACTTCGGTCGTCGTGCCAGCAATGGACACGTTCGATTTGTCACGCTGCGACTCCTCTGTCGAGTCGGCTGCGCGCAGCAGGGCCCCGGCTACAGCCGCAAAAACGAACATCATGGCCGGCCAATATCGCCCGATGAACATTGAGATGGACCGGCGATTTTCAATAGCACCATTAAGGCGAACGGTAGGGCGCCTTCGACGTGTCATGAAGTCGTTGGGTTTCTTCGAACCGGGATCACCGGTCGACTTGATTCAACTACCTGTTGTTGCCGCAGTGGAGGATTCAGACCAGTTGCCGGGGCAACAGGCGTAAGAGAGATTGATGGTCGTCCTTTTAACGCCGCAAGGGGCGCAAGGATGCCCACCCAGTCAGCAGCGGTAGGACGACTTGATTCGTTTGTACTGCGTTCAATTAGCCCAACGACCTCTCGCGGGATGGACTGAGCATGCGTTGAGTGGAGACTCGCCGGACTTGGCTTGTCAGTACCTGCCGACCAGATACCCCGAAAAGCCGCCAGAGCAAGTTTGAAGATGTCGCTATCGTGCGACGTGGCTTTACCTTTGAGAAACGGGTCTTCCCAGTCGGGACTTTGCTTCGGCGAGGCGACGCCGCCACTGCCGATAAACCGAAAACCATCATTATCGATGACCATGACCCGAGGTGTTGGTCGGTCGCTCCACAAGAGATTCCTCCCCGAGACATCGCCGAGCACGATGTTGTAACGATGAAGCAAATGCATAGTTCGAGCAAGGTCGAGAACGAGGTCGATTGCTTCATCGACACCAAGCTGTGGAACTTCGCTCACAATGTTCGGGTTGCTCTTGAATCGACCCCGCAAGGCTAAGTAGTTCCACTCGCAAGGCACCCTTCTTGGGTTACCCCGAATGCCATGTTGCCGGTAGTAGACACCCGGTATTCGAGGCATCAACAAGCCACGCAGCCGATTTCCTTCGACAACGGCGGCAGTTGGCCACACTGACCGCTCATTCATCCAAGCTTTCTCATCACTCGTCCATGAATCACGAACAGCGATCAATCGTTCAAGTGCCTGCTGGTTGGGAACCGTCGCCGCCCCTGGAAAGTACTCTTTAAAAACAACATCTTGGCGCCCCGGCAATGCAAGGACTCTTCCTTCACCGCCCGCCCCCAACTCTTGAAAGCGGCTGGGTTGCCCCAGACTTGCGTACTGGACGATTCCAGACATGCCTAATTGACGCCCAACCAGAGGGCAACGACTGTTCTGTCGTCATCAGCTGAGCGCAAGTCGAAACTGAGGTCCGCAAGTAGTTCAACTTCGTCGCGCGGTGTGGCCCATTGTTTTGCGATGTACTCACCCAACTGAAGGTCACGATTTCCTCGCGACAAGTAGTTGCCCACACCGTCGGACGTCACCAAGAGCACATCGCCTTGCCGAAGCGCAGGCGATACGAACCTGCACTTGTCGACAAGCGGAAAGGCCTCGGTTGCTGACGACTGAACGTCGGCCTCCGCGGTATGAAGCGCAATCTGCAACCAGTGGTCAGGCTCCCGAATGAAAGCGGGGCTGTCTCCGATGTACCCGACAACCGCGGGACCATCTTCGATGGAGTGCGCCGGCACTACCGCCACGGTCAAGGTAGTCGCAAAATCGCCGATTGGCGTCGCGTCGGTCACTCGTTCTTTGACTAGTTGCTCTTTCGCATCAAGTATCGACCTCGCAATGATCTCGCTCAACACGCCGTCAGACAGCGACGTCACATCTGAGAAGTGGCCGATAATTCGGTCCGCCACTTCCAATGCAGACCACGACGAACTCCAATGTGACAATGCGGCACTGCTGAGCCCATCACACAGGACCACTACAACAAACGCGCGCGAGGCGACTTCGACGTGTCGGATGGCGAACGCGTCCTCATTTGGTCGACCAAGCAGCCGATGTTTACGTCCCCGGATAGTTGCGGCGAAGACGGCAACGCTGTGGAAGACCCCAAAATCAGCCTGGATATCTCGACTGGAGGAGTCCCCTGGTAACTGAACCCATCGCTTTTCCGCGTCGAACCAATCAACCCCGCCAAACGACGATGGTTCACCGATCGACGGCTTCATAGGATTCAAGGTGACCTCTCACTTCTTCGGTTGAGCCATGGCTGATCAGCCCATTAGCTGCACAACTTGAGACCGCAGCTAGATCGTTTGGAGCGGAACGGCTACGCAGCCGGCGGGCGCAGCAGGTACCACCAACTGTGGCGTCGACGAACTACTCGACGCAACAATCGAGTTTGTGAGCGACCGAAGAATTTCCTTCAACGTAGAGGCGGGATTGCCATGCTGATCTTGAACGAAAGCCCCGACCGTTCCTACCCGCCCAATAACGCTTGCATCTGCTCCAGCTACCCCGAAGGCGATGATGTTGGGTGCCTGCGTGTTCAGCGACTTGTCTACCAACGCACGGTGTGCCTGCTCCCAACCGGGATCCGTTGGCTCGCCATCAGTGATGAAGAAGGCTGCCGGGCGATAAGGGATATAGCCCTGGGCCTTGAGGTTTGCCACATCCTTCGCAATTGTCTGTCTGAGCAGCCCAAAGACTGCTCCATAGTTTGTGACGCCTTTGGCCTGCACGCCCGGCATGGCGACAATGTCCGTTGCCCGAGTCAACGACATGAGTTCTTCTGCATTGTCCGAGAACGTGATCAACCCAATTCGGCACTTGTCCGAAACAAGTGGGTCGGAGGCAATCGCTGCGTGCAGGTCAGGCAGGCCGTTATTGATCGCGTCGACACCACCATTCGGCCCCATCGAACCCGACTCGTCGCAGACGATATAGAACGGCAGAATATGTTCACCAGTTTCCGTGGTTGACATCCGATTCCCTCTCTTCTTATTCCCACTTATTGACGCAAAGTAGGAGTCCCCATATATCAATTCTAGTCCCTGGCGTCCTCGACATCGAACGCCGACTCTGAATCTTCAGTTCTGACTGGGGTCACGACGCACGGAAATGGTGGGTCGAGACGGTGTCCCGTTCGGCGTCGCTGGCGGTACTTGGTGACCCCCAAGATCACCGCCGGGCGCCACTTGGCGCGTCGCTATCGTCGGACGACTGGCAGGCGGCGGTGTTTGTGCAACTCCAGAGTGCTGATTGAAAAGAACAGAACTATTGGATCCCTTCCGAGCACGAATCCGAAGGGTCGTCTTGTCCCCGACTTGCACCTGCCCACCGTGTGTTAGCTCACACTCAGTTACCGCTGAACCATTCAAGATCATCAGCCTGGAATTCCGAATGCACTTCATCGTGACTTTGTTTCCAGAATGAGAGATCAGCAGGTGTTCCTCAGCGATGCCAGCATCGTTTGTCACTACGATCGCAGCATTTCGAGAGCACCCAAGTACCGAGGTCTTGTCGATGAGGGCGAACTCACGCGAAACCCCCTCAACCGTTAGGAACTCTAGGAACATCTGGGAAGTTGCCGTGTTCAAGGCTGCAATCGCAAGGCCCGATGCGCCGCCGATCAACGTGAAACCAAGGAAGCGTGACACTGCCGCATCCCCTTGCTCGAATGACCTCGCTATCGGGTCAAAGAGAACGCCAGCTACTAACCCACCAGTTGCGCCCCCAATAAGACCGTTACGGATTCGGGCGACGGATCGAAAACCGCAGCCGATCGCCAGCCCTCCCAAGGCGCCAGCGATCGTCCAACCAACGATTCGAGGACCCGCCACACTCGAATCAGCCTCATCCAGCATGTTTTGAAACACCCACTGCGCGACCACCCCGCCGAGAAACCCGCCGAGCAGGACAAATGGAAATGCTCGATAGAGGTCGCTCAGCGACTTTTCGGCACTTTGTGCAGACATCCCCTCCAGTGATACGAGGCAGAGGCCAACACCAGCGAGTCCGATCATGAACCAAACTCCAGTTGCCAGCAGAAGCGAGGTGCCGAAAATTCGATACGGCTGTTCCTCCGACCCGGTGAATTGAACGACCTCCGCCAACAGAGCGCCCACTAGGCCACCAACTAGCCCAAAGAGTCCGTTCAGTGGCACCGAGTGTGCCGCAATCAACTTCGCCCTATTCATCTTCTCCCGATTCTCCGACTCTGACTGTCTCAAATTGACTGTTTCAATTTGGCGAATTCACAAATCTGTCTTTAACTTTCTTGAGGGACACGATAACAATGAACGAGGGGGCCAAATGACGTCGAACTTCTCATCGTCTGTTACTGCGCTGCCCCCGATAAATAGGCGTGATTTCATCAATTCGGGCGGCGTCGGCGACGTCTTCCTCGACCCCCAGCGCGCTGGCTGGTGCATCAAGCGTTTCCATCGTCCCCTTGTCGGTGGCGAGGCGGACAATCTCCTGAGACTCAGTTCCCTCTTTGCTTCGTTGCGACCAAGCGAAGTCTCACTACTTCAGTCGAGATTCAGTTGGCCTGTTGAACTATTTGGGGCACGAGATCGAATAGTCGGATTCGCGATGCCGCTTGCTCCGGATACGGCATTCTTCGATTTACAGGTAGCGGGCAAGCGCACACGCCAATTGCTTCAGACCAAATATCTGATGGACAAGAGCTACTGGGCTAGCGCAGCGGTCCAGTCAACACAACCAACTCTGACACGCGACTCGCGTCTCCAACTCTGCGTGGACGTCGTGACCGCGATCAGCTTGATCACGAGGCTCGGACTCGCATACGGCGATGTTTCCGGTAACAACCTTTGCGCGGCACTTGAACCGTTACCAACAGTTTTCTTCCTCGATGCTGACTCAATCGAGTTCGTAGACAATCCCATGCCGTCCGGCATGACGACGGTCGACTGGATTTCTCCCGTAGCTGATGACAGAGTGAGCCGAACCCGGAGTCTCGGTGCATTGCTCGTCTGGCGTTTGCTGTGCGAGAACCCGACGAGTTATCCGGACGCGTCGGTTTCGGCCCAGTCGCTTCCCGTGAACGGTTCGTTGACGAAAGCCATCTCTGATTGCTACCGATCGGGTGCTGAACTCGACTTTGAGTTGGTCGGCAGACTTCTGCGCGAAGCGCTTACTCCTGCAGCACGACGAGACCTGCTGCAACGAGCCATCAAGAGCCAATTCGCACGCAGCGTGATCGAGGTTGTCGACGTGCCGCGAGATTCTTGGGAAGTCGCGGTGCTCGACGCCGCTTCGCGTCATGTCGATGCGGAACGTCGAATCGAGGCTAGTTCGCCCACTCGTCAACGGCTGATGATCCAAAAGTACTTGGGAACGCCAGGCGCGTATGTTCTCGACCTGAGTCCGAATGTGCATCGTGTGGCACCGCCACGCTCTGAGGACGAGTTGCATGCACTCGCTCTCGAGGCACGCTTTTTTGAAATCGCACGATTCTTTGTCAGTGGCGACTTGCTTGATCTTGACAAGACCGGTACCGCTATCCGCAGCATTGGCCATGCACTTGCAGATACATCAACCATCAACATCACCGCCACGACACAACCCGGAACTGCAACACTCCGCTGGAAATGGCCTCAATCGGATTTTGTTAATTGCGCAGAGATCGCCGCACACGGGATAGCCGGCCACGTTTCATCACAGAGACTGAAACGTAGTGGTCAAGCGGAAATGCAGTATTCGGTCAATCTGCCTGCGGGTGGAACGGTGACATCCTTTGTGAAATTTGGATGCATGTCCCCGACAGGATCGTTCGTCGCGTCTTCAGTCGGAGCCGATCTTGTCATCGATATTCCACCTGAGGTTCGCAAAGTAGCTGGAAACTCGAATCGCGCCGGACTTTCGTCTCATGTCGTACTCCAGGTCGATCCGAAGGACCTGTTCGACGACTCGGCGGCCTACTTGGCGCTGCGCCGTAGGAAGAAGCGCCGATTGATCCTCGCGGGCGGACTCGTGGCTCTGGCTCTGGCGAGTCTGCTTGCGGTGAGGATCCTTCGTGACTCAGACGGCCCAGCACCAAGTGATGCCTGCCTCACACTCCGGCGCATCGCCCCAACCTCAAATTTGATCTCATGCTGAAAGGAATACGCCCATGATGACATGCCCAAATGGTCACTCGAACCCAGACAATGCAAGATTTTGTGGATCCTGCGGAGAGAGCGTGGCCGCGACGCACGACGTTCAGGAAGTTTCAGACTCGTTGGAATCAGAAGCGACCGCCAGCGTGACTCATCAGATTGACGTAATCGATGACGAACCTTTGGACGCGAACCAGCCACAGGATCCATCTGAGGCGACACCGCGAGATATTGAAATCGAAAGTTCCGAACCAAACGATCTAACGGATACCGAGAACGAGAGCTCGGCGGACACAGGAGACTCATCGGTTGATTACCTGTCGGACTCACGGGCGTCTGACGATGGCTTCACGTCGGGACCCGTCTTGGCTGCGACCAGTACTACGACCGCCGTCGACACAAGCACGACAACTCTCGCCTTTGATATCGCCCAAATGGTGTCGAAGATTTCTTCCTGGGCTGCCAAGAATGAAGTCAATACTGCCGAGAACCCCTACCTGAACGGCCTTATCACCGCAGCATCGCGACGCGATGATCTCACGATGTGGGCTTCGCTCGACCCAATGAAGCATTTACCGGTGGTCTCGACGGCGAGCTCCTCGAAACGCCTTTGGGAAAGAATCAGTTCCTTATTTTTCGTCCTGCGTAACGTCCTTGTCTTCGTTCCCGTGGCACTCACATGGTTAGCGATCAGCAATGCCGTCGACGGTTTTGGGGACTACACGCAAAGTCTCGACAGTGGTCAGGAAGCGAACTTTCTCCAGTTCTGGCAACAAGCTGATCCGTGGTGGCGGATCGGTCACGTAGCGTTTCTTGACTTCATGTTGATCGCCGCCATCGTGACACTCACATTGCTTCAGAGTGGCTTCGCGGCCCGCGCCGAAAAACTTGAGCGCAAGCATGCCTCAAGGATCGAACATGAACGAGCAGAGCTTGGATTCGCAATCTTGAATGGCCTGCAAGGCAAGCGTCAAGCCAGCCCCGAGTCGATTGCTGAAAGTCTTGCCGAGGCACTCAACGATCTGACCCAGGCGGCACGTGACGTCAATGAGGTCGCTGCACGACTCGAACGGGCATCGACTGGAGTCGAATCCCTTGCTCCACAAATTCAGGTGCTCAACGTTCGGGTTGAGGAGCTCGTCGCCACGTTCAATAGCGGACTCGTGGGATCGATGGACCAATTCGCGCAATCAGTGCGAAGTCTTGACCAAACAGTGGCTGGCGGAGTTTCAAAACTATTCGAGGAAACTGTGATCGGCGTCCAAGAGATCAACGAACAGCTCGCACGCACCGGGGCATCAATCGAATTCGGCACCAAGCAACTTCGCGACGATCTTGATGCAATTCACTCCAAACTCGGCACAGTGGCGCGCGGCGGACGCTGATGGCGAGCAATCCCGATCGCGACACGAGCGGACTCTCCGGTTGGCTCTATACCGACCTGCTCCTCGGACTTACGGTTGTCTTTCTAGGTACCGTGTCCTTCATAATTCCGTCGCAAGCCGAACCGATTGAAGAAGAGAACGGAGTCCCTGCAACAACTACGACCACAATCCCCACCAAAGTGGAGACGATCTTTTACACGAACTCAAAGGTCGGCGTTTATGACGTGTTCGATGTCTCAAAGCTTGAGACCGATATCGCAGATTTCATCAGTTCGGAACGATTGACGGGCAACCCTAAAGTTGCTCTGGCATTTGTCAAGGGGCGTTATCAATCAGGTGAAGCAGAAGGCATCGGCTCCCAGCGTGCAAGTACTGCGTACGATCGCCTCAAGGCGGAACTGCCGAGTATTTTCACCGAGGATGTTCTGTTTCGCCCGATCGGAAACAGAAATCTGACTTCAAACTCGCAATTCGGAGTGGAACTCTTCTTTACGTACGAGCGAGCAGTTGAAGTTCAGCGAGATTAGTGGTCCTTGAATACCGCGACAGCAAGGTTCGTGATTGAGGGCAGGCGCGGCACCGAGATGCCGGTCTTTTCGATCATTTCGGCTTTTCATGACAGGCTATTCTTTGAATATGTTTTGCACTAACTGCGGTTTTCAGATGGCCGAATCGGCGCTGTTTTGCACCTCATGTGGACGACGTAGAGGTGTTGAACCGGTAGCCGCGACGCAAGAGCGGCCACAGTTCGCCGTGCCCACGCCCCAATCCGACACGGTTCTCGCCGAGACTCAAACAACGAATGTGAGTGAAGTTCGCCGAGAGGACACTCGCTCCTTTGTCAAGGCGGCATTGGTGGGCCTCACAATAAGCGCAGTCTTTCTCGCCCTTGGAGTCGGCCTGACGGCTACCGGTGCCACAGAGTTCATCATCGGCGAGCGCTTCACGAAGTCGGAGATGGATGATGCGGTTCTTTCGGCCGTTTCGGACGCAAAAGAGGCTGCCGAAGAAGACGGCTATGACGCGGGGTACGACGACGGTAAGTCATCGGGCTACACAGATGGCCTGGAGGATGGGCGATCTTCGGGTTACTCCTCAGGCTACGACGATGGCTGCAACCATGTTTTCGACGAAATCGGCGAGAACCTCATCGCTATCCGGTCTCCATTCTACGAAAGCAACGTCTATGGCTTTTATTGGCCCCGAAATGAAGTGTGCTGAGGGCGCTCACGAGCGGAGAGGTTCAAAGAGTGTCTAACAAACGTGCTGTCTATCTTCTTTTTGCGACCACGTGTGTCATCGCGAGTTGTGGTTCATCCGGCAAGAGCACGCCACAAGAAGCGACGGTAGCGGTCACCAACCCACGGGCGACTACTTCCACGAACCCCGGCAATGACAACTTCATTAGGGCGACTGGTGTGTGGGAACTAGCGACGCGCGACCTTCCGGAAAGCACGCTCTTTTCCGACGCAACACCCGTCGGTGAGGACGTAATCGCTGCATCAGTTACAAACGATGCAGGTGACGTTGATTGCTTCGAGTTGTATGAGGGGGGGTTGAAGAATGTGAACACAGCAACGCTCGAAGTCCGACGTTTCGAGGAGACAGCGTTTTCTGAAATCTTCACACTCAGTCTTGCGAAGGGAAATGTTTCGGATTTAAAGCTTGCCGACGTCACCGAAGATGGAATCGCTGAGATACTCATCACGACATATTGCAGCGGTTCAAACTACGACACGAGCCTGATTACTGCATTTAGGATCGCGTTAGACAAGAATGCGCTAACCGAACTGCCTTCCACGGGAGCATCATCGATGGATGAGGGAGGCCTTCGATCTTTCTCGAAGGATTGCACGCCTTCGTGCGCTGACGGAGGAGTGGAGTACTTCCGGATTGGGTGGAACGGTTCTAGCTTTGAGCAGCGCGGCTTGATTACTGACTCGGGAACTCCTGTCGATCTCAATCTCACGGATAGCTGCCCAAGATTCAAATTAAAGAAGCGTTTGCCACTCGAGGTATGCGACCGCGGCCCCCTTGTGACGAAGTTCCTCTCGCTTGCACGGTCTGCCGTCGGCGACTATTCAGAGGAATCTGCGGTTTCGTCGGCGGGCGATCGAGTTACCCCAACAATCGGACGCTGGATCAAGACTTTCAGATATCGACACGGCCTAGAAATCAAAGCTGACATTGACGAAGGCTTGTTTCGGGCACTTGGTTCCGTTTGGTACCCCGAGCCCGACAGCAATGATGTTTCTCTATTTGAATCTCATTGCTTGGAGTACGGCGGCGAGGATGGGCTCCAGTGCACATCGCGCAGGTATTTCTTTCCATCGAACGAGTGCCCTGAGCATCGGCCTGACTATTCGCAATCACTACCGCTTCGAAAATGCGACGTGGGCTTTTGGGTATACCAGTTGAAAAGTGCATTGACGGATTTTGATGGCGTCGACACGTCCGACTCGGAGGAGCTGCCCCTCTTTGACGTGCAACTCGAAGCACGCGTTCGGGCATATCAGTCGGCAAGGGGGCTGGAAGTGGATGGCCTCGTCGGATCCAATACTTGGCGAGCTCTTTTCGGGTCAATTCAGTCTGATATGGGGTACCTCGACTTGAATGAGGATGGGATGTGGAGTCCGGGAGACATTTTCGGTGAGTGATGTCAGGCTGGCGACCTGTGTACGCCATCTCTGGACGCTCAGGTACATGGCTCTACTTGTCATCTTCTGCTTCGATATGTCTGCGTGTGCAGGTGGCACAAAGTTGCCGCTAGGGGGCAGGTGTTTGATATCGAGGCATCGACGATCGACACGACCGCCCAAGACGCCTGTGCAAGGTGGACGGAGGTCTACAACATACGCAAGAACTATGTGATGTTCACATATCCGTCCGCGATCGAATTATTTATTCTCCAACCAAACTCGGTTGTGCGCGTTCGTTGTCACGCAGGCCATAAGCGGTGATGTCACCCCACCCGCGGACAATTCGAAAATGACCCATCACTTAGGCCACCGACACCTGTCGATCAACTGACCATGCCGACAGTGAGGGAGCATGCTCAACCAACGGGTTGAGAGGCGGAATCTGGCGTTTGCGGGTCGCGCGGCGTTGCTTAGGCGGCGCGGTAGTACGGGCGCGCGTAGCGGCGGTTGGCCTGCTGGGCGCGCAGTTGGGCAAGCACGTAGCAGTAGCCGATGAAAGAGAGGAACG
>Ga0315902_10007358_pt1 | contig 15048 bp, 13 predicted proteins | sample LakEriMetagenome_9_FD_203523 | JGI IMG/M metagenome (GOLD analysis project Ga0315902, IMG submission 203523) | Freshwater fungal communities from buoy surface, Lake Erie, Ohio, United States - Buoy 12 MA117 | ecosystem: Environmental > Aquatic > Freshwater > Lake > Lake biofilm | place: USA... | reverse complement strand
GTAATGGTTTGAGCAGAATCGCCCACGAGCAAGCCGCTGTTGTCATAACTCTCCTGAAGCGATGGAGGGGCAAATTCCTCCAATGCCGATACAATTTCTTTCAAAAGCATGGCTGCAAAATACACAAAGCAAAAGTGCAAGTGCAAATTGTAAATCAATTCATCATAAATAAGATACATGTTCATTTGACAAGTCCTCTATCTTCGCCACATGTTCAGGGGAAGAAAGTGGTTGAAGCCGGTCGGCATGTTGTATTCGGTTATTCTAAGAATTAGACATGCGCTCTACAATACCGGCATCATAAAGCCGCAAATAGGCAAACTTCCGACGATTGTTATTGGCAACCTGGCCCTAGGTGGCACGGGCAAAACCCCGCATGCAGAGTATATTCTTCGTCAGTTGCGCCAATGGTGCAAGCCTGCGCTCCTTTCTAGAGGCTATGGTCGTACCACCCGAGGCTTCATTTGGGCCAACCGCATCCATGCCACCGCTGCCATCATTGGCGACGAGCCCATGCAAATTCACTTGAAGTTCCCGGAGTTGGATGTAGCCGTATGCGAGAACCGCTTGCGCGGCGTTGAATACTTGAAAACCCTCACCAACAGCAACATCGTTGTGCTGGATGATGCATTTCAACATCGAAAATTAGTTGGCGATCTGAACATCTTGCTGACATGCTACGACTCACCCTATTGGAATGACAGCGTCTTACCCGGTGGCTCCCTGCGCGACATCAAGCAGGCGGCGCGTCGAGCCGATGCCATTATCGTTACCAAGTGTCCTCTTTCTCTTTCGCGAGATGAGCAAGAAAACACCATAAAATCGATTCGTCCGAAAAACAATCAGCAGGTGTTTTTTACCCGAATGGAATACGGCGAAGCTTATCCCTTGAATGGCGAGCCAAACGCACTGCAAACCGGAACCAAAATCCTGGGCATTGCCGGACTGGCTGATAACCAGATTTTTGAGAACTATCTGAAGAACAAATTCAATTGTGTTCATTTCGAATCCTTTGCAGATCATCACACTTTTTCACGAAAAGAGATAGAAGAGGTGTGGTCGAAATACGGTACTTTCGCAGAGGCTTTAGTAACGACCGAGAAAGACGCTGTGCGATTGAGAAATATGACGGGCCTAGACGGTATTCCAATTTTTGTAATTCCAGTCACCGTTGCGTTTCTCAATAACGAGTCTGGCTTCGTTCAGTTGCTGCGCTCCACCTGATTTTACTTTCGCATGCAACAGTTTAATAAAAACTACATTCTGCACATTGCCTTTGTGCTGATTTCAACCACCATTGGATGCAACAGCGGGCAGAAAGGGTCTATTCAAGGTAAGATAGAAGGTGCACAGGGAAAGACCATCTACCTCGAACGCTTCGTGAACAACCGCATGGTTTTCACCGACTCCGCCGTAATTGGAAGTGACGGAAGCTTCTTACTTGTACCTTCCAAACCACTCGAGCTAAACTATTACCGCGTAGTTATCGATAAAGCAAACTCACTAGCCCTTATTACGGATAGCACCGAATCGGCGCAAGTGAAGGCTACACTAGGTGATTTTAACTCATCTGCCAGCATTTGCGGTTCCGATCATTCAGAAGAGTTGAGGGAACTGGAGTCGAAGTGCGCTCCTTTCGATAAGAAAGACCTGGAAGCACGACAGCGAATAACGCAACCCGACATTAGTTTGGAGGAAAAGCAGATGCTTAACGAGAGCATGGCCGAAAACCGCCAGGAAATGGTGAAATGCATCAAGGACTGGTTGGTTACTCACGAGTCGTCGCCGGCGGCACTGATTGCCATACAACGCCTCGACCCGCGAACCGAGCTAGCGACCTTCAACAAGATATTCGCCAATCTCAGTCAAAGCTTTGGACATACGCTGCTCTATAAAGCTATGAAGCAGGAGCTTAGTAAATTCAGCGCTCCAAGCAAGCAACAATCGGCCGAGACTAACTCAGCCATTGCCGTTGGACAGCCTGCCCCGGAGATCGCCCTCAACGACACGCAAGGCAAGCTCCGCAAGCTAAGCGATTTGAAAGGTAAAACTGTGCTCATCGACTTTTGGGCGAGTTGGTGCGGACCCTGCCGGAGGGAGAATCCGAATGTGGTGGCAGCCTATAAAAAGTATAACAAAGACGGATTTGAAGTATTTTCGGTATCGCTCGATAAGGCCAAAGAACCCTGGCTGCAAGCCATTGAGCAAGACGGATTGTTGTGGCCCAATCATGTGAGCGATTTGAAGTGGTGGGAAAGCGAAGCCGCAAAGACCTACAATGTCCATTCAATTCCGTTTACTGTATTGGTAGACAAGGAAGGAAAGATACTCGGCCACAACTTGCGTGGCCCTCTGCTTGAGGAGAAGCTCCAAGCGATATATGGCCGCTAGCCGGCCCGTATTTGTAACAGTTGATAGCAGCAGCGCCTCGGTAACGGGGCGCTGTTGTTTTTTTTCGAAAGGATTACAGGATTGTAGGATGATAGTGAGGCCGGTTCTTTGTCAATTATCTGTGGAATTCAAATAGTCTGAATAGCCCACGGCTTCGGCCGTGGGCTGGAGAACACCATAGATAATTTCTATGAATTTGTAATAAGCAGGAGAGACAAACGTCTCAAATCACAAACTCGTTTTCGAACGGGTTCAACTGTTCTATTTTCGCGCTTCCCAGAATCCATTTATGAAAAACATTCTTGTTGCCTTTTTCATCTGCACCGCTGCTCTCGCAATCGGTCAAACCACCCCCTACTTTCAACAACAGGTAGACTATTCCATTGAGGTCCGTCTCAACGACACTGAACATTCGTTGAAGGGGTTTGAGACGTTCACCTACAAGAACAACAGTTCGCAAACACTCGACAAACTCTTCATTCACTTGTGGCCGAATGCCTACAAGAATGCGAAGACAGCGATGTCAAAGCAGAAGTTTCGTCAAGGCGACTTCTTTATGCTGTGGGCAAAACCAACCGCCAAGGGCTATATCGATTCACTCGACTTCAAGGTAAACAATACGCCTGCGAAGTGGGATTACTTCGAAGACCAAGAAGACATTGCTGTTCTCACCCTTCCACAGCCGCTGGCTCCGGGTGCATCCATTACCGTAAGCACACCCTTCTTCGTGAAACTGCCAAGCGGTTCTATTTCTCGCTTGGGACACATCGAGCAGAGTTACCAAATCACGCAATGGTACCCGAAGCCTGCGGTGTATGACAAAGACGGATGGCACCCCATCCCCTACCTCACGCAAGGTGAATTCTACAGCGAGTTCGGTAGTTTCGATGTGAAAATCACCTTGCCCGAAAACTACACCGTGGGCGCAACAGGAGATCTTCAAACCCAATCGGAAATTGACCGCCTCAATAAACTGGCAGGCGAAGAAGGCCCTTCTAACGATGACTTCCCGGCTTCCTCTACTTCCATGAAAACGCTGCACTACAAGCAGTCCAACGTGCACGACTTTGGATGGTTTGCCGACAAGCGCTGGATTGTGCGCAAGGGTGAAATGGAATTGCCTCACAGCAAGAAGAAAGTCACCACATGGGCAATGTTTACGCACGGCAACAAATCCATTTGGGAAGAAGAGGGCATCAAATCCATCAACGACGGGCTTTATTACTACTCGCTTTGGTCGGGCGATTATCCCTACGATGTCTGCACCGCAGTTGACGGCACTATCAGCGCAGGCGGTGGCATGGAATATCCCAACGTCACTGTGATTGGTAATTCGGGCAATGCTACGCAATTGCGCACAGTAATCATTCACGAAGTGGGTCACAACTGGTTCTACGGCATTCTGGGAAGCAACGAGCGCGACAACGCCTGGATGGATGAAGGAATCAACTCATTCTTCGAAACACGATCCATCATGGCCACTCGAAAGGACAGCGCTGATGCTATCGATGCAATGATCCAAATTGGTCAATTGGATATCAAAAAAATACTCGGCCTGGAAAACATTTCCTACGCCTATTTAACGGAAGAACTGCCCTACCTGATTGCAGCGCGCACGGGTGAAGACCAGCCTATTCAAGCCCCCAGCGACGATTACACCAACCTCAACTATGGCGGCATCGTTTATAAAAAGACAGCACTCGCTTTCAACTATCTCATGCAGTATTTAGGCGAAGACATGATGAACCGATGCATGGCTGCTTATTTCGAAGCATGGAAGTTCAAGCACCCCTCGCCAGCCGATATCGAAGCAGTATTCGAAGCAACCTCCGGTAAAAACCTGGATTGGTTCTTCCAAGAATTGATTCCATCCACGCTTCATGTCGATTATGCCGTGAAAGGATTGCGCAAAACAGATTCAGGTTACAGCGTAAAAGTTTGCAACCGCGGGGATATCGCCTCTCCGTTCTCGATTGAAGTATCGCGCAATGGCAACGAGAAATCGCTTGCATGGAACGATGGCATTGAACCCGGCAAATCGACACGAATCAACCTCGCTGCTGAAAAAGGCGACCGTATTCGGGTCAACTCAGTAACGGGCATTCCGGAATACAACCGCAACAACAACAACCTGCATACCGACGGACTCTTTCACACCCTGGAGCCGACGACCTTGAAAGTACTGAGCAGCATCGACAACCCGGAAACTTCACAACTGTTTTGGATACCGCTGGTTGGTTGGAACGAATATAATAAATGGATGCTCGGCGTGAATCTTCACAACCGCACCATCCCGCGCAAGAATTTTCAATGGAGCATTTCTCCAATGTACAGCTTCTACACAGGATCCATCAATGGATTGGGCAGTATCGAATATAACAATGGCTCTTGGAGTGGCGGTGTAAACGCACGTCGTTTTGCGCATTCGTCGCTCACTTACACCAATGAAACTGCTGTCCTAACCTACGATGTCATCAACCCGTATATCCAAGCCAAGCTGTTCCCCAACCGCGTGCGCAAAGATTGGAGTGGCTCGGTGCAGCTATCGTACTTCAGCATGCTGGAATTGGTTAAGTACACACGCAAGCCTGTATTCGATGAATTCCGCTACGTTCGTCAAGGCTATGGCTCATCCATTCGCAAAGGTCATTGGCGCTTGGAAGCAACAGTTGCCAAGAAACTTCCGCGAAGCACATTCCGCCTGCGCAGCACAGCTGAAATGGGCGACTTCACCGATGGTACGATTGTGCAACAACACACCCTCGAGCACGACTGGATTTACAAAGGAAAAGGTGCCAAGAAAATTCGCACGCGACTGTATGCCGGTATGAGCAATGGCTTTTACCTGAACCTCGCAGGGCAATACGGTGGCGCGCGCAGCAACAGCATGAGTCCGGGCAATACACTTCGCAACGACTACCTGTATGAGGGTCTATTCTTGGGCCGCGATCAAGAAACCGGTTTCATGTCGCAGCAATTCATGCGCACACAAGGCGGCCTCGCTGCACCCACAACGCAATCGGCCAACCGACTGCTCCTCTCCCTAAACTCAGAAATGGAAGTACCCTTCAAACTTCCGCTCAGCGTCTACGGAGGTGCTGCTTTCTTGAAAAACGAAGCAGATGTGAAAGCATTTCCTCCATCGCAAGGGTCGCCAACATCACTTCCGGCACCTACCGATTATAGCAATCGCATCGCATGGAATGCAGGGGTGGCCGTGCGCATCATACCAAACATTTTCAAGATCTACGTTCCGATTGTATACAGCAGCAATATTGGCGATGAAGTCGATGCGCGTTCGCTTAACTTCGCCCAATGCATTCTGTTTGAGCTCAATCTTCAAGGAATGAATCCGTTCAAGATTACTGAAACCGTTGCTAATCGCTAATAAGCATGCAAGAGCCGCGTACTAAAATCTACTTCGCATCCGACTTCCATCTGGGCTCTCCCAATGATGAAGTAAGTCTAGTGCGCGAGAAGAAGATTGTGGCTTGGCTTGAAGCAGCGCGAAAGGATGCTGCGGAAATTTTTTTGGTAGGCGACATTTTCGATTTCTGGTTTGAATACAAGCGTGCAGTCCCACGCGGATACACCCGTTTACTGGGAAAAATTTCGGAAATCACTGATAGTGGCATCCCGGTGCATGTATTCACGGGCAACCACGACATGTGGATTTTTGATTACCTGCCAAGTGAATGTGGCGTTCAGGTGCACCGAGCGCCCATTGAACGCACGTGGAATGGAAAGCAATTTTTAATTGGCCACGGCGATGGACTTGGTCCGGGTGACTACGGATACAAATTCATTAAAAAGATTTTCGCCAGTAAGGTTTGTCAATGGCTATTCGCCCGTTTGCATCCGAACTTCGGCATATGGCTTGCGCGCTCACTCTCGGGATACAGCAGAAGCACAACAGGCCACAAAGACAAAGAGTATTTGGGTGCCGATAAGGAGTGGCTCATTCAATATTGCCGCGAAGTCTTGGAGACAAAGCACTACGACTATTTCATCTTCGGACACAGGCACATGGCCATCGACTTCCGTCTGAATGATAAATCGCGCTACATCAACTTGGGAGAATGGATGCACCAGGAGTCTTGGGCTTGCTGGGATGGTGAAGAGCTGATGTTGATGAATCCTGCTATTAAAGGATAATTGAAGGTTGAAAGTTGAAGGTTGAAAGTTGAAGGTTAGCTGCTCCTATTATCCTACAATCCTGCTATCCTACAGTCCGCCCCATTCACGGCTTAATCGCCTCTTCCCATACTGCGCGCCATCCTTTCCAATCGCCTTTTTCAGCAACTGTTTCATTGTGCCAGAGCGACACAAAATCGCCGCCTGTGCATCGGACTTCAGCCTTCAGTTGCGTAACAATTTGCATGGCCTCCGGAGGGTCCACCTGCATATACGATTTTAATGTAGAATCCATCACAGCAACAGGATGAACCGTTAGCGAGGTCACTTCATTGCGCTCCACATCAAACCACTTGAAGGGATGAGCAGTTCCTGCGCGAAAGCCGGGAACATCGGCATAGCCCATGGAATGATCGTGCGCTATTCCGCATTGTAACAGACGCCGATACGTTGACGGCAGCTTGAACTTCAAAAAGTGCTGTCGGCTGTGAGTTATCTTTTCTCCCACAATTCCTTCCATGCGCGCAATTTCCTCCATAAGCACTCGTACGTCGCGATGGCTTTCGTATCCCGGGTGAATACCCATAATGGCTCCACCGTCGCGCATATCCTCTATTCGTTCGCGCAGCTGTGGGTTACGATAGTCGACATTCACATCGTTCTTTGAACGATCGGCCAACAGAAAAAAGCACCTCAATTCGATATGCTGCGATAGACATGTATCCAGCAGATATTCATAGGTATCGAACGGATCCTGTTCATCGGCCAAAACGCACTTCATACGCTCCAAGCCACGCATGGGCTTCAGCCTCAAAAGGTCGAGGATTAAGCCGCCCAACGTACGGCGCACGCCCTTATAGCGAAAGGCAAATGCGCTGTCTACATCGATGGTAGCTACGGTCCGAAAGACAGGAACAGAAGGTTGATACATCGGAAAATACTTACACACTTCATTGTGTACTTCCTGCCTCCAGATATCAGCCCATGGCTTCATTATCATCGTTGCACCACCCCACGCTTTTCGCCCGGCAAAACGACCATGCTCATCAAATGACTGAGCTGTGTATTCTTCATACCTCGAAAGCAAAAAGAAGGACGAAGCAAATGGATCAAACCGTTCACTTCCATCGAGGTTGGGGTATGCCATACTATTCCTATAAGCAACCGTAGGATTGAGCGGCGTCAAGGCATCGTTCCAAAGCAAATCGACCTGCGCAAAAACAGGCACGTCGGCCACGGGACATGGTTCATTGCTATACCAAATCTTTGAACAAGAAGCAGACTTGAAAACGACCGTATCGGAAGTAATGCGCACCTCTTCCCCCGGAAAGGAAAACATCCATCGCAGAATGTACTCAAGTCGTGGGTGAAGGATCGGTGAATAAACTAGCACGCTTTATAAGTATTGAATAATTGCATTGCAGATTTGTTCAGCAGCCGTTCCATCACCATAGAGCCTTGTCCAGTTTTCAAACGACTGCTGCATCAGATGATTCGCCGCATTCAGAATGCGACGGGTATCTGAATCTGCTACAATTGCATGACCACCTTGTGTGAGCTCGACCCATTCTGTTTCAGGGCGCAGAATCACGCACGGTCGCTGCACGAAATAGGCTTCCTTTTGCAAGCCGCCGCTATCCGTGAATACCAAGCACGACGAAGCAAGTAAAGCTATCATGTGCACGTAGCCGGCAGGAGGCAACAATCGCAGCCCGGCTTCTTGCAACGCTAGTTGCTCGGCCGGATTCAGAAACTTCAGCAATCGAGGATGGGCAGGCAACACAACAGGCATTGCATGCTGAGATGACCACTGCTTGAGTGCTTCCAAAATCCCACTTAAGCGTTCAGGGTTATCTGTATTGTTGTCGCGATGAATCGTTGCCACAGCATACCCACCATGCTTCAATCCGAGGTTCTCCACAAATGATTTGCCTTCGGGTTTATTGGAAAAGTGAATTGCATTATCGTACATCACATCGCCACTGGCCAACACCAACGGTTCGTCGATAGAAGGCGCTTGAACTGTTTCCATGCTAAATCCTTCGCGCTTCAAATTATCGATGGCCGTTTGAGTTGGGGCAAACAACAAGGTTGAAACATGGTCTGTTGCTATGCGGTTGATTTCCTCCGGCATGCGCTTGTTGAATGAACGGAGACCAGCTTCCACATGAATCACAGGTATAAATAACTTGGAAGCAACCAAGGCAGCCGCTAACGTGGTATTGGTATCGCCATACACGAGCACAGCGGTTGGTTTTTCTTGCAAAAACACACGCTCCAACCCTTCCATGATGCGGGCGGTTTGAGATGCATGCGAACCGGAACCGACGGATAGGTTGTGCGCAGGCGCAGGTATGCCCATCTCGTCAAAAAACACCTGCGACATACCCTCATCGTAGTGTTGTCCCGAGTGCACAAGCACCTCTTGCAACTTGCTTGTGCCAAGCTTTTTTACTGCGCGTGAAAAAGCCGCAGCCTTGATTATCTGTGGGCGTGCTCCTACAACGGTAATTATCTTCTTCATTCTTTCAATTCGTTTTCATCACAAAAGCTGTAATACCCATTGTCGGTTACAACCAGGTGATCAATTACAGGGCATTCGAGCATTTGACCGCAATACACAAGCCTGCGCGTGAGTTGTTTGTCCTCGTTGCTAGGATCGCGGTTACCGCTCGGGTGATTGTGGGCCACAATAATACTCGCTGCATTATTCTCGAGCGCAATCCGAAAGACCTTTTTTGGGTCGGCGATGGTAGCGCTGAGTCCTCCCTCGCCCACTTTATCGACCGACAGCACCCGATTGGCCTTGCTAAGCGTGATGACCCAAAACTCTTCATGCGGCAGGTTCCACATGTATTCGAGCAAGCGCTCATAGGCATCGCGCGAGTGGCGAATAGCTGCCGACTGCTTGCTTACGGAAGCCATTTTTCGTTTAGCCAGTTCCAAGGCCGCCACCACTACCACCGCCTTGGCCGGCCCCATTCCCTTAAACTGGGTAAATTCTTTACACTTCATAGCACCGAGCGCCTGTAAATCGTGGTTCACGCCATGGAGTATTCGCCTGGCCATGTCGAGGGCGCTTTCTTCCCGCGTACCCGAGCCGATTAGCAAGGCCAACAGTTCGGCATCGCTCAACGCCTGGGTGCCTTTCAAGAGTAGTTTTTCACGCGGACGCTCATCGGGCGACCATGCCTTAATAGAATTTGTCCTTTCCATGGCCGCAAATGAAAAAAGGCCCTCCAAATGGAGAGCCCTTTCATATTCCTCAGGGGAATAACGTATTATTTCAACTTGTTCACAAACACTTGAGCCTTACCCTTGAGGTTGCCCGCCTTGTTCTTGTGAATTACGTTGTTCTTTGCAAGCTTATCGAGCATGCTCACCACCTTTGGCAAAAGGGCAGAAGCCTCTTTCTTGGAAGTCAACGCACGCAATTTGCGCATGGCATTGCGCATAGTCTTGTGGTAATATTTGTTGCGCAGACGCTTAGCGTTGTTGCTACGAATGCGGATGATAGCTGATTTGTGGTTTGCCATTGTTCTATAAAATTCGGGCGGCAAATATAGTGTGAACTTGTTTGGATGCAAAAAAAAAGAAGAAAAAGGAAAAATGATACAGTTGCGAGTGACGAATGGCGAGTGGCGAATGGCTGCCGACTAGCATTCGCCACTCGCCATTCGCCACTTAACACTTGTCTGAACTGTGCGCCACTTCCTTTGTTTTCTTAGCATGCAAAATGCTGAGGACACCGACCGCATCATCCAAATGGCTTGGGAAGACCGCACGCCCTTTGAAGCGATTTATGTGCAGTTTGGGTTGAAGGAAGATGACGTGAAAGCCCTGATGAAGCGCGAGCTGAAGGCCGGGAGCTACCGCCTGTGGCGCGAGCGAGTGGAGGCTTGCAGTACCAAGCATGCTAAGCTTCGTAGCGCCGATATAGGCCGATTCAAGAGCAAGGCCCAGCGCCACATCACAAACAACAAAATCAGTAAACGATAATATGAGCACATATGTATTCGCAGGTGCGTCGAGCGCCATCGCCCGCAGCACAGCCGAACAATTGATAAACGAAGGTCACACCGTTATTGGGATTAGCCGAACTCCTGCTGAAGGATATACCGCAGTGCATGCTGTTTCCTCCTACACGGGCGTGGCGTATCCGGAAGTATCGGGGCCTATCGACGGACTTGTGTACTTCCCGGGGACCATCAACCTAAAGCCCTTTCACCGTCTCACATCGGCTGAGTTTCAGCACGATTGGGAAGTGAATACGTTGGGGGCGGTATCGTTTATTCAAGCCTACATCAACCAGCTCAAGCAAAGCCCGGAGGCCTCTGTCGTGCTGTTCAGTAGCGTAGCCGTCCATGCCGGCATGCCCTTTCACGCCTCTATTGCCATGGCCAAGGGAGCAAATGAATCGCTCGTTCGCTCGCTGGCTGCCGAGTATGCCCCACAAATTCGTTTCAACTGCATTGCGCCTTCGCTCACCCATACTCCCCTAGGCGATCGCTTTTTGAACAGTCCCGAAAAGTTCGAGGCAGCTCAAAAACGCAATCCACTCAAGAAAGTGGGTACCCCGGCGGAACTGGCCGATACGGTTGCCTTTCTGCTCAGCTCTAAATCGGCTTGGGTTACAGGACAGGTAATTGCAGTCGATGGCGGCATGGGTACGTTGCGTGTGTAGACAATCCGCAACGTTCATATCCCTAGTTGCACAATTTCCCCACATATTTGCCTTGTGAAAATACCGGTCATCATACCTGCACGAAACGAAAGCAGGCGCATTGGGAAAACGATAGATAGCTTAAGACGCGCAAGCCAGTTTGCAGGAATTGAGGTGTTTATTGTAGTAGTGGACGATGGTTCGAAAGACGACACCTCGGCCGTTGCTGAATCAATGAACTGCCACGTCATCAAACTCCGCGACCGCGGCTATTCGGCTTTGGGCATGCCCGAGCTGGCCGATACGCACAATGCCGGTTTCCAATTTGTCGCAACAAACTACCGGGAACCTTACGATTACGTGATGGTGAGCGGCAGCGACACGACCTATGCCGATGATTATTTCAAACTATTGATAGAAGCCTTTCAATCCGACTCCTCGCTCGTGATGTGCGCAGGCGTGCTGGATCGCTTCTTAACCAATCCCATGGCTGTTAGGGGTTCAGGACGCATCATCAAGCGTTCGTTTTGGGAAACGCAAGGCTCTCGCCTGCCCAACCATCTTTACGCATGGGAGAGTTTTCCTGTTGTGGCCGCCAACACACTTGGTTATCGCACACGCACTATCTACGAAGCCCGCATGAATACAGACCGTCCACCCTTGCGCTCGGTCGATTGGAAGCGCTACGGCATTGGCATGCGCGAAAACGGTAGTGTGTTTCCATACGTAGCACTTCGCGCCGCCAAGGCCGCCGTTCAAATCAGTCCCAAAGCAGGCTTTCGTCTCATTTTGGGATATTTCAGTTCGGTGAAAAATCGTTACCCGGAGGAAATGCGGCAGTTTGTAAAAAACTATCAGGTGGGCCGAATATTAAAGTACCTCAAGCTCAAAAGATGACCTACGTTTTCGACATCGGTCATCCGGCCCACGTTCACTACTTCAAGGCACTCATCAAAACCTTGAAGTCGAGAGGCCACCAAGTCATTGTTTTTGCCCGTGACAAAGAATGCACACTCGCACTGCTCGATGCCTATGGCATTGAATACGTAAATAGAGGTAAAGGTTCCAGCTCGTTGCTCGGTAAGTTTTTCTACATCCTGAAAACCGATGCGACTCTCTTTTTCAAGCTACTTTTTCGAAAGAAAAATGTATTCATTGGATTTGCTTCGCCTTATGCCGCACACCTGGCGTGGGTCTTTCGCAAACGCAGCATAACCATCGACGACACCGACAAGGCAACGCTTTCACACAAACTGTATTTGCCTTTCACCAGTCAGGTGCTGACACCCGTTTTCTTCGAGAAAGACCTCGGAAAAAAGCACGTGCGCTTCAACTCGTTCATGGAGCTTTCGTACCTGCACCCCGATGTGTTCAAGCCTTCACAGACTTCTATTAGCGAAAATGCCGGTGCCTCTGCGGAACCCTACGCTATCGTCCGATTTGTGTCGTGGGGGGCCAACCACGATGTGGGGCAATTTGGAATGAACCGCGAGCAAAAGCGCGCCATTGTTGAGGAAATTTCGAAACACATGCGGGTATTTATATCTTCGGAATCGGAACTTCCGGAGGATATGAGCCACTTGAAATTGAATATTGCGCCGCACGAGCTCCACGATGTGTTGAGCGGTGCATCGTTGTATATCGGCGAAGGCGCTACCATGGCAGCCGAAGCCGCCATGCTGGGCATTCCGGCGATATACACCAATACGCTAACTGCGGGCACCTTGCACGCTATGAGAGATCGCGGGTTGCTTCATATCTGGAATCCGACTACCGAAAATTTGATGGAGGTCCTTCAGCGATATGTCACCAATCCTCAGGTGAAATCGGAAGCTGCCAAGCGGCGCGAGGCTCTGCTGCTGGAGTGCGATAATCCTTCCGAGTTCTTCTTAAACTTCATAGATTCACCTCACCAAAACCGATAAACCGATCGTTCTTCGACCTTTTCCAACAGCATGCAACTAGCCCGGCTATTCAAAGACTTCTCGCTCTACTCTATTGAGCCCGTGGCTTTCAAGATCGTCAGTTTTTTATTGCTTCCGCTGTACACCGCTTATCTGCTGCCCGCGGAGTTCGGTGAATTGCAATTCATCATTTCGCTCGGAACCTTTCTGCGCAGCGTTAGTCAGTTTGGTTTGAACACTGCCTTCTGGAAGTTCAAAAACGATTTTCCATCCGAAAAGCTACCCGATTTAAGCTTCAACGTGATGGCAACGCAGCTCTACATAGGCAGCATTGTGGTGGCGCTTTCGAGTATAGTTGTTTTCGCAACCGAAGAAAGTACCTGGAAATGGCTGTTCATTTTTTACCTGCTGGCCCTCCTGGTTAAGCTCATCAGCGAAAACTACTTGATGGTTTCCCGGGCATCGCAGCAACCCAAGCTCTACCTGCGCATCACCCTTACGCAGCTGGTTGTTTTCGTTACTTGCAACATTCTATTCATCACCACCCTTGGCTGGGGCATCTTCGGAATTGTATCGGCTTACATGGTGGCTTTCATGCTGACATCGATGGTGTATTACCGACGCATGAAAAGCCTGGTCGTTGGCAGTCTATCCAAAGACCTACAGAAAAAGCTAGTTGCATTTGGCGGGCCTTTGCTATTGGGGAATCTGTCGATTCTAATTCTGAGCATTTCGGATCGATGGTTCTTGATGACCTTTTCCACCGAAACCGAACTGGGGCTGTATAGCTACGGATACAAGTTTGCCGATTTGCTGGGCACCTTTATGACCTACGCCTTTCAACTCGCATGGGCGCCGCTTGCGTGGAAAGCCATAACCAACGATGCCGGGCGCAAGCTGTATTTCCAGGTGGAAAAACTTATTATGATTGGTTTTCCCGTATTTGTGTTGCTTTCGTTACCGGTACTTTTTTTCGTAGCTCGTTTCATTACCGTAAATCCTGAATTCATCGCGGGCCTCAACATCACCTACATCATTGCATTTTCGCACATCTTCTATGCCTACTACTCGTTCAACTCGGTGAAGAATCTGCATTTCAATAAAAGGAACAACATCGTGAGCGGAAACATCGTGGCTGCAGCGCTCAATACAGCCTTGAACATAGCCCTGATAACGACCCACGGTATGCTGGGAGCGGCATTGGCAACTATCATTTCGTACATCGTGATGTACGCATGGATTGAGTTTGTGCGCATACCCGAGCTCGATTCCTACAAGAATCACCGTTGGAAATTGCTGGTCATCAATATCATTGCCCTCGCGGCATGCACGGGCATCACCGTAATGCAGTTCGGGAACGCATCGGAATGGACAATTGCACTTTCCTCGTTTGCCGCGGCGTTGGTGCTTGTTGCGCTGTCATTTTTGTTGGGTATTATTAGCCGATCTTCGATGGTAAAATTGAAAGACGAGTTTATTTCGCTTCGCAAAAAACCAACACCCCACTAATACCGAACCTGTGCAAAGGCTTGAAAATACATTGGTACTTCTGCTGCTCGTCATCGCCTCCAAGGGCAATGCGATAGCGGTATCCGATGCATTGCTGGTGGTTACCTTTTTGCTGAGCGCCTATATTTTTCGTCAAAAGATGACACCCATTCCGCGGTTTCTGTATTGGCTCGTTGGCGGCTATGCGGTACTCACCGGAATTTACTTCCTGAAGTTTGGCGAAATCAACTTCACCTCGTCGATGCGTTTTTTGCTGAAGATGATGACGGGGGTTCTTTCGGTGTTGGCCTTGGGGAACTATCTGTTTCTTCGCTTCGAGCGGTACATGCGATTTTTTGCAGCTACCAGCCTGGTGTTTTTCAGCATCCAGCTGATTGATTACTCCACACTGAAACAGCTCGTTGGTTTGTTGGAGAAAGTGATTCCCGCCCTCGATTACAGGGAAGA
>Ga0315902_10007356_pt1 | contig 15053 bp, 13 predicted proteins | sample LakEriMetagenome_9_FD_203523 | JGI IMG/M metagenome (GOLD analysis project Ga0315902, IMG submission 203523) | Freshwater fungal communities from buoy surface, Lake Erie, Ohio, United States - Buoy 12 MA117 | ecosystem: Environmental > Aquatic > Freshwater > Lake > Lake biofilm | place: USA... | reverse complement strand
CCAGTATTAATGCCATCAATAGTAAAACAATTGCTACTGCTCTCATTACCAAATAACTTTTCAACTGGTAAAAAATCATCGGACTCATTGCCTGTTGTTGGGTAAATTAAGCCACCAATTTTAATATTATTACCATAATAACCCATGTATGTATGGATTTGAAAAAAATCAGTCCTGTCAATGTCTTTACGGTAATCCTCTTTGTTTAATCTTAAAGTTTTATACTTGGCATCAAAAACGGCAACATCACCAGTTCCCTTATTGGTTAAAACTAGGTCTGGTATTAATTTGCGAATAAATGCAGATTGATGGTATGAAATAATTTCTGTTTGCCCAGACACAATAAAATCTGGTAGATTGTTTTTTAGTAGTTTCTCCAAGTATAATTCGTACAATTTAGAAATGTCAATGAGAAAGCCTGTTGTTTTTAAATCAGTATCTGTTTCATCAATTTCATTCAAGTCCTCAATAATCAATTCCGCATAATTTAAAGCTATTTTATAATCAGCATACAACGAATTTTGCAGTGATTTGTGCTTCTGTGCTTTTTGGATTAACGATCTATTTACAAAAGTAGGTGTACGATCAATTGCCAACTCCTGTGTGATATTATGAATATTTGAATTGATTACATTTGGGTAAGAGGATTTAACCTTGCTTACTGCTGTGAATAAAACATTTACTATTTCGTTTACGTTTTGTTGATTTCGATATTTGTAAGAGATTTTACCAAAATAAGGTATATCTTTTTTTATCAGTTCATTAATATTTACATTGCCTTTTGGCTTTATGCCTCGGTTATATTGGGTGGTATAAGATTTCGGGAATCCCTTGACCCAAGCCTTTTCCAACGACTGAATAAATAAATAGGAAATAATAAACTTGAATGGATTTGTGTTATTAGAATTTTTATAGCCTGATTGCTCAATGTCACCTACGAAGATATCATTTGCAAAATTGAGCATTCGCTGTAAGAAGAATTTGCCAAATCTCGACTCTATTTCAACTGATAATCCTTGAGTATAAATGACTCCAACAAAATTGCCAGTCTTTATGACCAATTCATCATTATTATTTATTATCTGAAGAACAATGCTATCATCATCTTTTGATTTGCTGTATTTATTAGCACCCCAAATAGACTCAATCCTAATGTTTGATTTTTCAATGTCAGTAACCTTTATAGTATCACTTTTAATCTTTCTGATTTTTTCGATTATGCTTTTAGTTACACTCTTATTGTTATAGGAAACAAAGCGATTCCAAACATCCAAATCTGGATTGGTATATGTAAGTTTTACTTCATTGTAAAAATTAAAATTATCAGTAAGCTTAATTTTAATCACGTTTCTTCCGAGTCTTTTTGGGAATAAGATTAATAAACGATTCCTTAATTACTTTTAATTTTTCATCTATATCGCTTTCTGCATAAACAGAGCGCATATATTCTTTAAGTGTTGGTTGTAAATAATTGTCAAAAAGAATCATCAAGTCACCCTGCTTAATTTTATTACCTCTAGATATATCTTTTATTTTCAAGAAGAAGGCATGTCCAAATTCATATGATTTACCAAGATTTAATTCACTTGAAGCACTTATTTTTTGATTTAACTTTTTACAAGCGTCAATATATTGCTCTATTTCCATGAAATCAGATAAGACATCTGAAATCACCTCATAATCGCATTCTTTTCGTATCCATTTAAAACGTCTTCTTAATGCTAAATCAAAGGAGTCAATACTTTTGTCGACATCATTCATCATACCGATAACATATACGTTATCAGGAATTCCAAAATAAACATCGTCATTTTCTATAAGAAACGATAGTCTTTCTTTTTCGTCTTTTAAATTCCTAATAAGATTTGAATATTGTGTTTGAACTAGATTATGCCTTTTTCTTTCATCGTTAGGATTATACCTGTATTCTAAGCAAAATAATAGTTCACCAAAAATACTTGACAAATTCCCCCTATTGATTTCATCTATAACAAAATAGTAATCATTACTTAGATCATTTTTTGCTTTGATGCAAAACGCCTTAAATGTCCCGTTTACTACTTGTAAATTCAGACTGTTACCAACAATTCCAGTTGGTCTGATACCTTCAATGAAATCTTCATATGAGTATGATGGATGGAATTGAATAACCTTAGAATAATTGTTATCACCTTTGGTTAGGAGTCCAAGTGCTTCTAGCACCGTAAATGTTTTACCTGTTCCTGGCGCACCATAGAGAATCACATTTTTATTTGCTGGATCAAAAATTGTTTGAGCATTTTCAAGTCTCCACAAAAACTGAGATAGTATGTATAATTCAGATGGTTGGAAGTCATTACCATCCTTAAATAATGATTTTAATTTTTGTACAACAGCATAGTTTTTTCCAAGGTTACTTGTTGCTGTTTGATCTTCACAGAATCTTTTATATAATTTATCTATTGTTGAATCTTGATAAATTGGCATTAATTCACTTGGATGTTCTAATGCAGCAATCTTTCTAAGAAGTTGTGTTGCTGGAATGTAATTACCTTCTGATTCAATAATTTTTATTTTTTGCTCAATACTAGTTTCACTACCAAGCTCATTAATTAATAAACCATGCAATAATGGCTTGATATTATCATTAAAGGCAGCTAAAGCTGTTGTATAGTCTACTTCTTCTTCACGGTTAGTTACTAATGTATAGGTAGTGTTGTCGTTATTCATTTTAATGCCATAATTAAAGGCATTACCAGGCTTTGACGAACCATATGATTTACTACTTGTTCTCTCCAGAAAATTCATCAAATACCCACCTTTTTCAACGATTGTTCTATCTTGAATATTGGGTAAAGTATTTGCAAAGTCTTCTAATGAGAAGGTTCCACTTATAATTTTATTTCTAAAATATTTCCAAGCCTCATCCACTTTGTTCCTTGCTTCTTGGTCGAAAATGAATGAATCTTTTCTTTTTTCGTATAACGCAATTATTTTTTCCATTGATTATTTTTCTATTTCTAAATCAAAGCCAAGTTGTTTTGCAGCTTCTTTCATTCGTTTAAATTTCTGATCATTTTCTGTCAATGGAGAATTGGGTGATGTTTTAATTTTAAACTTCACTTCCATCTCTATGCTATTGTCTTTAAATGGCACTAAGAAATATTGTCCCAAGTTCATGAATTGCACCTTATCAGTTAACTGACCAGATATCGTTACTGATGGAATTATAGGGTCATTCACTACTGGAGTACTACTAGGAACTGGAGATGGAGTAGTGGTTGTATTGCCTGCATTTGCAGTTGTTTGAGCTGTGGGTGGAGTAACTGTTCCATTAGATGGAGACTCTACAACAGGCTCTTTAGCAGGTAAATTGTAAAATTTCAGCATAAAGTGTACCAATAATTTAGTAACTTAAGATAGTATTTCCCATTTTTTTAACCTAAAAAAGAAAGATTATGGAAACAAATCAAAGACAGAAGTCTACAAAGAGTTTTATCAAAGATGTAAGACGCAAGATCTGGTTTTGCCAATATCTTTCTCTTAAATCGAATTCAAGTTTCGGTATTTGTAAATATCCGCCCACCCCAATAATACCCCCACGACATTCCTGTAACTAAATATAAGCAAAAGTTGTAAAGAGTCGGGCCATCTCGGTCTAGAATATGGTTAAAAATTAGCATCTGTGCATATAGCCCTGTCCAAAATATTATAAATGACGGCCAGTTAATTTTTATCATGATTAAGGGTTTTTATTTAGTTTTTATTTTTTATCAAGAGCATCAATTTTTTTCTGTTACTAGGGGACTGAACAATTCTACATCTTCCTGTAAAATCGGGGATGCTAATTGCTCGCTAAACCACGCTGCAAATATCTCATAAGTTAGCTGTTGGCAGTCTTTTGGATTTTTGCAATTATGAAGATTCGCCATAATCTCTATAATTTCAATATCATATTCGTCTTTCAAGAAACCAATACCAACAGGGTCAATCTTAAGTATTATACTTTCTACTTTTTCATAAAGGACCTTTTGCGATTCCTTGAGCCATGCTCGCTCTACTTTTGAGTATACTTTTCTGGTGTAAACTATCATAATTTATTTTGCTTCTTGCTTGTAGTCTGAATTTTAACATTGATAAAAAAGGGGATAACCATTCTGATTCTTTTTCTTAGAAGGTTACTGAATCATAAAGTAAGTTGAATTGATTTCATTTCTTATTTCTGTGATCCAATCAAAAAACTCTTTGTTAATTGGTTCATTTACTTCTTTGATTTTTCCCAGTTCGACATAATGAAACTGAACTTCGTAGTTTTTCTTTCCTGGATATGTTGCTTCCGCTAAAAAACGGTAGATCATAGCTTGTCTCCAGTGTCCATCACCTGGCTTTTCCTCTGACTCAAAGGGCTTCATGTAGGAGTATGAACTGCCAGATTTATAGTCAATAATTGTTACAGAATCTTTAGATTCTTCTAGACGGTCAACTTTTCCGTATAGCTCAACACCCTCAGATAGTGTTGCTTTGATGCCATGCTCAAATATTGAATTGGGTACTGGAAGAGTGTTATTTGATGTATAATTTGAAACAGCCTCTATTGCCTGTGACTTTACTATTTCATAATGACTTTGATGAAATTGATATTTATATTTCCCAAAAAACTCATTAGCTATTCGCTGTATATTTTGATAGCTTATATCTGGATTAGGGGTATTAAATAGTTTCTCCAGGATATCATGTACATAAGACCCAAAAGCAAGGGGGGTAGAGGGGAGGTCGGATACTTTGCAGATATTATAAATAAAAAACTTATCAGTATCCTCAAGCCAGTTATACAAACTGCTTGGGGATATTATGAAGTTCTTTATTTTATCATTTACCAATTCACGCAATTCGCTATCAGCTTTAACAGGTTTAAAAGTTGGTCTAAGTCTGGGAAGAGCTATTTTTTTGACCTCATTCATTTCAAGTAGGTCAGTTTGAATTACTGGTCTAAGCAAGTCAGTAATTGATTGCTCCTTCCCATTATCATTCGTTTTACCATAGGAAAAGTAGGCAACACATTTAGCCCGGGTGCAAGCCACATAGATCAGCCTTCGAAGGTCTTCCATGGCATCAGATTCATCGGGAATGTATGTATTCAGCAACTTTGGTACCCGTACTTTATTTTTTGACGGGGTATGATCCTCCCAATATTGTTTGGTGCAGTTTTTAATAAAAACCACGTCATATTCTAGACCTTTACTGCCCCAAATTGTGGAGAGTATTACTTGGCTGTTAGTTTCTTGCTCTGCCTTGTATTCAATCTCAATTTCACGTACTTCATGGTAGTGTAATAAAGAACAAAAGGATTCTAGTGTGCCTTTGCTGTCAGTTGCCAAAAATGAATCTAAAAATTCATACCATCCCTCCCTGGCTTTTTCGTTAGTAGTATCAGATTTTATAAGAAGAGAGTCCAGTATCTCTTTAGTCATCGGCTCATCCAGCTGTTGTGATTGTGTTTTACAGAAATTCAAGGTTTCCAACATGCGCAAACTGTCCGGATCTAATTGCTCCTCGAGCCAGGGGATAAACTCTTGGTTGTTATTGTATTTTTTCCACTCTAAGTGACATTTTAAAAAGTTGTCTCGTCCTAAAATATTCATTGCCCAGTGGGCCAAGTAGGTTCCTGCCAGTTTAATGTCAATTCCGGCAAGACTGATCATTCTTGTTAGCCAAAGTAGATTTTTCCCTGACTCCGTCTCTAATAAGTTGTTCTTCTGAAAGCTTTGGTCATAGGTAATTCCCCATTGATCCAGCCATTTGGCAATTCTGTTTCCATCTGTATTACGGCGATAAAGAACTGCTATGGATCCATTGAACTCCCTCGTATTTAGTAGCTCCTTTATTTTGAGGGCAATTCCATAGTCTTCTTGTGCGGAGTCTTCGTAGATTTCAAGGTGTGGTCCGCTGGGTTCTATTTTCCAAGCCTTTGTAGAGCCAGCAGTTAAGGGATTTGATTTAGTGGGATCCCGATGCTCATTTTCTTTTATAAGCGCATGAGCATGGGAAAGGATGGCTGGGGTACTTCGATAATTTGTGCTCAGTGCTATTTTAGCTAAATCGGGATAGTTAGCTGAGAGTGTATCAAAATTCTTTCTGCTAGCTCCTTGAAATCGGTAGATGCACTGGTCATCATCTCCAACCACAAATAAGTTGGGTCTTTCAACTTCATGAACTAAAGTCATCAGTAGTTCCATTTGCTTTTCATTTGTATCCTGGAACTCATCTACCAAAATATACTGGTATCTGATTTGATAGTTAAGTAGCAAATCTTTATCTGATTTCAGTTTGTTGATTGCCTCGGTTAGTAGGTCTTCATAGTCACAAAAGTTGTGTTTAGCTAGTATTGCCTGATAAGATTCAAAAATTGGAGCAATAGTATCTCTGAACAGTAATAAAGCTTTTTTGAGCTTTTTCCCTTCTTCATTGAGGGGTACTCGTTTGCCCTTAAAATCAGGATGATTGGGTAATAAGTCTTCGATGCAGTGCTTAGTTAGTTCTCTCAGCTTAGTAGCATCTATACCTTCTTTTTTTAACAAGTCAAAAATCCTGGCTATACTGGAAAGTTTGGCACTTGATGTTAATTTGCCATCGCAGTAGATTCCGCCAATATTTGGATCCCGGAGTAATTTTTCCAAAATCATATACCGCCGTGACTTTGTTAATAGGTTTTTTTTATGTTTCTCTGTAAGGGTTCCTAGTCTTAATACTTTGTCTGCAAAGGAATGAAAGGTTTCTACATTGATTTTTTCTGCTTCACTACCCAAAAGCTCCCCAAGTCGCTTTTTCATGGAGGCTACTCCCGCCCTTGAAAAGGTGAGGCAAAGGATATTTTCAGCGTGCATACCACTTTCAGTAAGAATTTGTCCTACTCTGAGAGCAAGTATATTGGTCTTTCCGCTGCCGGGTCCAGCCTGTACTAAAAGTGGCCCATCAAGAGTTTGAACAGCTTTTTTCTGGCTTTGATTTAGTTTATCAAAAGCCGACTTAAAATTTGTTGTCGTAATTAATTCTGTTGTCATGGGGATAATATTTTACTAGTTAAAGCTGAATCCTATTTGTTTTTTATTCAAGTTGTTTCGTAGAGATATTTCTTCTTCTGCAAGAGTGAGTAAGTAATTGTGGTTTACTATCTCTTCGCCCATTAGAAGAGTATCAACCTCAATTTTTTTACAAATATTATCTATTTGACCACCCGTAAGTTCAAATCTTTGATTCACTAGTTTTAATGTTTCGATATCTGTTTCAGGTAACTTTTGTTTCCAAATCGATAGGCGAGCATCTTGTGAAGGAGCTGAATACCTGATTTTAAAAGTGATTCTGCGGTCGTATGCTTCGTCTAGATTTGTCTCAAGATTAGTAGTGGCTATAAAGATCCCTTCGAATTTTTCTAGCTCTTGGAGTATGATGTTTTGCATAGTGTTTTCCATCTGATCTACTTTGTCTGTAATCGGTCTTCTTTTACTTAAAAAAGAGTCGGCTTCATTAAAAAGTAGGATTGGGCAGAGTTCTTTTTCTTTTCTAAATTTTTCGTAGTCCAGGAAAAGCTTTTTAGTAAAGCGTTCTGTTTCTCCAACCCATTTTGAACGAAGCGAGCTAACATCTGCCATCAAAACAGTTCTGCCAGACATTTTAGCTAATTGTAAAGCCGTTTCTGTTTTTCCGGTACCAGGCGCGCCATAGAGAATTGTTGTAATACTTGGCTTTTTCCCCTTTTGCGATAACCGAGTAGTTAGCTCGAGATACTTGTCTTGTTTTAGTATCTCCGTCAGCCTTCTAATTGAATCTCCTTCCTTTTCATTATAGAATAATTCCTTTTGTGAAATACTACTTGGCTCGACTAATTCTAAAAATGTTGATTTAGTTTTTGTTTTTGGACTTGTATAATCTGGCATAAAAGCTTTGATGCCCTTTTCTGAAAGGCGGTACTCATTATCCGACATACGAAGTTCAAAACCCAAACATTCCTCGACAATTTCCATTTTAAGAAGAGGTGCTTTTTTGGTTTTAAATTCTTGTCTGACTTTAAACTGGTCCTCCATACTTGGTTTTAAATCATTAAGTAGTGATTCAACTGAAAAATTTTCATCTCCTGTTGCATGATTATAGCAGATGGAGAGGTACATCATTTTATTAAGTTCATCAAGTCCTTGATCTTTTATAAAGACACTGATTGGTGTTTTGTCATTTTCAACTAGTAACTTCTCTGCCTTTTCAATTAGTTTGTTATAACTGATATCCTGTGAGCGTCTCTCTTTAAGGGTTTTCCCAAATTCATTTAGTAGGTCAAATGAATTTTGGCAAGGTTTTCTTTCCATGTGCTTCCAATTGCCGGTTAATACACATTGAATGAATTTTTGATTAAGAGTAAAGTTTGATAGTTGATTTTGACGTGAGGAATTATTGGGCTTAATCCATTCTGCTTGCAAGAAAGGCTTTAATAACTCTTGAATATGCAGATAGGAGGATAATTTTAGCTTTAGATAACCTAATAATTCCTTCATAATAAGATCCTCACCATCAAAATACAGTCCAAGCAATACCGACAAGGCAATTGCGGGCTGTTCATCTAATTTGAAGAATTCACGCACTACCTCAATCTCACCTTTTACTTTTTCAAAATTTTCTTCTTTAAATTCTGAGTTTCCCGCTGCCTTATAAACAATTTCGATAGCGTCAATAAGTGGATTTGCTGAATTCTTGAAGTTTATCATGTGTTATTTTTTTATCAAACGTAAAAGAGGCTAGTGTAACACAATTACACTTTGGTTAGCTTTCAGATTGTCAACTACTTATGCTTTTTTTGTTAGCTCTGCCCAAACTGATTTCCTGCTAGGGCCCACTACGTATTTATATGTGTTGTATGAAAATGTGTTTGATTTGTCATTGTTGCAGAAATAACAGCTGAGCACACAATTTTCAGGGGTATAACCCAATTCTGAATTTTTTCTGTCTATTTCAAAGTTGTGTCCTCTTAATCCATGACCTCGAACTCGGCGTCCAGCCACTGTGCCATCGTCAATGAGATTTCTTATTTCCAAAATGCTGGTATCGCAGTAATGACATCTACAGCCATTATTGTTTAGTTCCTGCATGTACCATGCAATGAATGATTCAAGTGTTTCGAATCCCGTTAATTTGGATTTGTTTGTTTTGAAATAATTCGGGAGTCTAATTGCTTGTTCCTTAAGGTAGGATCCATGTGCGGTAGTTGTTTTCATAACAATTTAGTTTTGATATATTGATATAATAGACAACGAATGTAATAAATTATAACGATATAAAAAAATATAATTTCAATTAACTGGTTAAAGTCTTGATAATCAGTATAAAAAATTTATTTAAAATTAAATTATATTGCTATAAATTTGCAATTGTGATAAATAAACAACTATGATGACAAACAAAGGAGGTATTGATGATAGCTTAAGAAATGCTGCTAGTAGCTTTATTGAAGGATGGTTGAGTAATTCGGCATCGATAGCTGAATTAGCTAAGCATAGGCAGCATTTTGATAGTGCTTTCAAAACCGGTTTTCTTGATCAACTTCATGAAATTGGACTAGGCGGTTTGTTCCAACTATCTGAATTAGTAAGTGACTCAAAAGAAAAGAGCACACTTATTTTAAAAACCATACCAACTCCCTTTCCTTATTATCCCTGTATTGATAATAATAGTGGCAATCAGGATTCAATAAAATCAAACATTCAACTTTTAGTAGAAAAAATAGGGGAGGCTCAAGGCATAGCTTCGAGTGCTGGGTCGTATTTAATATTTACAATGTATCCATGTACGACTACCGATAAATATTTAAAACCCTACATCCAGCAGGTTGAAGAGGCAACCGGCATTAAACTTTCTGCAATAGAGTATCGGTTTACAAATAATGCGCCTGGGGTACTTTACATTGCAAAACTCTCCTTTTCAGGAGAAAAGAAATTACAGCCAGCAAAACCAATTTTTGAAACTGCTAATAGAATTACTGGAAATGAAATTACCTCTAGCCTTGGAAGCAGGTCCCGAAGTCGACTTCGTGTAGGACTTGCGCAAAACTCTTATTTCGAAATACTGACCGAAATACATGAACAAATGAAACGGGACAATGAAGAGATTGGTTTTGAAGAATTGCAGTCCCGATTTGAGAAGAAGGTTCGTGAAAAACTAAAGATGCAGTTACCTTTTTTAAACGAATCTGAAATAGATGAGAGGATGAAGGCTTTTGAATCAAAAGGCACTGGTGCTAAAAAAGCTCAAATTCTTTTGTGCACTATTAATGAACCAAGTAGAATACACTACCGGCCAGAAATACCTGCAGATTCTCAGTTCAATCTCTTTGTTTATAAAGAATATTCGGGATATAAAATACCAGTAAGGGATAGGAAAATAAAGGCCTTTGATCCAAAAGATAAATCAATACAAGACGTGTATATCATACACTCCAAGATCAATAAAAAGGGGGAGAAGGCGATTGTTATAGACGACAAGGTAAGGGTGAGAGATCTTAAGAAGTTATAGCTCTCCAATTTTTAAAGTGTAATCCAATTACATCGTCATATTCTTTATTTGTAATATGACAATTACAAATATTGATGAGGTTTTATTGGGGCCTCGTGAACAACAATTAGTTGCGAAGTTAGTTGGTGCCGATAAACAGGAGCTAATTAATGGATATAAGTGGCATTATCTAGTTTCAATCAGTGGAATAGATAAAGTGGTTATTCATCAGGCTACAAACAATTTCAGGGCATTTCACGGAATGAAAAGCTCATTTGTTGAAGAGCTGCAAAAAATGAACCGACCAAAATTTCAAGATTTACTTTTTTTGACCACTTTGTATCCAATATTAATGCCCTTGGGTCACTCAGCTAACAGAATGATTAAAATTGAGGAGCACTTACCCAAAAAAATAAGTGCTCTAATAAAAGTGGGCTGTGGTTATTTGTTCTATTATCATCAATTAGAGATACTCTATTCCGGACTTACTAATTGCTCTCATGCTGAAGCTGTATTATTTAGAAAAGATTGGAATTTAAAGAAGGAGTATACGCGTGATGTTGCGAAATCAATAAAAATAAATTCTCATATAGATCTATTTGGTCTTATTAAACAGTATTCTACAAATGAAAATTTATTTTTCTACCAGGCAAATTATCATGGGGCCTATCATCTTTTTGAGCATATTAATAGTAGCTTAAAGTCTTCTTAATTTTTTCTTTTATTTCATTCTTTAAAGCAACTGGTGAAATTACTCTTATTGATGGCCCATGTCTTAGAAGGAGGGAGAGCAGCTCTTGCGTGTAATATGTTTCAATTTCTATAATCTTATCCGATTCGCTGCTTATGGTTTGGCTTGAATGTAGGGGTGATTCTTTCCAGCTTTCAAATAAATGACTGCTGATGACTTCAATTTTGATTTTAATAGGTTTTTCAAGGTGGCTATGTAAGATGCCGATTGTATATTTAAAATAGTCTTCTGCGAAGAAATCAGGGTCGTTTTTAAATTTAGCAGCGGAGCTTTCTATTTTTGTAATCCTAGATAATTTAAAAACTTTGGTTTTGTCTTTTTGAGGTGTAAAATGATCAAAAGCAACTAAATACCAGTTATTAGCATATTGTTTTATAATGTATGGCGATAGTGTTCTTTCAGTTGCTTTTTCGTTAGGTTTTTCATAAAAGACGTCTATTGCTTGGTTTTCTTTCATGGCCTCGATGATTTCGGGTATCCACTTCGAACCACTATCTCTAAATGAAGGGCCTAAACTGATTGGAGTAAAATTTTCAATGTCCTGAATTTCACCTTTTCTGTTTTTCTTCTTTAAAATCTTATTTATTACCACACTAAGTTGAGTGCCCATGCCGGATCCTGAAAAAATGCTAAATAAGCTGTTTGCAACTAGTAAAAGGTTCTTTTCTTTCTCGCTTACCATGTCATCAAAATATCTGAATCCTTGCACTGAGTAGCGGTATCCTCCACCGGTAAACTTTATCACTCTCCCTTTTCCCTCAGTTGTTTTGTCTGAATTTTTATTCCAGTATATGGCAACGCCTTTTGCCTTTACAAGTTCTCTCAATTCACCTACAAGCTGTTTAGTACGCTCGTCTGATATACTTTTCTCCCCAGCTGGTAAACTTCTATTTATGTAAGAAGTAAGTTTCTTTACTCCTGGAATATGTACCCCCTCTGCTAGTAGGTCATCTATTATTTTAAGCTTTAAATTATCGTTTGACATCGGGTTTGATTTAAAGTGTAAAACTATTACATCCCTAAGTGCTATTGTTGTATTACACTTAAAGTAATACATATGAATAAAGAAACCAAATCATTGATTAATAGTTTGCTAGTCATATTATTATATTATTATGCGCTTCAAGGACTTGTCAAGTTATTTTGGTTTACGAATGACCAAGGTATGTTCAAAGGCAGAGTACATTTCTTAGGGCTACTACTCATTTTAGGAACACTCTTTGGAGTCATAGTACCTTATCATGTATTTTCAATACATTTTGTTGATTTACTTTATTATGGTATTATTATTTTTCATCTTCTTGTTCTTCTTGTAGGTGGTATCTACCAACTGCTTAAAAGCTAGGCTAGAAAAAAGTATCATCAGCAAATTCATAATTATAATCTAGTTAAGCCCCTTGAACTGTATGTTTGCCATATTGAAGTGATACTACAAGAATCAGTGTTCTAATGCAGTAAAATTGTCCTTGTGAAATGATTTCTCTTGTACAGGTTTGAATTGAAATGGACAACGTTTATCAATAGGGGGGGTAGACTTATACCTCCCCTTTGAATTGGATTATGCAGTTTTATTATGCCTACTCGCCGTAGATCAAAAAAACATTTATTGATAATCAATTAGTTGAGAACATAATTAAAATTATATTTTGATATATCAATATAAATGTCTATATTGCATCAATTATAATGATATAAAATAAACTTGCTTTCAAAAGTCCTGTCTTTTGAAAGAGGTAATGGGACTTTCCCAATACGTGTATTTATTTTTTAACCAAATCATAAAGCTATGTTCAAATTCATTCAACCAAAGTCTTTCAAGGTAATAACTGTAGGCTGCAGAACGTATAGCACACTGGCCTCTAATAACTATAACTCATTTATAGTTGTAAACGGCATTAAGTTTTATCAGACCACGTTTAATATTCTTCGTGAAAATGGGTATAAAAATTTTGATTCAAGAAAAAAATATTTAAAAAAGGATCGTCTTAAAAAACGTAAAAAAAATAATGAAAAATGTGAATTAAGAATGGCAGCATAGGCTCTGCCTAGTTATGAGATGAAGTTTTTCTTAAACTCTCTTTACATGGTAGACTACATTGGTCACAAACATTGGTAATACATGATACGGCACAATCACACCAATGAGTGTTACTAAAATAAGTAGAAGCCCTAAGAAATGTGATCTAAGCAGCTTCGCAAGTGTAATCTGATTACACCCCTGATTTGTATAATTGCAAAGTTGATTTGGTTCTTGAAAAATTAGCTCTCTGATTTATTTGAGGGGTATGGGTATAGTATTTATGAGGGTCGTAGCTTTTGCATGTAGGATACAGTTGTAAACAAACACTAAACATATGAATCAATTACTTATGGAAAGGTATTTGACACACTCTCGTGTCATGAAAAATGAAAAGTCAGAGGAAAAAGTAGAGGAAATGTTGTTTGTGTATGGGTACTGGGTTGATTTGGTCGAATATAAGGGAGAAAAAAAGGAAAGGTATAAATTCTTAGATGGCAATGATGAAGTAAGGAAATTTTACGAGGGGTTGTTTGAAGACTATGTATTACAAAGAGAATATGTAAGATTTTTAGATATGGGGGCAGAAAAAAATGTAAAAGGCAAAGAAGGAGCTACTTCAAGTTTTACAAAGGAGAATGTAAGCAAGTTCATTGCGCTGCGAAAATTAGATGATTCATTATATAAATCATCTAAATCAGCAGATGAAAAAGAAGATTTTCAGGGGGAATTGAAAAAAGTGCCAGTTAAAAAATTAATAAAAGTTGTAAAAAGAGTTAAAAGAAAAAGTAATGCTCCTGAGGAAAATGTTGATATCAAAAAAAGATTTCCAGGAAGAAAGTTAGTTCCCGTTCTCACTATTTTGGATTCAATCAAAAAACAAGAAAAACGGTTCGCAAAAAAGAAAAAGCTGGTTTAGTCCTTTTAAGAGCTTTCATATAGATAGACGGGTATTATAACAATTAAAAAATATTCTATGAGTTTAGTTGATATTGTAAAACATCATTTTGGTGAAAATGAACTGGTTTTTAAAGACCCAAAAGATGAATTAAAGCTTGGGTCGCAGATAGTGGTAGGTGTTTCCCAAGTCGCATTTTTGGTACAGGGAGGTAAAATTTTACATGAGTTTCAAACTGGTACTCATACAATTTTAAATCAAAATGTACCTATTTTAAATAATTTGGTTAATCTGCCATTTGGCGGTGAAAGTCCGTTTAAGTGTGAAATCTGGTTTGTAAATCTCGTTGCAAAGTTGGATTTAAAATGGGGTACTTCAATTCCATTTCAAATTGAAGATAGAAAGTATGGCATTATTGTCTCTGTTAGGTCATATGGACAGTATGGTTTTCAGATTTTCAACCCTCGGTCGTTTTTTGAAAGTTTAGTGGGTACATTCAGTTCATTTTCGACCGATAAACTTAATGATTACTTAAAGGGTCGTATAATAACAGAACTAACAGCATCAGTTTCTGAGGATATTGATAAAAATGAGAGTTCAGTAATTGACTTGCCATCACGCTTGTCTACGCTTTCAGAAACTACTAGAGACCGAGTCAGTAAAATATTTGATTCATATGGGGTTAAGCTAGTGAGTTTTGATATCATGTCCATTAATATCCCAGATGGTGATCCTTCATTTTTGAAGTTAAAGGAGTCACAGGCAATCTCAGCGAAGATTAAAATGTTGGGATTGGACGTATATAAAATGGATCGTGGATATGATGTACTCGAAACGGCTGCTAATAATGAAGGGAGTAATGCTTCTGGGTTTTT
>Ga0315902_10007355_pt1 | contig 15054 bp, 32 predicted proteins | sample LakEriMetagenome_9_FD_203523 | JGI IMG/M metagenome (GOLD analysis project Ga0315902, IMG submission 203523) | Freshwater fungal communities from buoy surface, Lake Erie, Ohio, United States - Buoy 12 MA117 | ecosystem: Environmental > Aquatic > Freshwater > Lake > Lake biofilm | place: USA... | reverse complement strand
CTGCCTCCGCCCGACTCAGAGATGGACGAGGACACCGAGCTGGCAGTCTCGCGGCTGGCGGCTATCGCCTCGCAGCAGCTCCTCCAGAAGAACCAAGCCGAGGCTCAGCAGCAGCAGAACCAGCAGATGGCTCAGGACCCCATCGTCCAGATGCAGATGCAGGAGCTCCAGATCAAGCAGCAGGAGCTGCAGCTCAAGGCCCAGAAGTTCATGGCCGAGGCTGCCGAGAAGAACGACAGGCTCGACATCGAGCGCGAGCGCATCGCCGCTCAGAAGGAGATTGCGGGTCTGCAGGTTGGCGCAAAGGTCTCTACGGACAAGGCCAACCTGTCCGCAAAACAGCAGCTTGAGGGTCTCCGGATCGGCGTCCAAGTCGCCAAGGAGGCTACGGCTGCACAACAACCCTCTGCCCCACCCAAGAAGGCAGAAACCAAGGATAAGTAATGGACACTGAAGTACTGAAGTATCTCTCAAACAAGATACGAGAAGAACTTAAGGTTATCGAAGAAGACATGGCTATGGGCCACGCGGTTGACTTTGGTGCCTATAAGTACGCCTGCGGCATTTATCGCGGTCTGCTGGTGGCGAATAGCTTTATCATGGAGATCGCGCAGCGAGTGGAGGACGACAATGACGACTGAAGTAGAAGTGGATACTCTGCCTACGATCCCAGAGTTTCTGATAGCAGATGCCGATGGTAACGCCACGGTGCTCGCAGATACGGACGAGCGGAAGGCTAGGCAGCTGCCCGAGCCCTCGGGCTATCGCATCCTGTGTGCTATCCCTGATGCCGACGAGAAGACTGCTGGGGGCCTGTTCAAGGCCGATATCACCAAGCACTACGAAGAGCTGACCACCCCGGTCCTGTTCGTGCTCAAGATCGGCCCGGATGCCTTCAAGGACGAGAAGCGCTTCCCGAACGGCCCGTGGTGCAAGGAGGGGGACTTCATCCTCACCCGCCCGCATGCTGGCAGCCGCGTCAAAATCCATGGCCGTGAGTTCCGGATCATCAACGATGACTCGGTCGAAGCAGTTGTCGAAGACCCTCGGGGTATCACCCGCGCTTAACGAGCGTAACTCGTACAAAGGAGAAGTAAGATGGCTACCAAGCCGAATGACGACGATTTCGAGTTCGAGATCGAGGGCGAAGAGCCCGATGCGCCTATTATCGACGTAGAGGACGACACTCCTCCGGAAGATCGTGGGCGTGAACCCATGCCCAAGGAGATCGTTGACGAACTTGAGGCTGACGAGCTCGAAGAGTACTCCGAGAAGGTCAAGACGCGTCTCAAGCAGATGAAGAAGGTCTGGCACGACGAGCGCCGCGAGAAAGAACGCGAAGCGCGCGAGAAGGCCGAGGCCCTTACTGCTGCCCAGCGCCTGCTGGAGGAGAACCGCAAGCTCAAGGAGAGCCTGTCGCACGGTGAGCAGACCCTCGTCGGGAGTGTCAAGCAGAACGCCGAGTTCGAGATGGAGCGGGCCAAGCGTGAGTACCGCGAGGCTTACGAGTCGGGCGATGCTGAAAAGCTGACCGACGCCCAAGAAAAGATGAGTAATGCTGCCTACAGGCTGCAGCAGATCAATAGTTACCGTCCTACTTTACAGGCTCCCGAACCTGAGGTAGAACAACCAGTACAGCAGGTGCAGACTCCGCGTCTGGATGCCAAGACTGTTGCGTGGCAAGAGCGCAATACGTGGTATGGCTCCGACCCGGAAATGACTGCAGCCGCTCTTGGGCTTCACCAGAAGCTCATAAACGAACGGGGACCGCAGTACGCGGGAACCGACGAATATTGGGGCGCAGTAGACACAACTATGCGCCGTCGTTTCCCCGATTACTTCGGGGAAGAAGTGGCCAAGCCCACTTCGCGTGAGTCCAAGCCGCCCACGGTCGTAGCTCCCGCTTCCCGTAGTCGATCCCCCAAGAAGATCGTGCTCACCAAGTCCCAGCTGGCAATCGCTAAGAAGTTCGGGATCACCCCTGAACAGTATGCCCGCGAAGTGATGAAGACGGAGAATTAATATGACTCGTGATAAGCTCATGGACGATATCGACGAAGTGCTCGCGTCCAGCCGTACCCCTCGCCAATCTCGTGAGGAAGCGGAACGTCCTAAGGTCTGGCAGCCTGCATCAACGCTGCCTGAGCCGGATAAACAGCCCGGATACACTTACCGTTGGGTGCGTGTGTCTACGCTCGGACAGAACGACGCCCGTAACATCTCCTCGGCCCTCCGTGAGGGTTGGGAGCCGGTCCGTATCGAAGAGCAGCCGAAGTTCCGGATGCTTGTAGATGCTGACAGCCGCTTCAAAGACAACATCGAAGTCGCAGGTCTGCTGCTGTGCAAGGTGCCCAATGAGTTCATGGAACAGCGTCGGAAGTATTTCGAAGAGCTGACCCAGAGCCAGAGTGACTCCGTGGACAGCAACTTCATGCGAGAGAATGATGCCCGTATGCCGCTCTTCAAGGAGCGTAAAACGCGGACATCGTTCGGTTCAGGCAAATAAACTAGGAGTTTAACGATGCCGTATCCCTCAGTTGACGGTCCGTATGGACTGGTCCCTGTTAACCTGATCGGTGGTCAGGTTTTCGCCGGTGCTACTCGTTCGATCCCGATTGCTACCAACTCTTCGACGGCCATCTTCTTCGGTGACGTCGTGAAGCTGAATAGCTCGGGCACGCTCGACAAGGACACTGGCACCAACACTGCTACCCCGGTAGGTGTGTTCCTCGGTTGCTCGTACACCGATCCGGTGTTCGGTAAGACCTTCCGTCAGTTCTACCCCGGTACTACGAACATCACTGACGTCGTTGCCTACGTGCAGGACGATCCGGATGCTCTGTACAAGGCGGCGGTTTGCACCGCTGGTAGCACGACCATCAGCTTCGTCACTCGCGCGAACGTGGGCGAGAACAGCGCGCTGGTGCAGAACGCGGGCAGCACCGTTAACGGTGACTCGCGCGTGGCGATTAGCGCTACCTGCGCTACCGCTTCGACGCTGCCGGTCCGCATCATCGACGTTGTCCCTGAAACTTCGCCTGCTGGTTTCCCCGGTTCGTATACCGAGGTCATCGTCAAGTGGAATCAGGGTATGCACCCGTACCTCAACCCGACTGGCGTCTAAGGAGACTGAATAATGGCAATTTCACGCGCACAGCTTCTCAAGGAGCTTCTGCCGGGACTGAACGCCCTGTTCGGCCTCGAATACTCGCGCTACGGCGAAGAGCACAAGGAAATCTTCGACACGGAGACTTCTGAGCGTTCGTTCGAAGAAGAAACCAAGCTCTCGGGCTTCTCGGCTGCGCCGGTGAAGAACGAAGGTTCGGCTATCGCCTACGACAACGGTCAGGAAGTCTTCACGGCTCGCTACACCCACGAGACGATTGCCCTCGGGTTCTCGCTCACGGAAGAAGCCATCGAAGACAACCTGTATGACAGCCTCTCGGCTCGTTATACCAAGGCTCTGGCCCGTGCCATGGCGTACACCAAGCAGACCAAGGCTGCTGCGGTCCTGAACAACGGCTTCAGCTCTAACTACCTCGGTGGTGACGGCGTGTCCCTGTTCTCGACTGCTCACCCGCTGGTCTCGGGTGGCACCAACAGCAACCGTCCCACCACTCAGGCGGACCTGAACGAAACGTCGCTCGAAGCGGCGGTTATTCAGATCGCTGCGTGGCAGGACGAACGTGGCCTGCTGATCGCAGCCAAGCCGCGTAAGCTGATCGTGCCGCCGAACCTGATGTTCGTTGCTACCCGCCTCCTTGAGACGGAACTGCGTGTCGGCACTGCCGATAACGACATCAACGCGCTGAAGTCGAACGGCTCGATCCCCGAAGGCTACACCGTCAACCACTTCCTGACCGACACGAACGCGTGGTTCCTGACCACCGACGTGCCAAACGGTCTGAAGCACTTCGTTCGTACTCCGATGAGCACGAGCATGGACGGTGACTTCGATACCGGTAACGTCCGGTACAAGGCCCGCGAACGTTATTCGTTCGGCTGGTCTGATCCCCTCGGCATGTGGGGTACTTCAGGCTCGACCTGATGAACAGGGGGTGGGGGAAGAGGGAAACCTCTTCCCCTTCTTCTTTGCGGATGATATACATACGCACCTAGGGACTAATGCCCGTACCGACTGACCTAGCAGACGTAGCAGAGACGGTATGGGCGCAGTGCTGCTACACGGAGATAATTCATGGCTACTACTACCTTCTCGGGTCCGGTCGTTTCGGAAAACGGCTTTTCCACTCCCGGTAACCTGACCGCTGACAGCACTACTGCCCCCGTTGCGGGCGGTGTTCAGGCCGTCCAGATGGGTTCGACCGCAGGGTTTGGTATCTACTTCGGTTCGGGCGCTCCGACGGTGTCGGCTGCTCAGGGCTCGCTTTACCTCCGCACGGATGGTAGCTCGACCTCGACTCGCGCGTATATTAATACGAACGGCTCGACCACGTGGACTGCCATCACGACCGCAGCCTAATAGCTCTATAGGAGGGCCTTCCTATGGCTATGCAAACTGACGTTGAGTCTACCCAGCCGCTCGCTGCGACGGGCGTGTTCAAGACGCAGGGTAACGCTGACTGCACCTTCCGGACCCGTATCAGGGGCGTTTACGCTCTGTGCGGCGCTTCGGCGGGCTCTGTGGTTATCACCGATGGTCAGGCTGGTGCTACCCTACTGACGCTCAACACCCCCACTGTGGCGAACGAAGGGGCTGTGTATATGATCCTGCCGGGTCAGGGTATCCTTGCTGAAAGTGGACTGTATGGTACGGTGACCAACACTAGCTCCATTACCATTTTCTACGGGTGACTTATGCAGAACGAGAAGGGTTATGATCTAGCTGGGCGCAGTGTGTTCATTGCGCTCCCAGCGTATGACTTCAAGGTTTCCTTGAAGCTGGCTATCTCGCTAGCCCGCTTTGCCCAACTCGCCCCGCAGCACGGGATCGACATCCAGATCGGCAGCATTTGCGGCTGTTCGGTTGTCTCCCGTGCTCGCAACCTGCTCGTGCAGGACATGCTGGAGTCCCAGTGCACGGACCTCATGTTCATCGACGCAGATATCAACTTCCAGCCGGAGGACATCCTTCGGCTCATGGCGTGGACCTCGGACCCCAAGAAGGGTATCGTTGCGGGTGTCCCGCGCACGCGTAGCGTGCCCAAGACCTATATCACCACTCTCGACTACGACGAGAACGGCGAGCTCACGATGAACGGTATGGGGCTTGTCCGAGCCAAGCGCGTAGCCACTGCGTTCATGATGGTGCGCAGGGACGTGTTCGTGACGCTCGACGAGAAGCATCCTGAGTGGCGGTACTACGACGAGCGCACCAAGCGCACCGTCCCGTGCATCTTCGACTTCATGAAGACCGACGAGGGCTACATCGGCGAGGACTACCTGTTCTGTGACCGGGCTCACGAGGAAGGCTACGAAGTCTGGATCGACCCCACCATCAAGCTCGGCCACATGGGCGTGCAGGAGTACGAGGGCAACTTCGGCCCCGACGTGCTCTACCCGATGATCGTTAACACCAAGAAGGAGGTTGCGTAATGCCCGACTACCGTATGCCCCCCGGCAGCCGCGACTCGTACGGTCCGCGTGATGATATGGGTTCGACGCGCCGTACGAATGACCCCCGCAATATGGGCGATGCCTTCGAACCTACCGGCGCTGCTAGTCGCATGGGGCCGACGTTCTCGGTTGGTGCGGTAGGTAACCGGTTCTCCAGCGCTGTCGATCCGGGCCGTACCCACGGTGTTGGCGTGGGCGTACGGGGTAAGACTCGCTTCAAGGAAGGCGGCAAGGTCAAGAAGATGGCCAAGGGCGGCTCCACTGCCTCCAAGCGCGGTGACGGCTGCTGCTCCAAGGGTAAGACCAAGGGGAAGTTCGTCTGATGGCCAAGACCCCCGCATGGCAGCGGAAGGAAGGCAAGAACCCTAAGGGTGGCCTGAACGCCAAGGGGCGTGCCTCTGCCAAGAAGCAGGGGATGAACCTGAAGGCTCCGCAGCCGGAGGGTGGCCCTCGCAAGAAGTCCTTCTGTGCCCGGATGTCGGGTATGAAGAAGAAACTCACCTCGAAGAAGACGGCTAACGACCCGAATTCGCGTATCAACAAATCACTGAGGGCTTGGAACTGCTGAGATGGAGATGATGGTATGGAACATTATCCTCAGTGCCGTTGTAGCGTTGATGGGGTTCTTCCTCAGAGGAAGGATGGATGAGTTGGAACGTCTAGGCATCCTGCTCAACAAGACTCGTGAAGAGATCGCGCGTGAGCATATCACACGTGCGGAGATGAATGCCGTCGTAGAGCGGCTGGGCGACCGGTTCGACCGGGCTATTGAACGCCTCGAAGCCAAGCTCGATACGAGCCATAGGGGATAAAGACATGAACAAGCGTCCTACCGAACCCGTTGCCAAGAAGCCCACTCCGGCTCCTGCTGACAAGCGCACTCCCAAGGAGGAAGCTGAGAAGAAGGCGATGGAGAAGAAGTACCCGTTCAACAAGTACGCCAAGGGCGGCTCTGTCGATGGCGTTGCTCGCAAGGGTAAGACCTCCACCAAGCGCGTCGTGATGGCCAAGGGCGGCAAGTGCTACGCCAAGGGCGGCTCTGTCGATGGTATCGCCCGCAAGGGTAAGACCAAGGGGAAGGTAGTCTAATGCGCGCTTCTCGTGGTATGGGCGATATGAAGGCGTCCAAGGTGCCGGGGAAAGCTATGGCCAAGGGTGGCAAGGCTAACTGGATCAAGGGCGCTATCAAGAAGCCGGGTGCGCTGCGCGCATCGCTCGGTGCCAAGAAGGGCGAGCCGATCCCTGCCGGGAAGCTCGCCAAAGCTGCCAAGGCTCCGGGTAAGCTGGGCCAGCGCGCTCGGTTCGCTCAAGTCCTCAAGGGCTTCAAGAAGGGTAAGTAGCATGGATACGAAGAAGTTCTGCGCTCTAGTCGCTCTGGCGCTTACTGTGGTAGCTTGCTCTGGGTCGAACGAGAACCCGCAGCCACAGCCGGAGCCGACTACCACTAACGGCGGCGACCGGTCGGTCGATGAATGCCCTCGTGCTGACGGCACTCCTTGCCGTTAGTCCACTCCGGCGAAGCCAAGGAACAAGCAAGTGACCACGACTGGCACCGCGACCTTCAACCTGAACCTCAATGAGATCATTGAGGAAGCGTTCGAGCGTTGCGGTGCTGAGGTTCGTAGCGGTTATGACCTGCGCACGGCGCGACGTAGCCTGAACCTGCTGACCATCGAGTGGGCTAACAAGGGTATCAACCTATGGACCATCGAGCAAGGCTCGATCCCTATGGTTCAGGGACAGATCACCTACGACCTTCCGGTAGATACCATCGACCTGCTGGAGCAGGTTATCCGCACGCAGACTGGCGTGCAGCAGACTGACATCAACATCAGCCGTATCAGTGCTGATACCTACATCACGATCCCGAACAAGAACGCTCAGGGTCGTCCTATTCAGGTGTGGATCAACCGCCAGTCAGGCGCGACCGAACCGGGGCCTAGCGTAGTTAACCCGCAGATCAACGTCTGGCCTGCTCCGGACCAGAGCAACTACTACACGTTCTTCTACTACCGCCTGCGCCGCCTGCAGGACGCTGGCACGGGTCTCAGCACACAGGACATCCCGTTCCGCTTCCTCCCCGCGCTTGTCGCTGGTCTCGCTTACCACCTCTCGGTGAAGCTCCCGGACGCGTCGATGCGCACTCCGATGCTCAAGCAGATGTACGACGAGGCGTGGCAGGACGCCGCTGACGAGGATCGTGAGAAGGCCGCACTCCGGATCGCGCCGCGACCGGCTTACATCTAAGGAGGTACGGTGCCTAATCGGTTCGCCTCTGGTAAGAAGGCTATCGCCGAGTGCGATAGGTGTGGGCAGCGCTACAAGCTGAAGCAGCTCAAGCGGCTCGTCATCAAGACGAAGACCACCAACATCCTCGTGTGCCCCACATGCTGGGACCCGGATCAGCCACAGCTGCAGCTGGGTATGTACCCGGTCGATGACCCTCAGGCGCTGCGCAACCCCCGCCCGGACAACAGCTACTACCAGTCAGGGCTCAACGCCAACGGCAACCCTAGTGATGGCAGCCGGGTTATTCAGTGGGGGTGGAGTCCGGTTGGGTTCAGTAACCCTTTAGGTTTAACTGGGCTCCCAAATACGCTACTATGTATCGGACAGGTCGGTACAGTAACCGTGCAGGTATAGGAGTAAGACATGGCTAAGGGTGGTAAGACCAGCAAGCAGATGCTGAAGCTGGGCCGTAATCTGGCTAAGATCGCTAACCAGAAGTCGGGTAAGAAGCCGACTAAGGACATGGGGAAGGTCAATAAGAATGGCTAGTCATACTAAGGACATCGGCAAGTACGAGCAGCCCAAGAGCTACTCAGCTTCGACCGGCAACAACGGCTATCCGAACAAGGTCGCCAACACGCAAACCCTGCGTACCCGTGGTACTAAGCACACCACTCGGGGTAATAGCAGCAGCACGAAGATGGGCTGATGAACTACGCGACTCTGTTCGAGACCATCAAGGGGTACGTCGAGAACGACTTCCCCAACACCTCGTGGACCGGCTCTGACGGCTCCAGCACGGTGACGCTGACGTCTACCGAACAGATCAACACGTTTATCGAGCAGGCGGAGCAGCGTGTCTTCAATGCAGTCCAGCTGCTGGACCTGCGCAAGAACGTGACCGGCACCTGCACTGCGGGGAATAAGTACCTCACGGTGCCCACTGACTGGCTGGCTAACTTCTCGATGGCTGTGGTCGATGGGGACGGGAACTACGAGTATCTGCTGAATAAGGACGTCAGCTTTATCCGGCAGTCGTTCCCGAACCCGAACGACGAAGGGCTACCCTACTGCTACGCCTACTTCGACGAGAACTCGTATATCCTCGGGCCAACTCCTGACGATAACTACACCGTCGAGCTTCACTACTTCTACTACCCACCGTCCATCGTGACTGCGGGGACGTCGTGGCTTGGAGACAACTTCGATAGTGTCCTGCTTTACGGAGCGCTACTTGAAGCCTACACCTTCATGAAGGGCGAAGCTGACGTCATAGCCGGATACCAGAAGCGGTACGACGAGGCGCTGGCTATGCTCAAGCAGCTGGGTGAAGGCAAGAACCGGCAGGACATGTATCGCAGCGGCCAAATCCGCTATCCCGTGAGGTAGTATGTTTAACATTAGTACAGGTGAAGTCGGGGACGTAATGGTCATGACGACCGAGGGACGTGGTTTCACGCCCGAGGAGATCGCTGAACGTGCGCTCGACAAGATCATCTACGTCGGGAGCAACGCGCACCCACTGCTCCGCGAGCAGGCTGAAGCCTACAAGGACAGCATCCGTCATGTGCTGATCTACTACATGCACGAGGCGGTCCGGTCGCATAACGTAACTCTGGTTAACAAGTTCACACAGGCGGGGTACCCAGAGTTGATCCCGATCCTAGACGCATAAGGAGACACCCATGCCGATCACACAGGCTATGTGCACCAGCTTCAAGGCCGAGCTTATGCTCTGCGTGCACGATTTCCGGAACACGGGCGGCGACACTTTCAAGCTGGCGCTGTACACTTCGTCTGCGACCATCGACGCCAACACGACTTCGTATACCTCTACCAACGAGGTGACGGGTACGAACTACACGGCAGGCGGTGGCACGCTGGTTAACCTAGGCGTTACCGCGTCGAACACTTCAGCTTCGGCGGGCACCGGCTATACCGACTATAGCGACCTCACCTTCACCAACGCGACCATCACGGCGCGCGGTGCGCTGATCTACAACACCACTCCGTCGGCTAACGGCACAGCGAACACCACGCTGACCAACGCTGCGGTGTGTGCGCTGGACTTCGGCTCGGACAAGACCTCGACGGCAGGTGACTTCACCATCATCTTCCCGGCAGCTGCCAACACGACCGCCATCATCCGGATCGCCTAATGATCGAAGAACTCATCGCCCGTGTGTTCTATGCACGCAACGTAGCCCATTTCGAGCATTGGCGTGCCAATGGCGTAGGGGGTTATGCGCGGCATATGGCACTGGGCGAGTTCTACGACGGTGTAATCGACGCTCTGGATAAACTGGTAGAGGCGTATCAGGGTGCGTTCGAACTGGTCGGCACGGTGCAAGCCCCCAAGACCAAGGCTGAGGATATCCTGATGATCCTCACCGAGGACGCCGAGTGGATCGAGAAGAACCACGAGAAGGTCTGCAAGGGCAGCCGTGCTGTCGGCAACCTCGTCGATGGGGTTACCGAGGTCTACATCACGACCGCCTACAAGCTTAGGAACCTGATGTAATGAGTATCGTACTTGGTCAACGCTCACTGTCGCGGCTGGAAGGGGTTCATCCTGACCTCGTCCGTGTGGTCAAGAGGGCAGCGGCTATGTCGTCGCTGGACTTCACCGTGCTGGAAGGACTGCGGACTGTCGCTAAGCAAAAGCAGCTGTATAGCCAAGGCGCGACGAAGACCATGAACTCGCGGCATCTCACCGGTCACGCGGTTGATCTGGCTCCGATGGTCGGGGGCACGGTGCGTTGGGACTGGCCGCTGTACCACCAGCTTGCTGCTACGGTTAAGGCCGCTGCGGCGGCAGAGAATGTCCCGATCCAGTGGGGTGGGGACTGGCGCACTTTCAAGGACGGCCCGCACTGGGAACTGCCTTGGAAGTCTTATCCGAAGGGGAACTAGAATGCACATGACCAAGGCCGAACTCTTCGGCGTACTGCGTACCATCTTCGCTGCCTTCGGCGGCTTTGCTGCAGCCAAGGGTTGGATCGACTCGGAGACCGCTGTGTCGCTGGCCGGTGCCCTTGCCACTGTCGCCGTTGCTGTGTGGTCGGTGAAGGCCAAGCGTAAGGCAGGCTAATGTCGCTAGCAAACCGCATCCGGGTAACCACCAGCACGACCGGCACTGGGTCGCTCACGCTGTCTGCGACCGGGGTGCGGGATGCTACGAACGGCGACTTCCTCGCTCCCGCCGAGGTGGGTACGGAGCTAGCTAACCGGCTGGCCCCGTACTTCATCACTTCTGGTGGCAACTTCGCCTACGGTATGGGGCTGATCTCGACCAACGGGCTGACGCTGACCCGAGACCCGTTTGAGATGCGATGGAACGGCTCCGCCTACACGCAGGCCCTCCTTTCGCTGACCGGCACTTCGACTGTTATCATCAGCCCCGGCGCGGTTGACTTGGGCGCGGCCACCATCGGCACCGACCTCGTCTACCGCTCCGGCTTCGTCGCACTTTGAGGTGATTTATGGCAGCTAATACGAACCCCATCTATGGTCGCACTCCTGACGTTCAGGTGGGCGGTGCCGTGCTTGGCCCGAGCCAAGAGACCGCTCAGAACGGTACTGGCACTAACCTTTCTTCGATCTTCCAAGCTGACACGACCGAGGGCGGTTGGGTGGATAGTGTCGTACTGAAGCCGGTCGGCTCCCCTGCCGCTACTGTTGCGCGCCTGTTCTACCACGACACCAACGGCTCGTTCACTCCCGGTACGACCAACACGGTGGTCAACACTGCGCTAATCGACGAGATCAGCACCGTCGCTACGACCTCCTCGAACACGTTGGCCCAGAACGCCTATGTGTTCTCGGTGCGCCGCCAGCTGAAGCCGGGGAACCGTCTGCTGATCGGCTTTGGCACCTCTACGGGTGCTTCCGGCACGGGCTACGCTGTCACGACCTTCGGCTCGAAGTATTAACCCATGATCCCTAACGCCTTCCCTACGGACGGCATGACTGGTGTTCGGTTCTTCCAACCCGCGCAGGATGGGACGGTAACGCGTGGGTGGCAGGCTTGGAGTAAGCCGCAAGGCTGCTCAATGATCTTCATGCTTATCCAGAACGCTGGTGGGGGTGGCGGCGGTGGGTTCACAGGTGCAGCCGGTTCGGCGCGTGGCGGCGGAGGCGGTGGTGGCTCTGGCTCAACCGCGCGCCTTCTGATCCCGGCGTATGTTCTGCCTGACACGATCTATATCAAGCCTATCGGGGGCGGGGCTGGCGGCACTGCGGGTGGGGCAGGCAGCGCCGGTGCTTCTTGTTCGGTTTCTATCCAACCCAACACGACTGGCCAGAACTTGTTGATTAACCCCGGCTCGAACGCTGGCGGCGGAGGTGCCGGGTCGGGGACTGCTGGGGGCACGGCTGGCACGGCTGGTGCTGTGGGTGTGGCGGGTAATTTCGGCTGGGGTGGGGTGTTTGCTACCATCGCGGGACAAGCAGGGACGGCTGGTGGTGCCCAGACCGGGGCCAACGGAGGCACCCTAACGCTGCCTACGAATAGCTTCGTAACTGGCGGTACAGGCGGTGGCGGCACACCAATTGCAAACACCAACTTTACGGGCGGCCCGATCACGGCTGCTGGACCTTGGCCATCTCTTGCTGGCGGCACGGCTGCTGGTGGTGCTGGCAATCGCGGCTATGGCATCGGCACTCGGCTCGACCAGATCAGCCAACGGCTCATGCCGCACTTCACCTCGGGTGGGACCGGAGGTGGCTCTAACGGCGCTGCTGGCACAGGCGGCGCAGGCGCAGAAGGCGGTTGGGGTTCTGGTGGTGGAGGCGGAGGCGCTGGTGTGACAGGCGGCGCTGGTGGTAAGGGGGGCGACGGCTTCGTGCTCGTCGCATGGTGGTAGCATGATCCCTTATCCTTTCCCTTCTGATGGCATCTCGGGTTACCGCTGCTTCGTTAGTTCTGGTCGCGCTACCGGTTTTTGGCAGACTTGGGACAAGCCGCAAGGCTGCACGTTCATCTATATCCTCAACCAAAACCCCGGCGCTGGTGGTGGTGGGGGTTTCACGGGTGCGGCAGGCACTGCTCGTGGCGGCGGAGGCGGGGGTGGCTCTGGCTCTACACAGCGGCTTCTTATCCCGGCCTGTCTGCTACCGGATCGGGTCTTCTTGCAGGTCAACGGTGGTGGCTCCGGCGGCAGCGCGGGCAGCGCGGGCAACAACGGTATTGCTAACAACCTCTCGATCCAGCCGAATACGACGGCCCAGAACATCATCGTCACTGGCGGCGGTAACGCTGTGGGTGGCGGCGGGGGGTCGGGGACAGCGGGTGGAACGGCTGGCACTGGTGGCACGGCGACGGGCGCGGTCAACTTCTCGGCGGGGGGTGTTTTGTCTCTCTCGGCAGGGCAGAACGCGGCTGCGGGCGGCGCACAAACCGGCAATTCGGGCGGCTCAACTACTCCCGGCAACCTGTGGACGACCGGCGGCGCTGGCGGGGCTGGCGTGGGTACGACCAACACTAACTTTGCGGGAGGCGCTATTGTCGCGGCGGGTCGGTTCCCGGCCCTTCCGGGCGGCACGGCTGCTGGCGGTGAAGGTGCGCGCGGCTTCGGCTACGGCACTCAACTCGACAAGCTTGTCTCGCCGCTACAGGGCCTACTGTTCACGGGCGGCACGGGTGGCGGTTCTAACGGCGCTGCTGGGGTTGGTGGCGCTGGCGGCATCGGCGCGTACGGCTGTGGCGGAGGCGGCGGTGGTGGTGGTGTAACCGGCGGTGCTGGCGGCAAGGGTGGCGATGGTTTCGTCATGATTATGTGGTGGTGACATGATCCCTGATGCACTCCCCACAGATAGCATGACCGGTTTTCGGGTCTTCACGCCACCGGACAACGCCGGGACGTATTCCTCGAACCGGGGCTACACCACTTGGAGCAAGCCACAGGGTTGCCAGTGGGTCTACATACTCAACCAGAACCCCGGCGGTGGCGGTGGCGGGGGTTTCACTGGCGCTGCAAGTTCAGCGCGCGGTGGCGGTGCGGGCGGCGGCAGTGGGTCTATCCAGCGGCTTCTCGTGCCAGCCATTCTGATACCTGATCGCCTATTCCTACAGGTAAATCGCGGCGCTCCGGGCGGAGCTGCGGGCGTGGCGGGTAGTAATGGGCAAAGCAATAACATCTCAGTCGAGCCGAACGGGACTAACCAGAACGTTCTTGTCTTTCTCGGCGGCGGTGGAGGTGGCGGGGGTGCTGGCTCAGGCACCGCAGGTGGGACCGCAGGGACGGCTGGGTCCGCCGGGTCTATCGGCGTCTTCACTACTGGCGCGATCTTCACCGGTATCGCTGGCCAAGCCGGGACCGCTGGCGGTGCTCAGACCGGCGCGGCTGGTGGCGCGCTCACCCTTCCTACGACACTTGCAGTCACAGGCGGCACAGGCGGGGCCGGGACCGGCACGGCCAATACGAACTTCGCAGGGGGCGCGATTACTGGCGCTGGCCCTTGGCCGACCATTGCGGGTGGCCTAGCTGCGGGTGGTGCAGGCAACACGGGCTTCAATCGCGGCCTGCGGCTCGATAGCATGCGCCAGCGACTTAGCCCCTTCTTCACTTCCGGCGGCACCGGGGGTGGTTCTAACGGCGCTGCTGGCACAGGCGGCGCAGGCGCAGAAGGCGGTTGGGGTTCTGGTGGTGGAGGCGGAGGCGCTGGGGTCACGGGCGGCGCGGGCGGTAAAGGCGGTGACGGCTTTGTCATCCTCATGTGGTGGTAGGAGATTTCAATGGCGATGCTGTATGACATGACCGGACAGTGCTGTGGTAACTTCGACGGCGACACCGCGCCTGATGGCTTCTGGCAGCGGGACGACAAGCCCGAGACTATGACCGCGCTTGAGTTCCTCGACAAGATCGGGCCGACCCGGTTTGCCGCCGTCTGGAACGCGGCCATCGCTGACCCGGCAGTTGCCTTCCCTATGGTGCGCGGCCTAGCGGCGCAGGAGATTTTCCTGAGTGAAAGTTTCCCCACACTGTTGTATATGGAGCAGGCAGGTCTTCTACCCGCAGGAACCGCTATCGAAATTTGGTCGTAACAGGGGCCAGTAAATGCTTGGCTTCGCGTCTCTTGGTGAACTGCCGCTAGGCGCTTTCAAGAGCGCGGCTTCATCTGGCGCGGTAACCGTCAACGTCACTGGGGTCAGCGCTACTGGCTCCATAGGCGACACCACCGAGACTGGTAAGGCTAACACTACCCTCACGGGCGTCGAAGCCGTTGGCTCTATCGGCACGGCTACAG
>Ga0315902_10007354_pt1 | contig 15055 bp, 10 predicted proteins | sample LakEriMetagenome_9_FD_203523 | JGI IMG/M metagenome (GOLD analysis project Ga0315902, IMG submission 203523) | Freshwater fungal communities from buoy surface, Lake Erie, Ohio, United States - Buoy 12 MA117 | ecosystem: Environmental > Aquatic > Freshwater > Lake > Lake biofilm | place: USA... | reverse complement strand
CCGACCGCACGGCGGATTCCGCGTTCATGACCGCCGCCAAACCCACGGTTCACCCCGGCGCGCCCGACCCGAGTTGACTCGCCCCCTGCTTCCGTGTGAGCCTGTGATCCGAGGTCATGTGATGGAAACGTTCCTGGGCGTCGCACTCATCGTCATCGGGCTGGCGCAGGCCGGCGCCGCAGAGCCGGCGGCCGACGGCACGCAATCGGTCGTCGTGCCCGCCGATCCCCCGCCGCCATCCACGGAACCATCCGTGCTCGTGCCCCAGCCGCCGGCAGCGAATCCCCCGGCCGCCAATCCGCCGACGCAACCGCCGCCGTTCCAACCCCCCGCCGTGCCCCCAACGGCAGGGCTGGCCACGGACATGCTGGCCCAGGCGCTCGAGCCGCTCGCCGGCCGGCCCGGCGCCAACGATGGCACCGCGGCACTCTACGCCCGCCCCCTCCCACTGCTCGAGGCGCTCGATCGCTCCGGCGACCGGGCCCGGCGGCTGTGGATCACGCAGGCCTATTGGAAGGTGGCCACGGCCTTCGCCGCCGTCCGCTGGTCGACCGAGGCGATCGAACGGCTGGAGCTCGTGGCCCCCGGCGGCGACCCGCACGACCGCGCCACCCTCGACGTCGCCACCGCCGCCGCCCGCGCGGATCTCGCCGACACCCGCGCCCAGCTCGGCGCCGCGCAGCAGGAACTCGTCGATCTCGCCAAGCTTCCCGTCACCGATCCCCTGCCCTGGCCCGTCGATCGGCCGCTCGCGATCCCCTATCAGACGCACTTCGAGGCGATCTTCGCGACGCGGCCGGCCACCGGCCGCGTGCGTGCCATCGCCCGCACGTTGCCGGCCCGACACGAGGCGCTCGAGGCCCGTGCCGCCGCCGTCCGGGCCGCCGAGAAGGCGGCGACGATGGCCGAGGCGGATCATGCCCGAGGCAAGCGGCCGATCGAGGCGGTGATCGCGGCCCATGCGGCACTCGTGGGCCAGCAGCGGGAGTTTCTCCAGGCCACGAAGGCCTACAACCTCGACATCGCGGAATATGCGATGGCCGCCGCCGATCTCTCCATTCCCGACGACCGCTTCGCGGCGATGCTCATCGGCGCCCCGATCCAGTGGCGGCAGCCGCCGGCGGCGAACCGGCCGATCGGCGAACAACCCGGCCGCGAATGAGCCCGGCGATCCCCAGGCCGATCAACGCCAGCGTGGCCACGGCCGGCTCCGGCACGACGACGAACTCGGTCACGTTGCCGCCACTGACCGTTCCCGACGCAAATGCCGCCACCGGCACGACGGTGGACTTCACCTGCACGCCGGTGAAGCCGGGCAGGAATGCGGCATCGACCGCGTAGTAGTTCACGCCGTCGTGCGTCGCGGCATTGCCGCCGCCGTCACCCCTGACGAAGTAGCGGTAATTCGCCCCGGCGACCGCCGGCAGCAGACTGTCCGTCATGTCGGTGAAGAAGCCCCCTTGGAACGCGTCCCCGATCGCGATCGCGGGGACGTCGAGAAACACGTCGACGGTGTTGGCGGCAGTCAGGCTGGATACGAACGGGGTCGTCGGGCTCGTGAGCCGGAGCACGTCGTTGACGCTCGCGGCGGCGTTCGCGTAGTTCGGGGCCGCGCCACTGAACTGAAACACGACGGTGCTGCCCGCCGCCGGATCGAAGGCCGTGGCCGTGAGGATGCCGATCGAGTTGCCGGGCCCGATTGTTCCCGGACCGGCGAGCGTGCCCGCCATCGTGCCGCGGCCCATCACCACGCCGCCGCCGGCGACGTTCACGTCCCCCGCCACCACGCCGTCGAGGACGAGCGTGCCCTGCGAAACGGTCGTCACGCCTGTGTAGGTGTTGGCGCCGGCAAGCGTGACCACGCCCGCACCGCTTTTCGAGACGCCGCCCGCCCCGTCGATCGCCCCCGCGATGGTCAACCCGGCAGCCGCCGCCGCATCGAGCGTGGCGCCGTTCACGATCGCGACCGCCGAGCCGATGCCGTGGGTGCCGGCCGTGATCGTCACCAGGGCCGCGGACGTGCCGCCGTCGAGGGTCAGCGTGCCGCCGGTGAGCAGATACCCGGCGGCGGCGTTGGCGAACGTGATCGCGGCGAGACTCGGGTTCGCCGTGCCGACGGTGATCGTGGCCGAGCCGGCCGGGACGGCCCCGCCGAACGTCGCCATGTCGGTGCTCGTGAACCCAGCGAACGTGCCGGGGGCGGCCGCCACGCCCTCGGTGCTCGTCCAGTTTCCGCTCGCGCCGACGCCCCAGGCGCCGCCGGTGGCGGCGTTCCAGATTCCGGCGCCGGAGAACACGCCGCCCGTCGTGGTGATCGCGGCCGGCGTTCCCACCGTCGTCGCGGTGCCGTTGGCCAGGCCGGCGACGCCGTTGGCATCGCTGACCAGCGTCAGGGTCACCGTGCCGGCGAGCGATCCGGCCGACGCGGTGCTCACGCCGACGACGAGGTCGCCGGTCGCCGTGCCGCCCGTGCTCGCGGCCAGGCCCGTGAAGCCCGTCGCCGTCACGGCCGGGTTCGTCGTCGAGCCCGACACGTTCAACAGATCCTGGTAACCGGCGTTGGTGACGGTCTGGTTGCCGATCGCCACGGTCCGACTCGCCACGCTCGCCCCGCGATGCACGACGCCAAAATCGAGCGTCGTGCCGGTGTACTTCGCATTGGCAAAATCGTAGACCCCGCCGGTGACCATGATCGTCTGCGTGCCGGTGACCGCCAGATAGCCGCTCAGGGCCGCGGCCGTGCCGCTGTCGCCGAAGGTATAGGCGACGCTCTGGCTCACCCCCCCCGCGGCCTGCGATGCGGAGAGCGTGGCGACGATCGCGGCGGTGCCGCCGGCGGCCAGGTTCGTCAGGCCGGTGACCGCGACGTTGCCGGCCGTGGCCCCGCCGCTCGTGAGCCCGACGCGGAACCCGGCGGCGTTGCCCGCCACGAGCGTGCCGCTGATCGCTGAGCCGGCGCGGGTGTTGCCGAGCGGGATGGTGCCGCTCGCGAGCGTCAGCAGGGCGTGGTCGAAGACGTCGACCTGCACCGTGCCCGAGGCCGTGGTCGCGCCGAAGGCGGCCGGGGCCTGCACGGTGAACGTTCCCGTCCGGCCGGCGCCCGAGGTCATGCTGGTGAAAGACAGGCCGCCGACGCCGCCCGACGTGCCGGCGGCGGACGCGGTGCCGCTCGATGAGCCAACGACGTCGATCCCGCCCGTGCCCGTGAAGGCCAGGCTCGCGCCGCCATTCGCGTTGGCATTGGCGACCGTGTACGTGAAGCCCGCCGACCCTCCGACGATGATCGGCACGGCCGGCTGGGTGACCGCCACCGCGCCGAGCACGCCCTGCTGCTGGACGCCGATTTCGTTCGCCCCGTAGACGAGCTGATAGCCGCTCGCCAGCCCGGTGACGCTGCCGAAGCTGCCGGTCTGCGCCGTGTAGGAGACGAGCCGGTAGAGGCCGGCGGTCGTGGCCATGCCGGTGAGGTCGAGGGCCGAGTTCCCGCCCAGCGCGAGAACGCCACCCGTCACGAGCTGGGCGCCGCCGGTCTGGCTGGCGGCCATCCGCAGCGTGCCGCCGGAGCCGGAAAAGCCGAGCGTCGCGACCGTGTCGGTGAAGGATCCGAGGTCCAGCGTGCCACGGGTGCCGGCCGCGCCGAGTGTGAGGAGCGTGGCGTCGGGCAGGACGTTGTTCGCTCCCCAGGCGAGCACGCCCGCCTCGACCGTCGTCGCGCCGCCGTAGGTGTTGACGGCCGAAAGCTGGAGCGTGCCCGTGCCCGACTTGGTGAGCGCGAACGTGCTGGCGCCGTCGTCGATCGTGCCGCTGACGACAAGCCGCCCGCCGCCGTCGATCCTCCACGCGGCGTTGGCGCCGAGCGTCACGTTCGCGGCGATGGTCTGCGTGCCGCTGGCGGTGGCGAGCTTCGTCAGGCTGCCGGAGGCGAGCGTGAGCACGTTCCCCGCACCGGACGGCGCGAGGATGAACGACGTGGCCGTGGTCACGGTCAGGCTGCGCACCGCGTAACTGCCGTCGAGGTTGATCGCGGTGCCGCTGGCGGAGAAGCCCGAGGCGAAGAAGGCGTCGTCGCCGTTCCCCGGGACGTTGCCGGTGGACCAGTTTTGCTTCCGGCCCCAGTTCGCGTTGCTGCTCCCGTCCCAGGTGACGTTCGCCCCCCGCGCATCACCCGCCAGGGCGGCCAGCGCGGCGGCGGTGACGGCCAGGATGACTTGAAAGACCAGCGACCGCCCGCATACGGCGGCGTTCACGAGCGTATGGTCGATCGACAGGCGAGCGGGAGCGGACGCGTCCGAGCATCCGGGAATGGCGAGCAGGCGCACCGCGGCATGACGTGGCATGACAACACCCGGAGGGGAGGAAACAGGCGGGAAAAACTCGGCGGAAGAACGCAGGCAGGAACCGGCGGGCACGAGTTTCTTCGCGAAGGCGGACGCATCCGCCCCGGTCGAACGCATTGATGGAAGCGGCGCGCGGAGATGCAAAACGGCGACGCCAGCCCCCTGTTTTTCAAGGCCGGCCGCAGGCTGGACACCCCGTTCCTGTGGCGGCGAGGGGCTGCGAGCGGCGGTCGGCGTGGCGTAGACTCTGGCGATCCGAAGCCCATGACGCCGTCCCCGCCTCCGACCACCGTCGCGCCCCTGGCCATCGGCCCCGTGCTGGTCGATCCGCCGATCCTCCAGGCGCCGATGGCGGGCTACACGAACTACGCCTATCGCCAGGTGGTCCGCGAGTTCGGCGGCGCGGGCCTGCTGGCCACGGAGATGATCGCGGCCCGCAGCGCGATCTGGCTGGAGACCAACCGCGGCGAGCATCCCGACCGGCTGTGGGGCGTCCGCGACGAGCCGCGGCCGCTGGCCGTGCAGATGTGGGACAACGACCCCGACAACCTGGCGGCCGTCGGCCGCCGCCTGGCCCAGGACTTCCGCGTCAGCGTGGTGGACCTGAACTTCGGCTGCCCGGTGCGGCAGGTGACAGAGAAGGCCCACAGCGGCTCGTGGCTGCTCCGCGATCCCGACCGCGTGGGCACGATCGTGCGCCGTGTCGTCGAAGCCTGCGCCGGCGTGCCGGTGACGGCGAAGATCCGCCTCGGCTGCTCCGACTCCTGCCGCACCGCCCTCGAGGTGGCGCAGCGGATCGAGGAGGCGGGGGCGTCGTGCCTGACGGTGCACGGCCGCGTGGCCGCCCAGTTCTTCACGGGCGAAGCCGACTGGGAGGCGATCGCGGCCGTGAAGCGGAGCGTCTCACGGATGCCGGTGGTGGGCAACGGCGACATCGACTCCCCCGAGACGGCGGTCCGCCGCCTGCGCGAGACGGGGGTCGACGGGGTGATGATCGCCCGCGAGGCCCTGGCCCGGCCGTGGATCTTCGCCCAGGCGGCGGCCCTGCTGCGTGACGAACCACCGCCCCCCGATCCCACCCTGGCCGAGCAGCGGGAGATCGTGCTCCATCATTACGACCTCGTCTGCCGCCGCTTCGGGGTCGAGCAGGGAACGCTCCTGATGCGAAAGTTCGCCTGTTCCTACGCCCAAGGGCTGCCCGGAGCCCGGGATTTCCGGGGGAAAGTCTCGCGCGTCACCCGGCGGGAGGAGTTTTTGCAGGTCATGGACACCTGTTTTCCAAGGGGAAGCGATCATTTTTCCGCATAGAGAGTTGTCAAAAACCTGCCGGGCGCTACATTTGCGTCGGAGAGGCAGATGTCATGAGCGTTCCCGGCAACCACGACCAGCGGAGCACCGACGCGGCGGTGATCGAACTGCTGCGTGTCGATTCCGCCTTGGAAATTGGTGACTTGGCCGCATCGTTGGGCGTCACCGCCACGGCGATCCGCCAGCGGCTCGACCGCCTGATGCGTTCCGGACTCGTGGAGCGGAAGACCGTGGCCCGGCCCCGGGGCCGTCCGGCCCACGCCTACAGCCTCACGGACGCGGGGCGCCGCTGCGGCGGCGACAATTTCCGCGACCTGGCGATGGTGCTGTGGCGGGAGGTGCGCGGGGTCCGCGAGCCATCCGTGCGAAAGGGTTTGCTGTCCCGGATCGGCTCCGCGATGGCGGACATGTACCGCCCGGAAGTTTCCGGGGACAACGCCGCCGAACGGTTTCGGTCACTGGCCGCCGTCATGCGGCGGCGCGACGTGTCCTGCGACGTCGAGCTGCCTGCGGCGAGCGGTCTTGCCGTGCTGACGAGCTACTCCTGCCCGTACCCGGAACTCGCCGAGCAGGATCGCTCGATCTGTGCCGCGGAGCGGCTCATGCTCCAGGACCTGGTCGGCGGTTCGGTGGAGTTGTCGGAATGCCGCCTCGACGGCAGCTCCTGCTGCCGGTTCACGGCGGTCAACGGGGGGGCGGGTGGCGGCGGTGCGGCGGCGGGCGAACCCGCTGCAGGGGCTTGAAAACCCAAGGGTTAAACCATCGAATGCCATTCGGTTTCACCCCCGGAGCGACACGGAGTTCCCAACCATGACACAGCCAGCCCTCACTGGAAAGCCCTGGATCGAAGGCCGGTTCGAGGAGAATCTCGTCCTCACCACGGTCGAGCAGGCGATCAACTGGGCCCGTCAGTCGAGCATCTGGCCGATGACGTTCGGCCTGGCCTGCTGTGCCATCGAGATGATGGCCGCCGGTGCCAGTCGCTACGACATGGACCGTTTCGGCGCCGGCGCCTTCCGGGCCACGCCCCGGCAGGCCGACCTGATGATCGTGGCCGGCACGGTGACCTACAAGATGGCCAGCCGCGTCCGTCGGCTCTACAACCTGATGCCCGATCCGAAGTACGTGATCGCGATGGGCGCCTGCACGACCGGCGGTGGTCCGTACTTCAAGTGGGGCTACCACGTCGTCAAGGGCGTCGATCTCGTCGTCCCTGTTGACGTCTACGTGCCCGGCTGCCCGCCGCGGCCGGAGAGCCTGCTCGAAGGCCTGATGCGGATCCAGGACAAGATCCTCGGCCAGCGGATCGCCAAGCAGAAAGGCGGCCCGGGCAAGGTGGCCGACGAACTGCCGGTCCCCCACCACTCCGGCTACGTCGCCCCGGCCGTCGCCTCCGACACGCTCGTCTACGACCATCAGAAGGTCCAGGCCTGACCCGTTCCTCCAACCCCCGATTCGCCATGCCCGCCCGCGACACGCTCGTCATCAAGAATCTTCAGGTCTCGGTCGAAGGCCAGGAAATCCTCAAGGGGGTGAACCTCGAGATCGGCCGCGGCGAGGTGCATGCCCTGATGGGGCCCAACGGCTCGGGCAAGAGCACGCTCGGCTACGCGATCATGGGGCACCCCGGCTATGAGGTGACCGCCGGCTCGATCGAACTCGTCGCGGCCGACGGCACCCGACACGACCTGCTCGCGATGGAGCCCGACCAGCGGGCCCGGGCCGGCGTGTTCCTCGCCTTCCAGCGGCCGATGGCGATCCCCGGCGTGCGGCTGGCCGATTTCCTCCGTCACGCCGTGACCAACGTGCGGAACCCAGACCGGAAGGAAGGTCAGGACCTGCTCCCGATGAAGGAGTTCCGCGGCGAGCTCAAGGCCAAGATGGGCGAATTGTCGATGGATACCGACTTCGCCCGCCGCTACGTCAACGACGGCTTCTCCGGCGGCGAGATGAAGCGGGCCGAGATCCTCCAGCTCGCCATGCTGCGGCCGAAGTTCGCCGTCCTCGACGAGACCGACAGCGGCCTCGACGCCGACGCGGTGCGGCTCGCGAGCCAGAGCATCGCCCGCATCGGCGGCGCCGACATGGGCATCCTGATCATCACGCACCATGAGCAGCTGCTCGAGCACAACACGCCCCTGAAGACGCACGTCATGCTCGGCGGCCGGATCGTGGAGTCGGGCGGTCCGGAACTGGCCGTCGAACTGCACAAGCGGGGTTACGAGCGGATTCGGGCCGCCTATCCGGAGGCGGCCGCGGCCGAGCGGGAGATGGACGACCGCAAGACGGCGGCCCGCGAACCGGTCACCGCCTGATCCAGCACACAGGAGATCGCACCATGTCCACCGGCCTCGACGGTTCCGCGACCCTCGCCCTTGGCGAAATCAACAAGTACGACTTCCGCACCGACGCCCCGGCGGTCTTCAAGGCCCGCAAGGGCCTCGACGCGGCAATCGTCTCCCAGATCTCGGAGATGAAGCGTGAGCCGACGTGGATGCGCGACTTCCGGCTCAAGTCGCTGGAGATCTTCGACTCCAAGCCGATGCCCCACTGGGGCGGCCACGTGGGTGTCGACTTCCAGGACATCTTCTACTACCTCAAGCCGGCCGAGCAGCAGGGCAAGACCTGGGAAGAGGTGCCCGACGCGATCAAGCAGACCTTCGACCGGCTGGGAATCCCGGAGGCCGAGCGGAAGTTTCTCGCCGGGGTGAAGGCCCAGTTCGAGAGCGAGGTCGTCTACGGCTCGCTGCAGGAGGATCTGGCCAAGAAGGGCGTGATCTTCACCGACACCGATACGGCCGTCCGCGAGCACCCGGACCTGCTCCGCGAATACTTCGGCACCATCATCCCCCCCACCGACAACAAGTTCGCCGCCCTCAACTCGGCCGTCTGGTCGGGTGGCTCGTTCATCTACGTGCCCAAGGGGGTGAAGATCGAGTTCCCGCTCCAGGCCTACTTCCGCATCAATGCCGAAAGCATGGGCCAGTTCGAGCGGACGCTGATCATCGTCGACGAGGGTGCCCAGGTTCACTACGTGGAGGGCTGCACCGCGCCGATGTACTCCACCGAGAGCCTGCACTCGGCGGTCGTGGAGATCGTCGTCAAACGCGGCGGCCGCTGCCGCTACACCACGATCCAAAACTGGGCCAACAACATCTACAACCTCGTCACCAAGCGGGCCATGGCCTACGGCGACGCGATGATGGAGTGGATCGACGGCAACCTCGGCAGTCACCTGACGATGAAGTACCCGGCCGTCTACATGATGGAGCCGGGGGCCCGTGGCGAGATTCTCTCCATCGCCTTCGCCTCCGCGGGGCAGCATCAGGACGCGGGAGCAAAGCTCGTGCATGCCGCCCCGCACACCAGCGGCCGGATCGTCTCCAAGAGCATCTCCAAGAACGGCGGCCGGGCCAGCTACCGCGGCCTGGTGAAGGTCGAGCCGGGCGCCCGGAAGAGCAAGTCGAGCGTCGTCTGCGACGCCCTGATCCTCGACGACAAGAGCCGCAGCGACACCTATCCCTACATCGAGATCGAGGAGCAGGACGTCTCCATCGGCCACGAGGCGAGCGTCTCGAAGATCGGCGAGGAGCAGCTCTTCTACCTCATGAGCCGCGGCCTCTCCGAGGCCGAGGCCAGCACGATGATCGTGGGCGGGTTCATCGAGCCGCTCGTCAAAGAGTTGCCGATGGAATACGCCGTCGAGATGAACCGCCTGATCGAACTGCAGATGGAAGGTTCCGTGGGCTGACGTCCCTCACCTTTCGCCACCCCGCCTTCCCCCCGATGACCACAGCCACCGCTCCAGCCCCTGGCCTGACCTTCGACCGCACCGGCCTCGACGCCCTGCTCGCGGCCCACCCCGCTCCGGATTGGGTGACGGCCCGCCGCCGCGCAGCCCTCGCAGCGCTCGAAGCACTCGGGCTGCCCGATCGCCGCAGCGAAAACTGGATGCGGACCGACCTGCGGATGTTCAAGCCGCAGGCTTGGGCGTTGCGGGCCGCGCCCGCCGCGGCCGCTTCCGCGCCCGAGGGCCTGCTGTCGGCCGCGATTGCCGCGGGCGAGACGGCGGCAGATTTTTCCTTTGACGATGCCCCGCGAGCCGCGGCCGCGACGGCGCTCGCGGGCCGATTCACGTCGCTCGACGGGCACGTGCTCCGCGACGAACTCGCCCCCTCCCTCGCCGCCCGTGGCGTCGTCTTCGGCGCCGCCGACCGCGTGCTCGCCGACCACGGCGCGGCCCTCGCGCCACACTGGTTTTCCGTGATCGACGCGCAGAGCGACTGGTTCGCCGCCCTGCACGCCGCCTTCCACCGGGCCAGCGCCGTCCTCTACGTGCCGGCCGGTGTCCGGGTGATCGAGCCGCTCCACGTGCTGTCCGCGATCAGCGCGGGGGGTGTCGATACCGCGCACGTGCTCGTCGTGCTCGGCGACGGCGCCGAAGCCACGCTGCTCACGGAAACCGCCGGCGGCGGACCGGCCGGCTCTGCGGGGGGCTTCCACTGCGGCGGCACCGAAATCGTCGTCGGCCGCGGCGCGTTCCTGCGGATGGTGAACCTGCAGAACTGGAACACCGGCGTCTGGCATTTCGCGCGGCAGAAGGCCGTGGTCCATGAGAACGGCCGCCTCCAATGGACGCTCGGCGCCCTCGGCAGCCGGGTCTCGCAGGTGGCCCAGGATGTCGCCCTCGCCGGCCGCGGTGCCGACGCCCAGGTGAACGGCGTGATGTTCACCGAGGGCCGCCAGCACCTGGTCTACAACACGCTCCAGCACCACGAGGCCCCGGGCTGCAAGAGCGACCTGCTCTACAAGGGGGCGCTGCAGGATCGCAGCCGGCTCGTGTGGCGCGGCATGATCAAGGTCGACAAGGCCGCCCAGAAGACCGACGGCTACCAGCGGAACGACAACCTCATGCTCTCGAACGAGGCCCGGGCAGACTCGATCCCGGGCCTGGAAATCGAGGCCGACGACGTCCGCTGCACGCACGGCGCGACCAGCGGCCGGGTGGACGCCGAGCAGGTGTTCTACGCCCAGGCCCGCGGGCTGACGGCCGACGAGGCGGCGCGGCTGGTGGTGGCGGGCTTCTTCCAGCAGGTCTTCGACCGGATCACGATCCCGCCGGTGCGGGAGGCGCTCGCCCGGGCGGTCACGAGCCGCATCCGGCGGATTGCCTAGGTGTCCGTGGAAAAAGCCTGCCATGACCTTTTCCACTCCGTCGACCGCGGACCACGCCGCTGGTTTCCCGGGTCGATGGCCGCCGCTTCCGCCGGCGGAAGAATCTGGTCCCCGAACGGAGCGGCGACAACTGACCAAAGAGTCGTGAGGCAATTGCGATGCATGAATTTCAGCGCGTGATCGACGTCGGCGAGGTGCCCGATCCGGGCAAGACGCTCGTCGAGGTCGAAGGGGAGATGGTGGCGGTGTTTCATGTCGGCGGGCAGTTCTACGCGCTCGACGACGTCTGCACGCACGACGGTGGTCCGCTGGCCGACGGGGAACTCCGCGACCACAAGATCGCCTGCCCGCGGCACGGCGCGAAGTTCGACATCCGCACCGGCGCCGCCCTGACGATGCCGGCCGTGAGGCCCACGCGATCCCACGAGGTGAAGGTGGAGGCCGGGGGCGTCTGGGTGCGGCTCCGGGATGCCGCGGCCGCGACCGGCCCCGCGGCCCATGCGACCCCGGCCGCCACGACCGGCACGGTTGCGGCGGCGGCCGGTCCTGCTGCTCCCGCCGCCCCGGGGGCGACCGCGCCGGCACCCGCCGGCGCAGCCGAGGGAAGTCTCGCGTCGCTGCCGCTCTCGGAGGACGTGGTCCGCGAGATGCTCAAGGAGGTCAAGGACCCCGAGTTGTTCGTGAACGTGGTCGACCTCGGCCTGATCTACGGCGTGACGCTCGCCGACGCCGCCGAGGCTGCCGGCAAGAAGCACGTGGCGATCGACATGACGATGACGAGCCCGGCCTGCCCGGCGGGGCCGCAACTGATCGGCGACGCGAAGCGGGTCGTCGGAGCGCGGCCGGACGTGTCCGCCGTGGAGGTGCGAATCGTGATGGATCCGCCTTGGACGCCCGACCGGATGACGGAAGCGGCGCGGGATCAGCTCGGCATTTTCTGACTCGAGCGACTGCCGGGCCGCCGGGCCTGCGATGGCCTCCGCGCGGCTGCGGCTTGTAGCGGCGGTCTCTGACCGTCGTGTCCGGTTGCCGGGAAGCCCGAATCGTAAGATGAGGGATTACGCGTCGCTTCACCCGAAGCCATCCGCATTCCCTCGGCTCACGCCTCGGGCTTCAAGGGCACCGGGGCGGAACCATGCGGCAACAACGACTCCACTGAAGCGGCGGTCTCTGACCGTCGTGACCGCCGCTACGCGAGTCGGGCGTAGAGCTGCACGTGGGCGTCGGCCATGGAGTCGGCGGCATGGCGCTGGCGGGCGAGCGTGTTGCCGCGGCTGCCGAGGGCGGCGGCGCGGGCGGGGTCGGCGAGGAGTGCGCCGATCGCGCGGGCCAGGTCGGCGGGATCACCGGGGCGATGGAGCAGGCCGGCGGCTGCGGTGCCGTCACCCAGCAGCTCGGGAAACGTGCCGTGATCCGGGGCCACGACCGGCACGGCCGCCGCCATGGCCTCGATCACGGGCAAGCCCTTCGCCTCGGGATGCACCGTCGGCATCACGAACACGTCGATGGAGCCGAGCAGCGCGAGCTTGCCCACGCGGTCCACCTGCCCGCGCCAGCGATACCGGTCGCCCACGCCCAGGCTCGTCGCCAGCCCCTCGCACTCGGCGATGTAGCCGCGCTCGGCGGCCACGGTCGCGCCCGCGGCCACGACCTCCACGTCGTGGCGGTCGGCGAGCATCGGCAGCGCCCGGACGAGGACGTCGAGCCCCTTTTCGGCACAGGCTCGAGCGAGATAGCCCACCACGAGCCGGCCACCCCGCGCGTCTCGGCGGGCCACGAGATCGGGCGGCACCGCCGGAAACGCCGCCAGATCGACGCCGTGCGGGATCACCGCGACGCGTTCCGGGCCCAGCCCGAGCCGCTCGCCCATGAAGTCCGCATAAAACCGGTTCAAGGCCACGAACCGATCGACGTCGGCCGCCCGCTCGTGAAGCAGCCGCCAGATCTGCCCGCGATGCGGTTCCGGGATCTGGTCGATGAAGATGTCCTCGCCGGAGAGCGTGCAGACGATCCGGGCGCCGGTCGCCCGGCGGATCGCCCCGGCCAGGCCGATGAGCAGCGCGTTGGAGACATGGACGACGTCGGGCCGCACCTCGGCCGCCAGCCAGGCGGCGAGCTTCGCCACCTCCTTCCGCTGTCGGCCCGCCTCCCCCTGGAGCGTCGAAACCGTGAGCGGGCCGAGGTCGGCGGCCCGGGCGCCGCCGGTGCGGCTCGACAGCCATTCCAACAGCGGCCGTGAATCGAGGGCGGCATCGAGGAACCGCGGCGTGTGCCGAAACAGCGGCACATGCTCCTGCAGCCACACGTTCACGCCCCCCATCACCACCCGCCGCTCGGCGACGTTCTCCTCGTCGGTGGTCGTGGGCACGTAGGCCGGCACGAGGATGGCGTCGCAGCCGCGGTTGCGGAGCGCCCGCACGAGGGCGTTGTCGTGCAGGCACGACCCACAGAGCCGCCCCCCTGCCCCGGCGGTGATGTGGACGATCTTCATGCCGGGATCTCCCGCCTCGACCGCGGCGATATCACTTCGCGCCCTCCAGGTGGAGGAGCACGAGCGCCAAATCGGCGGGCGTGATCCCGCGGACGCGGCCGGCTTGGCCGAGCGTCTGCGGGCGGATGCGGGCCAGTTGTTCGCGGGCCTCGGCCCGGAGATGCCGCACGCCGGCGTAGTCGAAGCCGGCGGGGATCGGCCGCTCGGCGTGCCTCCGCTGCCGTTCGATCCGCTCCCGGTCGAGGGCCACGTAGCCGGCGTAACGGATGTCGTGCTCGATCTGGGTCGCGGCATCCGGCGAGACCGTCGCCAGCGCCGGCAGCCGGGCCACGCAGTCGGCCCAGCCGACCTCGGGCCGCTTGAGCAGGTCGGCGAGCGTCACGCCCTCGACGCGGTGGGCCGCCAGCGTGGCGAGCGTCGCCTCGATCTCCGCGGTCTTGGCCGCGAGCCGTTCCACGCGGTGCGGATCGGCGAGCCCGATGGTGGCGGCCAGCGGCGTGAGGCGGCGGTCGGCGTTGTCGTGCCGCAGCGCGAGCCGGTGCTCGGCGCGGCTGGTGAACATCCGATAGGGCTCGTCCACGCCCCGGGTCACGAGGTCGTCGACGAGCACGCCGATGTAGGAGTCTTCCCGGGCGAGCACGAGCGGATCCCGACCGGCGGCCACCCGTGCCGCGTTCGCGCCGGCCAGCAGCCCCTGGGCGGCGGCCTCCTCGTAGCCCGTCGTGCCGTTGATCTGCCCGGCGCAGAACAGCCGGGCGATCCGCTTGCTCTCGAGCGTCGCGAACAGCTGGTCGGGCGGGCAGTAGTCGTATTCGACCGCGTAGCCATAGCGCATGATCACGGCCCGCTCCAGGCCGGGCACCATCCGCACCATCGCGTCCTGCACGTCCCGCGGCAGGCTCGTGGAGATGCCGTTGACGTAGATCTCACGGGTGCGGCGGCCTTCCGGCTCGAGGAACAGCTGGTGGCTCTCCTTGTCGGCGAACCGCACGACCTTGTCCTCGATGCTCGGGCAATACCGCGGGCCACGCGACTCGATCTGCCCGGTGAACATCGGCGCCCGATGGAGATTGGCCCGGATCAGATCGTGAATCGCGGGGCTGGTCTTCGTGATCCAGCAGACCATCTGCTCCTGCTCGATCGCGTCGGTGAGAAACGAGAACGGCTGGGGCACGGCGTCGCCCACCTGCACGTCGAGCCGCGCGAAGTCGATCGACGTGGCCGAGAGCCGGCAGGGCGTGCCGGTCTTGAAGCGGTCGAGCGCGATGCCGGCCCGCTGGAGCGCCCGGCTCACGCCCGAGGTGGTGCCTTCCCCCGCCCGACCGCCGTCGGTCTTGGCCTCGCCGGTGTGCATCACGGCCTGGAGAAACGTGCCGGTCGTGAGCACCACCGCCGCGGCGCGGTACTCGGCGTCGCCCCGCACCCGTACGCCCGCGATCCGCCAGGCGGGCTCGCCGGAATCGGCAGCGACCGGCTCGAGCAGCAGGTCGTCGACCGTCTCCTGCCGGAGATCGAGCTGCGCCGTCTCCTCGACGAGCCGCTTCACCTCCATCTGGTAGAGCTTCTTGTCGGCCTGGGCGCGGGGCCCGTGCATCGCCGGTCCCTTGGAGCGATTGAGCACGCGAAACTGAATGCCCGTGGCGTCGATCGCCCGCCCCATCACGCCGCCGAGCGCATCGACCTCGCGGACGAGCTGCGCCTTGCCGACGCCGCCGATCGCCGGGTTGCAGCTCATCTGGCCGAC
>Ga0315902_10007353_pt1 | contig 15062 bp, 14 predicted proteins | sample LakEriMetagenome_9_FD_203523 | JGI IMG/M metagenome (GOLD analysis project Ga0315902, IMG submission 203523) | Freshwater fungal communities from buoy surface, Lake Erie, Ohio, United States - Buoy 12 MA117 | ecosystem: Environmental > Aquatic > Freshwater > Lake > Lake biofilm | place: USA... | reverse complement strand
CCGCGCAATGCCAACACCTTGGTGATGGCGGCCGTCAACGTGGTCTTACCATGGTCGACGTGACCAATGGTGCCGACGTTGATATGTGGCTTGTTACGCTCAAACTTCTGCTTTGCCATGATTTGTTTTACTCTCCATGAACACGAACGCAGCGTAAGGCTAGTATGCCCACGCCGCATATCCCAATAAAAATGGTGGAGCCCACGATGGGGATTGAACCCATGACCTCGTCTTTACCAAAGACGTGCTCTACCACTGAGCCACGTGGGCACACCGTATATCAGCGTCATAATGTGTGGCCAAACACACATGACATTGATGGTGGTGGGCCGAGCTGGATTCGAACCAGCGAAGGCGTAAGCCAGCAGATTTACAGTCTGCCCCGGTTGGCCACTTCGGTATCGACCCACACATGTTGTCGTCTCGGACAACGTTTTGTATTATACGTGGCAAAAGGGGAGATGTCAAACGGAATTTGAAATTGGTGGTGCAAACACATACGTGTCAACACGGAACGAATCGTGCCCATATGCACACTGTACCGTAGGTGTGATATCAGTGGGAGTAGAGGGTATATGCATCGTCAGTTGTGACTGATGGCGAGGGCCTCATCAACACCGCGGAGCCGCCAGGCTGGATGGGGGTAGCTACTTTTGAGGATGAGTCGTGCTGGCCGTGGGAGGCTCATTGTTGTCAGCGATGACGCATGGAGTTTGCGCGGGTCACCGCCACGGGCAGTAACAATTTTGTGGGCAAAGTCATAGCGACTGATTGCTTGCGCACCGACGAGATGGAGCGGACCGCGGTGTTTTTGACCGAGCAAAATGAGGAGCGCATTGGCTAACTCATCAACGAGGACAGGGCAGCGGAACTCATCGACAAAGAACGCCATATCGTTGCGTCCGGCTGCTGCATCGAGGGCGATTTGTTCGTGGCGGCTCGGTGGCATGTGGAGTGGGCTGTAGATGAGCGATGTGCGGACGATGCTGGCCTCGGGGTTTGCTTGTGTCACACCGGCTTCAGCGATAGCTTTGGCGGTGCCATAAGGAATGATCGGTTTGGGAATGTCGATTTCGTCGTATTCGGTGGCAGTTCCCGCAAAGACCATGTCGCTTGACATGTGAATATGGCGGGCACGCAGTCGAGCACTGGCTGCGGCGGCCTCGATGGCGCCGAGGACGGTGATGGCGTGCAAATCGGGGTCTTGTTGGACGTATGCGGTATGAATGACTGCGTCTGGTTTGAATGTGTTCATTGCATCGCTGAGTTCGCCACGTTTGCGTAAATCAACTACATCAGCGCGTGCATCGTTAGCCGTGTTATTTTGAAAGACGCTATAGCGCACATGCCACCCGTGGGTGGTTGCGAGTTGTACAAGTATTGAGCCAAGGTAGCCTGAGCCACCGGTGATATAAAGCCGCATAGGTCACCTTTGTTTTTTCTGTCTATCAATGAGTGCGGGGGAACGCACCATGAAGACGCGCCTGTTATGATGCCAGGTCTGGTTGTGTCTGTAATGTGTTGAGTGCGTGTTGAGCTGCATCAAGACGGGCAGTTGCTTGACTGTGCCCGGTGCCACGACCGACAATTTGTGCGCCAATCAGTACTTCTACCACGAAGTGACGTTGGTGATCGGGGCCGCTCGCTTCGACAGTACGGTAAGTTGGCGTAATGTTATAGCGTCGCTGGCTTTCTTCTTGCAGGGCACTGCGCGGATCCGTGGGCGTGCCTTGTTGTTGTAGTGCGGTCAATTGTGCGGTGAAATGTGGCAACAAGAACGCCCGGGCTGATTCGAGACCTTGGTCAAGGTAGATAGCTGCGACGACTGACTCGCAGACATCGGCGAGGAGTGAGGTGCGTTTGCGCGCACCGGCGTGTTCTTCGCCTTTGGTCAGAATGACATAATCGCCGAGACGGTAGTGTTGTGCGATGGATGCGAGATTTTCGGTGCGAATGAGGGCACTGCGCAGGCGCGTCATACTGCCTTCGTCGGCCGAGGCGAACGTGGCATAGACCAACTGGGTTGCAACGATATTCACCACACTATCGCCGAGGAACTCCATACGTTGGGTATCGGGATATTGTTGGGCCTCGAGGGGGTGTTCGTAGCGGTACGAGGTATGCATGACCGCTCCCCGGAGCAGCGAGATATCGTTGAATGATACGCCGAGTACTGCGGGGAGTTCGGTCACAGGTCGTAGCATGGTTTAGGCACCCCAGCGGCGGAGCGCCAGTGAGACGTTGTGGCCACCAAAGCCGAACGAATTGCTGACGGCGATGTCGATTTTGCTGGGGCGTGCCGCATTGGGCACGTAATCGAGGTTGCACTCGGGATCTGGGGTGACCAAATTAATAGTCGGTGGTAGCATCTGGTGTTGCATGGCCAGCACACAAATGACAGCCTCGATGGCACCGGCTGCGCCGATGAGGTGACCGAGTTGTGATTTGGATGAGCTGACTGCGACCTTGTAGGCATGATCGCCAAAGACGCTCTTGATGGCCATGGTCTCGGCGATGTCGCCGGCACCGGTGCTGGTGCCGTGGGCGTTGATGTAGTCGACGGCACTGGGAGTAATGCCAGCTTGTTTGAGGGCCATCTTCATGGCGCGGCCGGCACCCTCGCCACCGGGGGCAGGGGAGGTAATGTGGTGGGCATCGGCGGAGAGGCCGTAGCCGATGAGCTCAGCATAGATGGTGGCGCCACGGCGCTGGGCTGACTCAAGCTCTTCGAGGATGAGAATTGCGCCACCCTCGGCCATGACGAATCCGTCGCGGCTGACATCGAACGGCCGCGAGGCGGTCTCGGGTGAGTCGTTGCGGGTTGACAGGGCTTTGTTGGCATTAAAGCCGGCCACACTGATTGGCGTAATCACGGCCTCGCTGCCGCCGGCAACCATGATGGTGGCGACACCGCGGCGGATCATCTCGGCGGCCTCGCCAATGGCGTGGGCGGCGGTGGCACAGGCTGATGTGGGGCAGAAGTTCGGCCCCTTAAAGCCATTCATCATTGACACTTGGCCGGCCGCCATGTTGGTAATCATGGCGGGGACCATGAATGGACTGACGCGGCCGGGGCCCTTCTCGGCCATGATTTGCATGTTTTCGGCGAGAGTGGTCAGCCCACCCATACCACTGCCAATGACGACGCCAATCTCCTCGGCATCGACGGTCGTGTTATTGATGCCGGCCATGGCGATGGCTTCATTGGCGGCAGCAATGGCAAAATGGATGAAGCGGTCGTTACGACGGACCTCTTTGCGATCCATGTAGTTGTTGGCATCAAAGCCTTTGACTTCGCCGGCGAATCGTGTTTCGAAATTGCTTGCGTCAAACAACGTAATGGGACCGATGCCACTCCGTGCAGAACGAATGCCGTCCCACAGCGCTTGAGTATCGAGTCCTAGCGGACTAATGGCGCCCATGCCGGTAATGACAACACGACGCTCCTTCATGGATGAGTCCTCCGTCACAAAACAAATGAGGTGATGTTGCAGGTATGATACCACATGCGTTGTGATTTGCCCGGTCTGTTAGGGCATGGTGTGCTGTGTCGGCGTGTGTGCAATGTCGCCGGTCCGGACAAATTCGGCTAGAATAGATGAAATCCGCCAGCGTCATTTTTTAGAGCACACCACACCACTATGTATGTAATAGGTACCGCCGGACATGTGGATCATGGCAAATCGACATTAGTGCAGGCATTGACGGGCATCAATCCGGATCGTCTGGTCGAAGAGCAAAAACGGGGCATGACGATTGAGCTTGGCTTTGCCTGGCTGACACTGCCATCGGGGGCCGAGGTGAGTTTGGTCGATGTGCCTGGCCACGAACGCTTTATTAAGCATATGCTGGCGGGCGTTGGCGGATTCGATGCGGCGATGTTGGTGATTGCGGCGGATGAATCGGTGATGCCGCAGACGCGCGAGCATTTGGCGATTATTGATTTACTCGAAATCAGTCATGGGCTGGTGGTGATTACCAAGGCTGATATGGTTGATGCCGAGTGGTTGCCACTCGTCGTTGAGGATGTGCGTCGTCAGATTGCCGACAGCCGCTTGGCGCAGGCGCCGATTGTGGTGGTCTCGGCGCGGACGGGGCAAGGCATGGATGATTTGCGGGCGGCACTGACGCAGCTGGTCCCGCAATTACCGCCACCGCAACGGCGTGATGAACCGGCGCGGTTGTGGGTAGATCGCGTGTTTAGTGTGGATGGATTTGGCGCGGTGGTGACCGGAACCTTGTTGGCCGATACGTTCAAAATCGGCGACGAAGTGAGCATTTTGCCACGAGGCGAAACTGCGCGCATTCGCGGGATACAGATGCATCGTCAGCGCCTCGAGGTGGCACAACCGGGGACGCGTGTGGCGTTGAACCTCTCGGGGATTTCGCATAATGATTTGCGGCGTGGGGATTTGGTGGTACTGCCGCAACGGATGGCCACGACACAGCGGATTGATGTGCGCTTGCGCACGACCTCGATTGCCCCGCGACCGATTCGTCAAGGGATGCAACTCGATGTATTTGTGGGATCAGCCGAGAGCAATTGTCGGGTGACGGTACTTGATGGTGACGAGATTGCACCAGGTGCGAGTGGATTAGTGCAGTTGCATCTGACGAGCCCGTTGCCGTTGTGGCGCGGCGATCGCCTGATTGTCCGTCAGGCCTCGCCCAGTGTCACACTCGGTGGCGGTCGCGTGATTGATACACAACCGTTGCGCCATCGACGGAACCGCCCCGAGGTAATTGCAGCGCTGACGGCGCTTGAGCGTGCCACGCCGGCCGATTTGTGCTGGGCGGTGATTCGTGGCAAATTGGTGCACATCACTGAAGTCATTCAGCAGACGCACTTGGCGCCGGCGGTAGTTGCGCGCACGGTGGCTGACCTTGTGCCAGCTGTGCAAATTGGTGAATGGGTGGTTGACCGCGATGTATTGCACAGTATGTATGAAAAGACGAATAAGGCGATCCACAGCTATATGACGCGCTATCCGCTACGTGTGGGCATGCCACGCGAGGAGTTGCGGCGCCGCCTTGATGTCGGTATGCCGGCATTTGAGGTGTTGCTGAATGTGTGGCAGAACGCGATTGAGCGGATTGGCGACGGCTTGGTGCGTCATGTGGGGTATCAGGTGACCTTGACGCCGGCGCAACAACGTGAGGTGCAGGCGGTAGTAACAGCGTTGCGGACGGCGCCGTATAGTCCGCCCGATGTGGTGATTGACCGCGAACTGTTGATGTATTTGGTGATGACGGGCCAGGTGGTCGAGGTGAATGACGGTATCGTGTATGCGGCATCTGCCTGGCACGAGATGTATCAATGGGTGTTACAGACGATTGATGAGATGGGGAGTGTCAGTGTGGCCCAGATGCGTGATCGGTTTGGTACGACGCGTAAATATGCACTGGCAGTGCTTGAATATTTGGATGCCAAACGGGTGACACGACGTCAAGACGATGTGCGGGTCCGCTTTCGCGGGTAGACAGTCATGCGGACACGTCAGTAAAGGATAGGGTGCATGAAGCCAACAAATCGAATGTCACCGTGGTACATCATTCTCGGTGCGGTTGCGACGGCTGCCGTGATGCGCATCGGTATCAAGGTGGCCGCTGATCGTGAGCGTCATCAACCGACATCCATGGTGGATTGGCCGGCAGCGGTGCAGTTGGCGCAACGCATGTTGCCCGAGGCCCATCAACCGAATCCACATAATTATCAGGCGCTGGCTGATGCAGCAGGTGCGGACGTCGCGCGCTTGACCGAACTTGCGGTTCCGGCAGGCGCATTGCGCGTACGGGTGGTTGACCAGCAGACGTGGCTTACCGCAAATATCCGGTCGTTTGCGCGGCTGATGGCCCCACTTGAACCGATGTGGTTGGCGCATCACGACCAGAGCGATTGGGGATTAGCGACCCGGCGCATGAATGGTCGTGTGGCGGGGATTCAGAGTGGGGCGATGTTGAGCTGGATGGCTACCCGAGTGCTTGGCCAGTATGACACAGCACTGTTGCATGATGATGATGCCCCAAATGAATTGTTGTTGGTTGAGCCCAATATTGCCCGGATTGCGCGCGAGCAGGGTGTGAATGTGGCTGATTTGCGCCAGTGGATTGTGATTCACGAGGTCTCGCACGTGTTTCAATTCGAGGGAATTCCCTGGTTACGCCCGCATTTACGCGTGTTAATGGATCGATTCATGCAGACATTGGCGACCCAACTCGAGGCTCCGCATGGGGGCGTACTCTCGATGGTGCGGCGAGTGACCACGCAACCTGCCGCACAGAGTTGGGTCGAGTGGGCGCTCGACGACCAGCAACGGGCAATCTTTCATGAGATGCAGGTGGTGATGTCGCTGATTGAGGGGCACTCAAACTATGTGATGAATCGGATTGGTGCACAAAAAATTGGCACCTTTGGACAACTCCATCAGCGGATGGAGGCGCGGCAACACGAGCGCCCCACGCTTGACAGTTTGATTATGCGTGTCACCGGTATGCAGATGAAAATGGCGCAATACCGCGATGGCGAGGCATTCGTGACGGCGTTAGCCACACACGGTGGTGATGCACTTGTGCGCTATTTGTGGACAACTCCGGCGCATATACCGACCGCACATGAGCTTGCGCATCCTGATGTGTGGATTCGCCGGTATGCAGGGTGACACGATGCGCACGATTCCTGAATCACTTGTTCCACAAGTCGCGAGGCTTGTGCACTCACTGTGTATGATTGTGGGTGACGATATTGCCGTATTGGTGCATGGGTCGGTGGCACTCGGTGATTATCAGCCGGGGCGGAGCGATCTTGATGTGTTGGTGTTCTGTGATGGGGCAGCGACAAAACGGCAGCACGTCGCATTGGCCACTGCAATGCTGGATATATCTGGGCTACCGGCCCCAATTGAGCTGTCGGTAATTGATCGGGCGTTGCTGAATGAGTGGGTGCATCCGGCGCCGTTTTACTTTCATTACAGTGAAGATTGGCGCGAGTCAACCCGTGCGGCGCTAGCAGATGATACCCATATATGGGAGCACGAACGGACTGATGCCGATTTATCGGCACACATGGTGATTGCCCATCATCATGGAATTATGGTGTATGGGGATGCGATTGTGCCGTTACCGACGCCGCAGCAGGCATTGGCGGCCGTCTGGTATGATATTGCGTCTGCTGAGACGCAGGTTGATGAGGCACCTGATTACGTGATTTTGAATTTGTGTCGTACCATTCGGTGGCTCGAGCATGGCGAGGTGCATTCAAAAGGATCGGGTGGGACAGCCATGGTGCCTGAGTTGACCGAGCCAGCACGGAGTGTCGTGGTGTGCATGTGTGCACTCCGGCGAGGTGAGGAGATTACCATGCCGGATGCTGATGTGTTGCGGCAGGTGGCACGCATGTTGCTTGGGCGTATTCACGCACAGATGACGTGAGCGGAATCTTTGGAGAATTTGATGCGTATTCGTGGAGATGCGCATATGCATGTGCTATAATCCAACACAGTGTGTATACGGTTTACCCCCGAATACGATGATTTTGATGTGTGTATAACAACGAATACTAGGGAGTAGCATACGATGGAGACAGCATTGTCAATTGCGCTGATTGCGCTTGGTATCGCGTTAACCTTTTTGGTGGTTTTGCAGGGGCGCAATGCCGGGTTGCAGTCACGCGATGCGTCAAGCATGTATCAGACGAAGCGTGGCTTGGAGAAGACGATTTTCCAATTGACCATTGTGTTAGGTGTATTATTTTTGATTTTGGCATTGATTGCCAGCCTGCCGATTTTTGGCTCGGCAGCGGCTGGTTTGTTAGTCTGGTAAGGTTGCATGTCACGGCGCATTCGCTTTCAAATCGTTATCGCGGTGGTCAGTTCGGTCGTCGTCTTAGGACTGATGGCCTATTTGGCGTTGTCACGTGCAGTCGTATCGCGTCCTTCAGCCGGCGGTAGCTACATCGAGGGTGTCGTCGGTTTGCCTACATCGCTGAACCCGCTGATTGGTGATACGGGGCGCGATTTGGCGGCTGCAGATGTGCAAGCGCTGATCTTTGATGGTTTGGTACGCATCAATCTTGACGGTACACTTGGCCCTGGTCTCGCTGAATCGTGGGAGATTGATGAGACCGGCATGGTGTATACCTTTACGTTGCGGAGCGATGTGCAGTGGCATGATGGTGAGCCGCTCGACGTCGAAGATGTACTTTTTACGCTTCGTTCGATCCAAGGTCCGGCCTTTACGGGATCACCGAGTGTGGCAACTGTATGGCGTACGGTCCTCGTGGAGCGTGCAGGTGACCGGAGTATTCGATGTCAGCTCCAGGCGCCGTTTGCACCATTCTTGAAGTTTGCCACGGTGCCGATTGTGCCGGCGCACTTGTTGAGCGACGTGCCGCCTGAAGAATGGGCGAGCTCGCAGTTCAGTGTGAAGCCTGTGGGAACTGGGCCGTATCGCCTCGACCAGTTGAATGCCGAGGGCATCGTGTTACGGTCCAACGTTGATTATTATCAAGGGCGACCGCTGATTGAGAACATTACGCTGCGGTTTTATCCTGACGAGGCAACGGCGTTCGCGGCATTGACCCGCGGTGAGATTAACGGCATGGCGTACCTCGGTACGGGTAATCTCGGCAGTTATAATGTGCCACGCGGTGTGACGCGCCGGGTTGTGCCGATTGATGCATATACGATTCTGACGTTTAATTTGCAACAAGCGCCATTCAATGACGTCGTATTCCGCCGTCAGCTGGCACAGGCAATTGACCGTGACGACATGATTAATCGCGTCTTTAAGGGTCAAGTTGCACGCATTGACACGCCAATCCTGCCAGGATGGTGGGCCTATGCCCCAACTGCGGTCTGGTATATTCCGAGCAAAGAGCGTGCTGCTGCAGGCCTTGAAAGTTTGGGATATCTGTTGGGCGATGATGGTGTGCGTGTGAATGCCGATGGTCAGCGCCTTGAGTTCGAGTTGTTGGTAGACGGAGCGGTTGATCGTAATCTGGCTGCAGCCGACATTGTGAATCAGCTGAAGCAGGTCGGTATCAACGTGATTGTGACACCGCTTGACGGTGACGTGTTGCGCCAGCGCCTCGAGACGAGTGAGTTCCAGATGGCATTACACGGTTGGCAGCGCCTCGGTAGTGACCCGGATGTCTATGAGCTGTGGCATTCGACGCAGGTTGGTATCGGGCGTAACTATGCAGGACTGCAGGATACCATCATTGATGACTCATTATCATTGGCACGCATTGAGCGGAGCCGTGATGTCCGTAGCGAGTTGTACGCTGAGTTCCAGCAGCGCTGGATTGATATGGCACCGAGTATCATCATGTATCAGCCATATGAGGTGTATGCGACAATCTCAGATTTGGGTGGTACCGCAATTACGCGCAAAACTGATATGCCGGGCATGATGAGTTTGTTATATGGCCGCGAGTCACGGTTCCGCAATGTGGTCTATTGGTATGTGTCACGTTCGCGTGAGATTAGTGGTGACATTCAGCCATAACGTAGATATTCCATAAACATACGAAGCCGCCCTGACAGGTCGTGTGTCAGGGCGGCTTCGTATTGATTGGGGCAGGTTAGGCGGAGTGTCGGACTTGGTTGATGGCGTCGCGGGTACGAATGGCCTCGGCACGGGCAGCTTGGGCGTAGTTTGTATCAGTGCTGGCATACATGACACTGCGTGAGACATTAATCAGGAGACCGCTGCGATGTGCGTCAAGTCCTGCGTTGAGGGCCTGGACAAGGTCTCCACCTTGGGCGCCAATGCCGGGCAACAAGAACGGCAACTTGGGGCAGATGGTGCGCACTGCTTTGAGGGCATCGGGTTGGGTGGCGCCGACCACCAAACCAACATTGTGGTTGGTGTTCCATTGATTTGCAGCGAGATCGGCAACGGCGAGATACAGGGGACGACCATCGGCAAGGATAAGCTCTTGTAGGTCACGGCTGCCAGGATTTGAGGTGCGGCAGAGCAAAAAACCACCGCGGTCAGCATGGCGCAGGAATGGCTCAAGTGTATCGCCACCCATGTACGGGTTGAGGGTGATAGCATCAGCGTTAAAGTGCGTAAAGGCGGCTTGGGCATAGGCACTTGCCGTATTGCCGATGTCGCCGCGTTTGGCATCGAGAATCCAAATATTATGGCGCGTGAGTTGCATCAGACGAGTGAGCGTCTCGATGCCGACGAGACCCATGGCCTCAAAGAAGGCGATATTGGGTTTGTAGGCGACGGCAACGTCATGGGTCGCAGCGATGATTTCGTGGCAAAACGTATATACGGCATCTGCATCATCGCGTAACGACGCAGGCAGCTTGGTGACATCAGGATCAAGACCGATGCACAAGAGGCTATTCTGCTGCTCGATTGCTACTTGGAGTCGCTGATTAAAACTCACTATAGATTCTCCTTATGACACAGTAAAAAGCATTGACGTTTAACCCTCATAAATGATATAGTAATTACTGATATGCATCAACTTCGCATATACTTTGCACAATATTGGTGTAGATTGTAGTAACAACTCGGTTGCTCTTTATATGCGAGTGTTGCAACCACGTTAGTGTACAGCGGTTTTGTGCATAACGTTGAGGGATATCTGATGGATGAATCACATCAAGCAGTCAACGGCGTGGTAGGTACTTGTTCTGTATGCTATGTACGGCAAGGTATGCCGGCGAATGCTGTATCAATGACGATGCGTGCACTCAGCACTGTGCCGTTCGTCTGGTGTAATCGCAGATCCAAGAGTACGAACGTAATCAAGGGGTCATTGTGATGGGCAGTGTAGATTATCCACAAGATGACCGCAGTGAGTTAGATATTTATTTCAAAGCAGATGATGTGCTCGGTACTGATGATTTTGCGGGCAATCATTTTGGCTCCACGAGCGACGGTCTCATTGCAACTGAAGATGACGTGATTGATACGGCCATCAGCGATATCTCGCTCGATGATCCAGTTCGTATGTACCTGCAAGAGATTGGTAAAGTGCGCTTATTGCGCGCTGCTGACGAGGTCATGCTTGCGCATCGAATTGAGATGGGACTCAAGGCGGTTCGAGTGCGTTCACAACGCCTGGTCATGAGTGTGCCGATGGACAGTGCGCGTATACTTGTCCACAAGACGATTCACGGGTTGGGGTGGAGTGCCCTGCTGTGTAGTAGTTGGAGCGATAAGCCTGCCGCAAGTGCTGAGCGTATCGCCCCGTTGTTGTCTGACGCATCTGCATCGGTTGAGATTGCTGATGTGGCAGCACAGTTACATCAGTGGTTGCATGATGATGGTGATCGCAAAGAGTTTGATCGCGCCAAGTTCGGTGGACTCGAGCGCCGTGATGTTGAGCAGTGCGTTGCACAGTGGTTAGCGAATCGTGACAATATGTTGTGGCGTGCGTACGAGTTACTCAAGACACAGCGCGTTGTGCGTACCTTTCAAGCGAATGATCGTGAATCATGGCGACTGTTGTCGGGCTTGGTTGGTGCTGATTTGCGCCATGATGTGACCTCAGATATCGAGCATTGTGTGGTCGAGATTGCCTCTGTCTATGTGACGAGTCGCATGTCAACCAAAGAGAACTTGCGTTATCAGCACAAATGGTCTGAGATGGTCGATACGGTGTTGTCACTCTATCTCGTATGTGCGGGTAACAACGACTTGATGGGGCATATTGGCGATGACAAGCCATTGAACAGCATCGTTGAAGCAGCTGATGTTGCGCGTCAAGATTTGATTCAAGCCAATTTGCGCTTGGTCGTGTCAATCGCCAAAAAGTACACCTCGTACGGATTGACGATGATGGACCTCGTCCAAGAAGGCAATATCGGTTTGATGCGTGCTGTTGAGAAGTTTGACTACACCAAGGGGCACAAGTTCTCAACCTATGCCACCTGGTGGATTCGTCAGGCCATCACGCGTTCGATTGCCGACCAGAGTCGTACGATTCGCTTGCCCGTGCATATGGGTGAGGCGATTAGCCAGGTCAAGCGTACGGCCCACAAGTTGCAACAAGTGATGCAACGTGAGCCCACGCCTGAGGAGATCGCCGAGAAGATGGGTATGACGCCGGCTAAGGTGCGACGCACGCTTGAGGCCGCCATGCAACCACTCTCGCTTGAGATGCCAGTCGGCCAAGAGGGTGAAGGGCGCATGGGCGATTTCATCGAGGATGAGCGTATCGCTGGCCCTGCCGAAGCTGCCTCAACCTTGATGCTCCGCCGCGAGCTTGACGAGGTGTTGGCTAGTCTGCCCGAGCGTGAGCGCCTGATTATTCAGTTGCGCTACGGGTTGAGCGATGGCCAGTATCGCACCCTCGAGGAGGTTGGCGACAAGTTCGGCATCACACGTGAGCGCATCCGTCAAATCGAAGCGGTAGCATTGCGCAAGTTGCGTCACCCACATCGTGGCAAGAAGTTGCGTGGGTTTATCGAGTAGGGTGCTTATGGGGATCGAATCATGGTGCGATATCGGTTGTGGCAACTCTGGCGCGCATTGACAGGGCAATTACAACCGGATGAGTACATGTTTGTACAGGCGCTGCTGACTCCGGTCGAGCAGCGCCTGTTTGTGCAGTTGCCGCGCTACGACCAGCGCCATGCCCTCGATATTGTGGCCGTCCTCCGCGCCCAAGAGCCTGCAGTTGCTGACGATTTGTACGTGTTAGCGCTCCTGCATGATATCGGCAAAGTCAGCGACCACGGGCGACCGTTAGGGTTGTTATGGTATGGCATCGCAGTGGTATGTCGGCGGATACCGCCGGTGTATGCATGGTTGACGACCTGGCTTGAGCCCATGTATCGTCATGCACACCACGAGCAACGCAGTGTTACAATAGCCCAACAGGCTGGGGTGCGTCCTGCGGTGTGTGCGCTGTTGATGGCACTGGCTGCGGGGGCAGATACCGCCGAGATTCGCTTGTTTCAGTGGGCAGATGACCAATGTTGATTGATGATCAGAGCATGTACACGGTGCGCCTTGACCAGTTCGAGGGGCCGTTGGATTTGCTTTTGCACGTAATCGAAAAATCTGAACTTGATATTACGACCATTGCATTAGCCACGGTTGCTGATCAGTATTTGGCGCATGTGCGTCGGTTACAAGAGCGTGACGCCGGCCAGATTTCGTCGTTTGTGGTGTTGGCGGCGCGACTTTTGGTCATCAAGTCGCGGGCGTTGTTGCCGGTGACGCCGAGTAGCGCTGAGGAGGTCGACGACAGCGTCGATTTGGTGCGGCAACTTCGTGAGTATCAGCACTACAAAGCCGCCGCCGAGTGGTTGCGTCAGCGCGATCAATTGGGCTGGCAACATATGGCCAAAGCACCATCGTTGCCAACGGCTTCAGTCCAACATATGCCATTGATGATGTCGCTTGATGAATTGCTGGTTGTATGGAATCAACGCATGCGTTTAATTGATGTGCCGCCACCGACAATTCCACTGCCAGCCCCCAAGATCTTGACGGTGGCGGATGTGGTACAGTCGGTGCGCGAGCGCTTGCAACGTCTGCGGCGCATTTCGTTTTTTGATTTGTTACCCCGTCAAAAAACCACCCGCGTCGATGTGGTGGTCTCGTTGTGGGCGGTGCTTGAGATGATTAAACGGCGGACGATTGTGGCGCATCAGGACGAGCTCTTTGGTCCGATTCAGCTCGAGGCCTATCAAGAACCAGCGCCGTCACACGAGCCAAATCAGTAGTGCGACGCCAGCCCCAAAAAGCGAACTCACAAAATTCACCATGTCGTTGTTCAGCCACATCCAGCCACGAATGAGTCGATGCTCGCTCCCATCAGCAGCGTAGCGTCGTTCACTCGGTCCGTGGGGCGTCGCAAAGAGTCGTTGCACGGTGGCCCCCATTAGGCTATCACTCAAACTCCCGATGAGCCCGCCGACCGCTCCTGCAAGGATCAGGATGGGCATCAGTACCGGCAGGCTCAGCGCAAAAACGACGCCCATGGCGAGGGCGCCAGCTACAGTTGCCAGCGTGCCGGCCACACTAATTGCCCCTGATGTGCCACGTGCTACTGATGCGAAAGTGGTAATCAGGCGGGGCTGATTACGCGAGAGGACGCCCAACTCGGTAGCCCAGGTGTCGGCAGCCACGGTGGCCATGGCACCGACATAGAGAGCATTCAGGATGGCAGTGGCGTCCGGGAAGATTGGCATCAATACACAAATAACACTCCCTACCCCACCATTGGCGAGGGCCTGCCAAATGTCGCGCTGCGACCCTTTTTCGAAGAGCGTCTGCTCGAGTTGTTGTTTGTGTTGTTTGCGCCAGCGCGATAAGAGCGTTGAACTGACAAAAAATGCTACCAGCGTCACTCCATGTGCCCATCCGCCCAAACCAAAGGTGGCTGTACCGGTGATGATGGCACCGAGCCAGCCACTTTTGCTGAGTGAGCCACGGCGATATGCTACCGCGCCGATGGCACTGCTAATCAACAGCCCGAGCAGAATTCGCGTTGTATCAATCATGGTGACCTCGTGGGGTTAGGGGTGCTCCCCGGTGGCAATGGGGCGCTCTGATTGACTACTCCAGTCGCTCCATGATCCTGGGTAGAGCGTGGCGTCAATGCCGGCCAGATGCAAGGCAAAGATATCGTGTGTGGCCGTCACACCCGACCCACAGTAGCATACGACCTGTTGCGCCTGATGCGCTCCGAGATCGTGATAGCGCGCAGTGAGATCGGTTACTGATTTGAGCGTACCGTCGGCTGTGAGATTGCCTGCGAATGGTGCTGATACGGCACCGGGAATATGGCCAGCCCGTGGCCCCAATGGCTCGACAGCGCCCGTATAGCGCTCGTGGGCGCGCGCATCAAGAATGAGTACACGCTGGTCGTGGCGTAGTTGGTCTACTTGGTCGGCGTTGACGGTCATGGCGTGATTGGGGGCACCCACAAATTGGCGCGCAGTGCGCGTCTCGGTGCCACTGCGGACAGCGCCACCAGCGGCCACCCATGCCTGCCAACTACCATCGAGGATTGAGACTTGGGTGTGGCCGTAGTAGCGCAACAACCACCACAGGCGAGTTGCTATTGAGCCGCCGGCACTGTCATAAAT
>Ga0315902_10007348_pt1 | contig 15064 bp, 9 predicted proteins | sample LakEriMetagenome_9_FD_203523 | JGI IMG/M metagenome (GOLD analysis project Ga0315902, IMG submission 203523) | Freshwater fungal communities from buoy surface, Lake Erie, Ohio, United States - Buoy 12 MA117 | ecosystem: Environmental > Aquatic > Freshwater > Lake > Lake biofilm | place: USA... | reverse complement strand
TTGACGATTCGCCAAAACCGTGCGAGGGGACCGGTTCGGCCACCAAACTCTCCGATTGGGTGCTTAAGGAAAAATCCTCAAAGTACCTTCGCCAAGTCTCCGAGACGCTAGTGGGGTCATTGATGAATCTCAGGTACAAGTCGTCGATGTAATCGAGACTGGTGGTATTCATAGCAGTCTTTTGAATTTGAGTTGAGTGTTTCGGGGATTCGTTGATCAGGAGGTTCGTTGCGTCGATCGGTTGTAGGGCGACGCAAGCCGCCCTTGCTTTAGGCTCAAAGGGACAAGAACCGCCTTTGGTCGGTTTCAAGGGGAGGGCTTGCCATCCGTACCGGGGGACCTCGCGAGATTATAACTGCGCCATTCGGTCGCGGTAATGGAGGTTTATCAGTTCCATTGATGAATTTTACGAAGATCGCGGAGGAAGTTTGTATCGAGCGTGCGGGGCGGGCTGCGAGGTTTTTCGTGGGTTTACGTTGGCAATGAGGGTCGGGAGCCGTGCTGTATTTGGATTAGGAGGTCTGGGTAAGCTTTGCGGGTTGCGAAAAATTTGACGAAAAAATCAACTTTGACGGCAATGCAGGCCGATACCTCCCTATGCGTGGATGGGTCCGCCCCCCCTATGGGCCCCGACGCTGATTTCCCATTGATGCCTTTCGCACGGAAGTACCTCACGTGAACCGATTAGTAACCCCATTCTGCGTGTTGATCTTTGCTCTGGCCGGTAGCCTGCAAGCTCAAGACTTGCGCAAGTACCGGGTCCAAAGTTCTGGCACCCGACCGAAACCTAGCGCACTCTCGAGCGTTCCTGCACGATTGTCGGGAACACCTCGTCCTGCGAAGGTTCGAGCCAGACCGGCTTCGAGCCGGCTGGCTCAAGACCCTATCGACGAGTCGGAGATGATTGTCGACCAAGGGGAGATGATCCAAGGGGACATGATCTATGACTCTGAGCCGATGGAACAGGACCTAGGCGAGGTCTACTACGAGGATGGCTCGATGATCGTCGAGGACGAGGGTTTCGAGGGGTCCTATGGTGGCTATAGCGAGTGCGGAAGTTGCGGCGAGCAGGGTTGTGGGTCTTGCGGAACGGGCAGTCCTTTCGGGTTCGACCTTTGCAATCCATCGGGAGATCTACCTGGACGCCAACTTTGCATTTGCCTCCCTTCGCACGGTTGGGTCAGCGTCGATTACCTCGGCCTCTTTGCAAGCGGAATGAACATGCCAGCTTTGGTTACCTCCTCGCCTGCAGGAACGAATCAATCCCTGGCAGGGGTTTTGCCAGGTGCAAGTGTTCTTTATGGAGGAAACGACGACGCTTTTAGCGATCAAATCAATGGGATTCGTGTTCGGGTTGGAATCTGGTCGGCCGTCCGCCCTAACTTTGGCATCGAAGGAGAATACTTCGGGTTCAACGAACAAGATGATGTATTCACGGCGAGCTCGTCGGGATCACCGATTTTGGCCAGACCCTTCTACAACAACATCACCGGACTTCAAGATTCCGAATTGGTCGCATTCCCGAACTTGCTCAGCGGCAGTGTTCAGGTCGAGGCAACCTCGAGGCTTGATGCGGCTGCAGTCCGGTTCCGACACATTTTGTGCTGCGGGGAGAAGGGTAGTTGCTCTCCATGGGACTGCGGACCTGTGGTCGCACAATCTCGTATCGATGCGACTCTCGGATGGCGTTTTATGCAATTGGACGAAAGTTTGACAATCACTGAAGAACTCAGTTCCTTGAATCTCAATAACCCAGGAAGCTTCAGGATTCGCGACGACTTCCAAACCTTCAACCAGTTCAACGGCTTGGAATTTGGCTTCCAATGGTTGTATCGTCGAGGCTGTTGGTCTCTCGATGCGATGACGCGAACGAGTGTGGGCGTGTCTCGTCAATGGTTGCAGATCGAAGGCTCGACTCGTAGCCCTCGGGACGCCGCACCCCAGGTCGGTGGGCTGCTGGCCCAACCCGGAAGAAACATCGGCGTCTACGATCGCAATGAGTTTGGCGTCGTACCGGAATTTGGAACGACTCTAGGCTATCAGTTGACCGAGCGGCTCAAACTCAACGTCGGATACACCTCGATCTATTGGAGCAACGTACTGCGACCAGGGGATCAAATCGACAACACCGTCAACACGAACCTTTTGCCCCCTGCAATCCCTGGAAACGCCCACATGGGCCAACCGTTTGCCGTCCGAGAGGTCGATTACTGGATCAGTGGGTTTACCGCCGGAATCGAGTATCGCTGGTAGTCAAAAACTCTACCGTCGATACGACCGGCAGAATCCTTCAAGTCCCAGAAATAGAAGAGGCTTGCGTCGGCTCTTGCCGATGCAAGCTTCGTACGTTTCACGGTATTGGTTTCCATCACGAGTTGGGTTTACTACGATGGCTGGCATGTGGGATCGTCTGAAGAACGCTTTGTTGAGCTCGGTGTCCAAAGAAAACAGGAAATGCTCGCAGCGCAGGCAAGCTCGACGTAGGATCCGTATGGAGCTACTCGAAGGACGCCAACTCATGGCTGCAGATATCCAGGGGATTGTTTTTCACGATGTGAACAACAACGGGTCAGTCGAGGTCGGTGAAGCCCGATTGAGCGCCGTTCCTGTGCAATTGTTCTTGGACAATGGCGACGGCGTCTTCGGAAGCGCCGACACTTTGAAAGCCTCGACGAGCTCTGCGGCCAACGGTTTCTACTCGCTCAACGCGGAGTCGGCCGGCACTTATTTTGTCGTTCAAAACGCCGAGCCAGCCGGATTCGTTCAGCGTCAAAACCAAAGGGTTCAAAAGATCACTCTCGCGTCGGCAGACCTCGCGATATCCGACAAGCTCCTGCTCGATACCTTCAACACCACCCAGCAAGTGGTCAATGCAAGCTTTCCAGGAGCTACACCCAACTCCTCGACTCTTGCTGCACCTGAAGCCATCGGGGGAGAACGGGATTTGTTTGTCGATGCAACATCGGGTACCGTCAGCATTGCAGCCAATGGAATTCCCAAGCCAGGTGAGTTGGTCTTCGACGTCGGAGGTGGTGCAAACGGGAAAAGGATCGTTAGTTATGACGGTGCCGATGGTAGCTCCAACCTAAGCCCAAACGGTCTGAGCAACCTGGATTTGACGTCCTCTGGAACTGCCAATGCGTTCCGTTTCCAAATCGGCGGTGAGGCTGGTACGCGGTTGATCATCCGAGTGCACAGCGGAGCGAATGTTTCTACCCGCGAGGTAGCCATTCCGACGACCTCAGGTGCGAACCCCACCGCGGATCTGATCGTTCCTTTCAGCGATTTCTCGACCTCGGCAGGTTCCGGAGCGAACTTCTCGGCTATCGGTGCGATTGAACTCGAGGTGACCGGACCGGATGCGGCCGATGCGATCATCAACGCATTTAGCACCATCGGACCGACGACGCGATCTGTCAATATCGCCAATTTGACGGCCATGGCGATTGGCAACCAAGTCTTCGCCGATAAAAACAACAACGGAATCTTCGATAACACTGGGGTTCAGCCAGAAGTTGGCGTTCCGAATGTTCAATTGCAGTTATTCGAGGATTCCAACTCCGATGGGATCTATAGCCCAGGCATCGATCAACAAGCTGTCAATTCGCTCGGTGCTCTTCGCACGGCAACGACCAACGCTGCTGGGATTTACGGATTTAGTCCAATTCCTCAAGGGAGCTACTTTGTTGTGATTCCCGCCTCGCAATTCTCTGCAGGCTCACCGGCCGCAGGTTACGTCGTCAGTTCCGCGCTCCCCTCGGGGGTCTCGAACAACGCCAACACCGCTGTCCAGTTCGTCGGCGGTGGGGTGGTGACCAAGCGAGTCGTTCTTGTTCCTCAAAATGGTCCGGTCACCGATGGGGACAACGATCCGAATACTGACAATTCGATCGATATCGGTTTGAATCCGAATTTCGATCTTGCGATCGAGAAATTCGGACCCGCAACGGCCACAGAAGGAAGCACGATCACCTACACGCTCAAAGCGATCAACAATAGCCCTATCGATGCGAACGAGGTTGTCCTAAGCGATAACCTCCCCGATGGGTTGCGTGTGATCAGTGCATCGCTCAACAACGCCTTTGTCAGTGTGCCCGCATCAGCCGTCGATAACAATCCATCGAACCCGGACAACATTAATTTCAACCTCGGAAGCCTTGCGGCCAGAACGAGCCAAAGCAACATCCAAATCGTCGCGGCTATCTTGCCTGGAACTGCGGTCTCTTCATTGATCAATTCGGCGATCATCAGCACGACGGATTCGTCTGTCAGCGAATCGAACTTGAACAACAACACAGCCCAAGTTGAGACTGTCCTGGCCGCTCCGCTTGTTTCTCTGACCGGTCGGATCTACGAGGATCGCAACCAAAATGGAGTCAGCGACGTGTCCGATCCAGGTATCGTCGGTGCGAGTGTCATGCTCACGGGGACTCCGTTTGCAGGGCTTCCTCCGGTCTCTTTGACGACCCTCAGCGGCCAGAATGGTATTTACGCTTTCAACAATATCCAGCAAGGTAACTACAAGGTCGAAGTCGCCCAACCAGCAGACTTTAGGTTCCGTGCTTCGAACCCAGGAACCACGCAAGGGACTCCAGGTTTCAATCAGATCTCCAATATCAATCTCAATACGAACTCCTCGCTGAATAATATCGGTTTCACCAAAGCCTTCAGCAAACGGTTGTTCCTCGCTTCGTCCTCACCGCTTTCCTAGGCTCCGCTCGGCTCCGAGGTTGCTCTCTTGAGCTCGTGAAATAAGGCACTCTTTAGCGGCCAGTAGGCCGCTTTGGATCGCACCCTCAATGCTCGATGTTTGCATGTAATCGCCACAGGTTACGATGCGTCCATTGCCTGGCATATCACCGCGTAGTTCGCGAGTCCACAAGGGTTCACTCGGGTTGATAAAAGCATACGGGACTACGTAGGTCCTCAGATGCCTCCAGCTAGTGACGGTCCATCCAAACCAGAGTTCTAGCTCGCTCCGCACTTTGGCAACCAATGCGTCGGCATCGATCGGGATCGTTCGATTGATATTCACACTGGCCAAGACTTGACCCCGTGGCGCATAGCTTGCCTGAACAAGACTCGGAAATGCGACGTGATTGATGGCAAAAAAATCCGACTCGACCTGCCCTTCGCGCAACGGGTCTGCAAGATTGCCGTTGAGCCACAATATCGGCTCTCGCGTTGGTGCCGAACTTCGATCGATCGCAAAATACAGACAGGTCGTCGCATTCCAAGCGAGCTTTTCGGGGATCGGGAGTCGATCCCCAAGAAGTCGCTTGGCGCCGCTAGCCTCGGTCGCGATGACCACTTGGATTCCCTTTACCTGCGTTCCATCCGAAAGCTTGACTCCCGTATCGGTGATCTCTCCGACGGTGGTATTCAACCGCAAAACCCCAGGCTTCCACGAGCTACAGATTTGCTCGGGGATCGCTTGGATCCCTCCGGCGGGTAGAGCTGCAGTCGAGAGCCCCATCTCGCGAAAGACATACTCCATCCTGGCCGAATCGATGTTCAGGCTCGAATCCAAAAAGATTCCGCCTAGGAACGGTCGGAAAAACCTATCGATGATCCGCTCTGAAAAACCGACTTCTCGCAAACGCTCAAGAGTGTTTTTCCCTCGGGACTTTAAGATCTCTTCTGCGGGCAATCGCATCAGGCTCTGTCGATAGCGTTGTAGCGTCCAAAGATCGTTCCACGTTGCCACAGGAGCTTGCAAGGTCCGGATCGCATCGAGGAGCATGCGATTCCATGGCGAACGGATCGGGTCCTTGACCGTATGCCAAGCATTCCCGATGCGAACCATGGCACCGGGGTGAAACGACTTGAGCTTGAGTCCCCCCAAATCCAAGACCTCTTTGGCCTTCTGGTAACCGGTGAGGTAAACCTGGAATCCATGATCGAGCAGGAATCCACCGACACGATCGGTTTTGAGCCTCCCACCGGGTCGCTCGTCGGCTTCCAGGACCACGACATCGAGCCCTGCGTCGATCAAGCTTTTCGCGGCAGTCAATCCGGCAAGTCCAGCTCCCACGACGATCGCATCATGTACTCTGGAATCCGATCCAAACCTCTGGCTACTCACTCGGGCTCTCCGTCGCTTTGTGCCGCCACTGGGGTTTTGGGCGTCCTGAGTTTGGGGTTCTCCAGGTAGGCGAGCACCAGCGAGATGTCCGCTGGGGTAATTCCACTGATCCGCGATGCTTGGTCCAAATTCAATGGCCGAATTCGCGAGAACTTTTGTTTGGCTTCATTTCGCAGACTGACGATGGCCAAGTAGTCGAAATCGCTCGGGATTTTCTTATCCATCATGCGTTCTTGCCGCTCGACTTGTACCTGCTGGCGAGCCACGTAACCCTCGTACTTGATGTCGTATTCGACTTGCAAGCCGATCTCTTCGGGGAATCGAGCGAGGTATTCAGGGAAACGCTCCAAGAGATTCGCCCAGGTGACCTCGTTGCGCTTAAGGTACTTGTCCCCCGTAACATCCCCGATCCGTAAAGCGGCCACGGCGCGTTGAGCCGTTTCGATCTGTTCGAGCTTGTTGGTCAAGCGAATGTACCTGGCTTGATCGACCAATCCGATCTTGTATCCCAACGCAGTCAGCCGTCGGTCGGCGTTGTCTTGACGCAGCATCATGCGATATTCAGCACGACTGGTGAACATTCGGTAAGGCTCGTCAACGCCGCAGGTCACCAGATCGTCGACCAACACACCGATGTAGGCTTGATCCCGATTGAGGACCAATTCGGATTTGCCTTGGAGTCTTAGCGCAGCGTTGGCGCCTGCGACTAACCCCTGCGCTCCGGCCTCTTCATAGCCGGTCGTACCGTTGAGTTGCCCGGCAAAATAAAGCCCCGCTACAAGCTTGGTCTCCAACCAGGGATAAAGTTGATCGGGCGGACAGAAGTCGTATTCGACGGCATATCCATACCGCATGATTTGAGCTTTTTCAAGTCCTGGGATCAACCGGAACATCTGGTCTTGAACGTCCCGTGGTAGCGATGTCGAGATTCCGTTGACATAGATTTCCTGAGTCGTGCGGCCTTCGGGCTCGAGAAACAATTGGTGTCGATCCTTGTCGGCAAACCGCACGACCTTGTCCTCAATCGAGGGACAGTACCTTGGTCCCGAAGATCGGATCTGCCCGGTGTACATAGGTGCTCGGTGAAGATTCGCCCGAATCAACTCGTGGACGGCTTGGTTGGTGTAGGTGATCCAACAAGGAAGCTGCGGTTCTCTCAACGCATCGGTCATGAACGAAAAGGCCTGCGGGCGGGCGTCTCCTGGTTGCATTTCGGTCTTGCTGTAGTCGATCGTCCGACCGTTGAGCCGCGCAGGCGTTCCGGTTTTGAATCGCTCGACGCGAAACTTCAATCTTTCGAACGCTTGGCTGATTCCAGACGTGGTCCCCTCACCGGCCCGACCACCAGCCGTTTTGGCCTCCCCGGTGTGCATAATGGCCTGAAGGAATGTCCCTGTCGTCAGGACGATTGCATCGGCAAGGTACATCGCGTCACCACGGACCCGAACCCCGCGGACTTGAGTACCCGAAGCGAGCGTTTCGGTGATCAGGTCCTCGACGAGCTCCTGGCGCAAGTCGATGTTCGGGGTCTCTTCGATTTGCCGCTTGATATCGAATTGATAAGCTTTCTTGTCTGCTTGAGCACGCGGCGAGTGCATCGCTGCTCCTTTTCGGCTGTTGAGCAAGCGGAACTGGATTCCCGTGCGATCGATCGTCTGGCCCATCAATCCACCGAGGGCATCGATCTCTCGGACGATTTGTCCCTTGGCAACCCCACCGATGGCCGGGTTGCAACTCATCTGTCCGACCGTATCGAGGTTCCCTGTAAGGAGTGCTACGCGTGCACCGAGCCGAGCGGCCGCAGCAGCAGCTTCGGTCCCGGCATGCCCAGCACCGACGACGATCACGTCATATTTGTATTGAATTCCCATGGATACTTTGCGGTCTGAAATGTGGTAGAAACCGGCAACTCATTCTAAGTACGAGCCAAGGTCTGTATAGGTCCAAGATTTACGTCGATGTTAGGCTCGCAGGCAGCGGCACGACCGCACCGCGTTGGGTACAGACATAGGCTGCAATGCGTGAGGCCTGCACATGGATTTGAGACAATGGTCTTTGATTCAAGATCCCCATGATCAACGCGGCGGTAAAGGCATCTCCGGCTCCGACCGTGTCGATCGCGGTGACTCTCAAGGCGGGTTGCTCGTCCCATTGTCCATCGAGAAATACCGCTGAGCCCTCCGAGCCGCGGGTCAAAGCGATGCAACGCAGCGAGTGCCGCCCGATGAGCGTTTCGCACATCGATCGCTCGTCATCGGAACGCACTCCCAAGAGCCCAGCGACGACTGGAAGCTCTTCATGGTTGAGCTTGACGATATTGGCCCTTTGGATGGAGGACCATAGGGTTTCTGAGGAGTAAAAATCCTGCCTAAGATTGACATCGAAGACTCGAAGCGTCTCGCGTTGGGTATGCTCCAAAAAACCGAGAATGGTGGTTGTACTCTTTTCAGATCGCTGGGCCAACGTGCCGAAACTGACCGCATCGCACTGGCCAGCGAGTTCGATCCAATGGTCTTGAAGTTCAAGGAAATCCCAAGCCACCTCGGATGCGAAGCGGTATCGGGGCGAACCGAGTGCGTCGAGCTCTACGCGGACACTACCGGTAGGATGCTCCGGATCGACCGATACCCAGCGGCAGGAAAGCTTGTGCTCCTGCATCCATAAGAGGGCTTGGCTTCCCAACGCATCGTCTCCAACGGCACTGGCGATTCGAGCGTCGGCACCAAGACTTGCCGCATGGCAAGCGAAATTCGCAGGCGCTCCCCCAAAAAGAGCTCTGTCCTCGTACACATCCCAAAGGACTTCTCCGAGCCCAACGACGGTCTTTCGGTTCACTGCAATTCCTTGATAGCTTGAGTTAGTCGATCGATATCGCCGGAGTCATTGTACGCATGAACGGCGATCCGCAACGCTCCGTGCCTTACACTCAAAATGATCCCCGAACGTATCAAGTGGCGGCGGACCTCTTGAGGATCCTTGCCCGGAAGGTGAAACGAGACAATACCGCTTGCATGCCCATCGAGCCGCGTTGGATCCGGCGGGACTGGCCAAGCCATCTGAGCACCCAGGGAAAGGAGTTCTTCTCGTGCCGATTGCGTTGTTTCCAAGACCCTTGCTGCAAAGCCACTCTTTGGATCATGACACCCATAGTGCAACAGAAGTTCGAGGCTAGAGTCTAGACCCAGCAGCCCCACATGGTTCGCAGAGCCACCCTCGTAGCGAGCCGCGGAATTCTTCAATCGCTTGCCCTCAGAGACAAATTCATGGCTCGCATCGAGCGAATTCCAACCCGAAAGAACATCCGTGAGACGATCGAGCCGTGAGCGTCGAATGAACAGCAAACCAGCACCCTCTGGTCCCATCATCCATTTGTGCCCATCGGCAGCCGCATAATCGATAGGAACCTGACGGACATCGAGCGGAAAGACACCCATGCCCTGAATCGCATCGACAAAGACCTGTGCACCTCGGCGATGCGTAATGTCACAGACCTCCTGCAGATCGACCCGGTGGCCCGTGGCATACCCAACCCAACTGAGACTTACTAAACGCGTTGTCCGATCGATGGCAGATGCCAGTTGCACCAGATCGATCGATCCATCGGGCCTCGGGGCGATCTTTCGGACCTCAACCCCGCGATCTCTCAGGGACAGCCAAGGTAGTAGGTTGCTAGGAAATTCATTGCTCGGCAGCACCACGCTATCGCCCGCTTGCCAGGGGAAAGCCAAGGCAATCGTTTGGATCCCCAAGGTGGTGTTGGGGACCAAGGCGATTTCGTCCGTCTCTGCTCCGAGCAAACAGGCCGCTTGGTCCCGCAAATGCGAAGCCTTGGCCGACCAAGCCGGCCAGTGGAAATCCCCATCGATGGACGCCTCCATCGCATAATCTCCGATCGCCCTCGCGGTCTTTCGGGGCAAGGGACCGACGGCCGCGTGGTCAAAATAAGCCCATTTTTCCACTATGGGCATTTCTTCTCTAAGTTGATTCCAGGGATCCATAAGTTCCGGTTTTATCAAAGTTTCCCCCGAATCATCCTCTGGTGGGAATGTTTTTTAAGAAAAATCGATGTAGCTGGTAGGGATTGCTGACAGTCGCAAAACTTCAACTATACTAGCCTGCCGACTCGGATCGGTCGGCCGTCGGGTCCGGAGGTTTCGTTTTTCACTGGCTTTTTATCCCTGTTGCCCGATCCCCATCAGTCCGATTTATGGCTCTTCTCCTGGCTGTCGTCCGAACCCTTAGATCCCGTAGATCATGATGCATTTTTCGAACCTAATGCGTGCGGGCCTCCTAGCTGAGCGACGAGGTTATTGATGCCCAGACTCCTTTGTTTACTCGGACTTGTCGTCGCAGGTCTCGTGCTTCTGCTGTTCCTTGCAGATCTTGCATTATCCTTCACCGGTTCGGGTGGTATCTTCTCTTACCCGAGTCTGATGATGGATATCGCGTTTATCGTCGCCTCGGCAATCCTCGGCTACCTAGCCTGGTCAGCTCTCAAAGAACTCAAATAATAATCGGTTCGACGCGTCGAGCTGGTCGAATCGCACGAAAAGGCTCATGGTTTGTATGAAGTTCAACCCGGAAAGCTGGTACTTGGAACGCAAAGTCTGGGGGGGGCTCGATGCGATTTTGATCGCTCCGAGGGGTAAGACTCCTGTTGCTCTAGTCGTGCTGTGTCACGGATTTGGAGCCCCCGGAACCGATCTGGTTCCGTTGGCTGAAGAGATCGTTCCGTTGCTACCCGAAGGGGAGTCGTTTCCCGCTTTTCTCATGCCCGCGGCTCCGATGGATTTGGAGGACTCCCACGGAATGCCAGGCGCAAGGGCTTGGTGGCTGATCAATATGGCCAAACTCGCCGAACTCTCGGCCGTCGATAATCTCGATGCGCTCAGGAACGAAATTCCGCCGGGAATCGATGAAGCGCGGGGTGCTCTGGAGGATTGCATCGAAGCGTGCCTGAGCGACAAAGAATGGTCGGCTACTCCATTGGTCCTTGGTGGATTCTCCCAAGGCGCAATGCTCTCGGTCGATACGTCGATTCGCTCCAAACGGATCTCTCCGGTAGCTCTGATCGTTTGGTCCGGTGCCCTGATTTGCGAGTCGAGTTGGAAACAGGCCTTCGAGATTCGCCCCAGGAGTTTCCAGGTCTTCCAAAGCCATGGGCGTCAGGACATGATCCTTCCTGTCTCAACAGGTCGATCGCTCCTGGGATTCCTCCGAGAATTGTCCGTACCTGTCGAATACTCGGAGTTTCACGGCCCCCATACCATCGCGACCGAATCGCTCGATGGTGCGGCAAAGCTTCTTGCGAACCTCTTGCAAAGGTAGTTCGCCGCGGAGGCTTCTTCTATTTGCCGCCGCGAAGCGAATCGAAGTACTCGCGGAGTTGATCTCGCTGGGCCTTGGACAATTCGATATTTTCGATCGCATCGGGAGCATCGGGTTTGGCGGATTTGACGGCTTCTCGAACCTCTTCACGCGTTAAACCCTTGCGATTCTTACCGCCGACTTTTTGGCCGGGCAACATCTCCCCCTTTCGCATCTTGTCGCGAACTTGAGCGTCGTACTCTTTGAACCCTGCTTGTTTCTCGTCTCGATCGCCCGTTCCTCTCCCTTCGCCCTGACCTTGGCCCGATTGCTCGTCCTGCTCTTCCCCCTTTCCTTTTCCTTTAGCTTGGGTTTTTCCTGTCGCTCTTGATTGCCGCTTGTCGGCTGGGTCCTTACCCTCCTGGTTGGACTCTTGGCCTTCGGACATTTCGCCATCGCCCTCTTGGCCATCGCCCTCTTGGCCATCCCCCTCTTGATTGGCCGATTCTCCCTGGCCCCCCTCTTGTTGATCTCCCTTTTGGCCTGCTTGTTTGCCGGATTGTTGGCCTTGTTTGGAAGATTTGCCGGAAGATTTGCCAGGGGATTTGCTCGACTTGTTTCCTTCTTTGCCCCCTGGGTTTTGGCATTCTTTGCATCCTTGGCCGTCGCACTCTTCGCATTTGCTCGACTGCTTGGCGTCTTCGATTTCCTCGATCATTTTCTCGAGTTCTTTGGCGGCTTGCTGATCCTCGGAGAGTTCTTCGAGTTGCTTTTGCATGTCCTCTATGGCCTCTTGGCTTGCGTCTTTATCGCCGGACTTCATAGCCTTTTGAGCTTTATCCAGTTGATCTTGAAGTTTCTCCATCGCGCGGTTCATGCGCTCACCTTCTTGGAGTTTTTCGAGTTTCTTGCGCAGTGAAGCGGTCTTTTCTACATCGCCTTTGCTCTGGGCTGTGTTGAGTTCGTTTTTGGCTTCTTGGATGAGCCCTTCTCGCTTTTGGCGAGCTTTTTCGAGCGAGTCTTTCATCTGCTCGAACTGCTTTTGGAGCTGTTCGGTCTGCTGGGGTTCTAGCTTGCCGGATTGAAGGGCTTGGGCCAGCTTTTCCATTTCGTTCTTGGCTTCTTCGAATTCTCCCTCTTGGAGGGCATTGGCCAAGTTTTCGGCGGGTCCTTGATCGAGGTCCTTTAAGTTCGAGAACGCTTCTTTCATTTGCTTGGAATCTCCGAGGGATTCCTTTTTTTGAGCCATTTCTTTCTTGATTTCGTTCAAGTCGGCGATCGCCTCTTTGGCTCCGAGGTCAGGCTTGTTTTGGAGTTTTTTGAGTTGTTCCTCGACCCGTTTGTATTCGTCTATCGCTTCGAGGTCTCCTTTGTCTTCGGCTTCCTGAAGTTTCTTCTGAACCGACTTGAGGATCGGTTCGGTTGCGTTCTTGACATTGGTGGCTTGTTTGGCCGCGGTATTGGCCAAGACTTGGATAGCACTCGGCTGGGCATCGGGAACCCAGAGCAAGGCGATGCAGGCCGCAAGGGGTAAGAGAATCCAAGCCCATTGTCCTGCAGGACGAACTGGAAAGTGGTCGCGTAGGTCGATGCGGTCTACTTGCTTTTCCGCGTCTTGAACCAACGCTTGGCCTGCTGGCGATTGCCGTTCAGAATCGCCGATCGCAAGGGCGCTCGAGCATCGTTCTCGCAAGTGATATCTCTGATCGATCTCCACGGCGGCTTGGATTCTCGAGGGCTTACGGATCCAGGCAATCCAGGTCGCGACGAGCAGAGCAGCCAAGAGCGAGCCTATCGACCAACCCCAAGTCCATCGCTCAGGGCCCGCTGCGGAGCTCCATTCGATATGCCAAATCTTGGGGATCAGCAGTCCGACGAAGCAAATGGAAAAACAGGCCAGAAGGGTCCAGTTGAGCCAATAGAGCCAAGAGTGGAAGAACAAACGTCGCAGTGCCCGTAGGACTTGTCTTTGTAGAACTTCCATCTGGATCGATCAAACCTTTTTGATAGGTCGTTTTGGAGCGGGAGGCTTGAGCATTTTGGCCTTGTCATCCTCGGGCATCGGGGGCGTTGGTGGAGGAGGAGGCGGATTGCGATTGTTGTTGCGAGCTGGCGGATTCAGATCGGTTGTCGATTCGACCCATTCCCAACTGATGGGGTTGTCGAGTTCTCGGCCAGCGAGGATTCCCCAGGGCGTTCCAGTATGTTTTTCGACGACGCTCTGAAGGAGAACTTTGGCCAGCTTGGCCTCTTTCTCCAGTTTGCTGTCGACGGTGACTTTATCGCTTGGCTGAAGATTCCACGTGTTGCTCTCGGGCTTGGTAAAGACCATGCCTCGTTTGGCTTTGGCGAGCATCGCGTTGTAGGATTCGGTTCGAATTTTGGCGGCCAAGGCAGTGCCGTAGGAAAGTTCGAAGCTTGCGAGCCAACGGGGAGAGTTCTCTTTGCCTCGGGCCTTCTCTCCTTCGGCCAGGATGGACGTCATTTCGGCCAATTCTGGGTAGAGACGAGCCGATTCGAGCTGAGCGTCGGTCAACTCCTTGGTGAACGTGGCTTCATCGCGTTTGATGAAGACCATCTTTGGCTTCGAGAGTGTGCCTACACGCGACAACTGGGCAGCGTTTAGAAGTGCGTATCGGAGTGGACTTTTTTTGACGCGTGCCATGTACTCGGCTTCGGAAAGGTAGTCAGGGCGATATCGGTCCATGATTTCGGGGTCGAAGAAATACGACATCTGCGAGGCAAAGGCCTCGGTGTCCTTTCGCTCAACCTTGGCGTTGAGTTTGCGATTCGGGTGGATCGAAAAGTAGATGCCACCTGTTTCATAACAAAGCTTGGATAACGCATAGGGACCAAAGCCCGAATCCAAGACGGGCTCCTCCATGTAGCTGTCTTGGTATCCGAGTTTGACTCGCTCTGGGTAAAGGGTCTCCGGCCCCTGATCGACCTCGGCCCAGTCTTCGACCTGCGCATAGGCAGGATCGAACTCAACGAATTTGATGAAGGTTTTGTCTCGCCCGAACGGGGCCGGAACTCCTAGCACATAGCAGGGGATGGTCTGGAAACGGCAAGCTTTGATGGTCTCTTCGGCCAGTGCAAGATCATCTCCTCTCTCGTCGGTGACCACCAAAAGCATCACGTTTCGAGCGGGGTTGTTTCCCTTAGCCACACGAAAGGATTTGAATTTATCAACGGCCGTTTTGATGGCTTGAAAAACCATCTCGTCGCCCCCTTCGTTCCCGATTTTTCCAATCGCTTCACGGATTTCCGACAGTTCCGCCGTCGGCTGCTTGGTCAGGATTTCGACCTGGCTTCCAAAAGAGAGAATCGATGTCAGTAGCGGTGGGACTTCGGCTGCACCCTCCCGTTTCTCCTTTTCGGCTTGGACGATCCCAAGCTGTTGGTAGATCCGATCGAACCGGTCGCTGATTTCCTGCCGACGCTTGACCATCGAAATACTGCTATCGAAAACCCAAACGACCAAAGTCGGGCGTTCTTCGAGCGATTGAAGGATTTCATAAGTCACCCGGTCGACGGCCCCGTCGGTACCGGTGGTTCCAACACCGGTCATCCCACGGACCGAAGTGGGGGATTCGGTCAGCCCCACGGCTTTCTCGACCGTAAAGGTTACATTCACGTCCCCGTCGGGGATCGATACATCCAGATCGACGG
>Ga0315902_10007345_pt1 | contig 15068 bp, 10 predicted proteins | sample LakEriMetagenome_9_FD_203523 | JGI IMG/M metagenome (GOLD analysis project Ga0315902, IMG submission 203523) | Freshwater fungal communities from buoy surface, Lake Erie, Ohio, United States - Buoy 12 MA117 | ecosystem: Environmental > Aquatic > Freshwater > Lake > Lake biofilm | place: USA... | reverse complement strand
TGGGACGAGTGCGACACGTGCGTCGACGTCGCACCATCGCCACCACAGTGGGTGCCGGAATCATGATCGTCGCCGTCGGAACGATGGTGATCCAGAGTTCGTCGCGTGAATCGGATCGCATCGCACTCGAGCCCGGTGCCGCGGTCGTGACCACTCCTGATGGTTCCGCGGTCACCACTCCCGACGGAGTCGTGGTCACCGTCATCACCGAGCCGAGCGTCGGTACCACCGTGCCCGGGGCCCCCGGAGTGAGCAGCGTCCCCGGGGGCAGCAGCGTCACGTCGACGCCGGCCTCGGGCTCGAATCCGTCATCGCCCACCAACAATGGTGGCGTGAACACGACGGCACCATCCAGCAACACCTCACCAAATGGCACCAACCGTCCCGCCGGAAGCACGGACGAGACCACCACGACCACCACGCCGCCGACCACCAAACCGGCTCCCGTCACCACCGCACCTCCCACCACCAAACCGGTGGCGCCGAGCGTGCCGATCACTGCCCGACCCACCACCCCACCGACGCCCAGCATCCCGGTTACCGCACCCCCGGCCACCAAACCAGCTCCCGTCACCACCGCACCCGCACCGCCGACCACCGCACCCACGGACCCCAACCGCACCTTCTACTGTGGTCCCGGAGCCGTCAAGATCGACATCGTCGACGATTCCTTCGTCGTCGCCTCGTTGCGAACCGTCGTCGTGTCCGGCTACAACGCGTCCGTCAAGTCCGTCAAGTCCAAGTCGATCGAGGTCGAATTCGCTCCGCTCAAGGGCAAAGTGGTGGCCACCTTGAAGGTGCGCATCACCAGCAAGGAGATCAAGGACTCGTGCGACATCGAGGTCGACAAGGACAGTGACGGCGAGAGCGTCGAGTCCGTCGGTCCCGAGGACTCATCCGACCCCGACCGTGGCAGCGCGAGTGGCAACAATGGAGGGCGTGCCGACGACTGATTGGAACCCCGTGTTGCGTCACGAGTTCGAACAGCCGTACTGGAGACCCTTGCAGGACTTCGTCCGTCAGGAACGTGACCGGGGCCCGGTGTTCCCTCCTCACGACGACATCTTCGCCGCGCTGCACCTCACGTCGTACGCCGACACCAAGGTGGTCATCCTCGGCCAAGATCCGTATCACGGCGCGGGCCAAGCCCACGGTCTGTGTTTCTCCGTGCGTCGTGGTGTCCCCGTACCTCCGTCGTTGCGCAACATGCACAAGGAGTTGCACGACGACCTCGGGTGTCCCCTCCCGATGCACGGCAATCTCGAGCATTGGGCACGTCAAGGTGTGCTTCTGCTCAACACCACCCTCACCGTGGGCGGTGGAGCCCCCGCGTCGCATCAGGGTCGGGGCTGGGAGATCTTCACCGACAACGTGATCTCCGCCGTCGATGCCAAGACGACCCGGGTGGTGTTCTTGTTGTGGGGGGCGGCCTCCCGCAAGAAGAAGTCGCTCATCGACACCACCCGTCACGTGGTCATCGAATCGGCGCACCCGTCACCGCTGTCGGCGCACAACGGATTCTTCGGCTCCCGACCGTTCTCCCGCGCCAATCAGGCGTTGCGGGAGAGCGGCCAGGAGTCGATCGACTGGGCCATACCGGACTGATCAGCCCGTCGGGCTGGGATACGACGGAGGTGCCTCGTCGGCCGGCGGCGTGGCGTACAGAGCCACCGCACCCTCGTCGACGAACAGCTTGTCCTCCGACGGCCATTCACCCGGTAGGTACCGCTTGCCACCGTCGACGAACTTCATCATGCCGGTGCCCTCGCGATTGTTCTCGTCGAGACCGACCTCGTCAGCGTCCCACCAGAAGACGGTGGCATCGTCGACACCGTTGTAGTCGCTCGTATCCCAGAACCCTTGGTCGCCCCAACTCAGGAACGACGCGGTGATGCCGGGCGTGGTGGCGAAAGTACGAATGGTGTCGGTGAACGTCTGGTAGTTCAGGTTCGGACCAGTGCTCTGCAGCGCCGAGGCCAACAGGTTGAAACCGGGCATGAAGACCGGCGACGACATGCGGGCCGGAGCGTCCATGCCGTGGAACCACTTGTACAACACGTTCGTGCCGGCCACGGTCGGATCGACGCGAGCCGCCAAGGAGGTGACGCCGAACGCATGAGCCCACTGAGCCTGGTCGTAACCGCGTCCGAACGCGTTGGTGTCGGTCAAGGTGGCGGCGGCGACCAACCACTCCGGCTCGTACTCCTGCGCGGTGGCCTCGCGGGTGAAGTCACCGGGCGCGACCGGGTCGGTGGACATGATCACCGTGGTGATGCCGGCGTCCTTCATCTTGGCCACGATCTGGGAGGCCTGCTGTTGGATGGTGCCCGGGTTCAACGTGTACGGCAGGCGCAGAGCCACCTCGACTCCTTGCTCCTGCAGACGCGACTCCATCAGATCGGCCAGACGCTCGGACTCGGCACCACCACTGGCTTCGTACACCAGGGCGAAGGTGCGCTCATTCGCCTTCAAGGCGTCACCGGCGTGGGAGGCGGGCTTGCCCGCCAACTGCTTGGAGATGAACTCGACGACGTGCACCTGTTTTTGCTCGGCACTGGCGTCGAGAGCCCACACGTACGGATCGCGCTCGGCGAACCATTCGGCGCTTCCGCCACCACAACTGATGCAGAGCGTCTCACGTGCCGCCAACTCGTCGGCGAAAGCGTTGGTGAGTGCCGGTCCACCGATGACCGCAAAAGGCTTGTAGTCCTCGACGATTCGCTGGGCGTCGGCGCGCGCCGTCACCTCGTCGTTGGCCAAACCGGTGCTCTCGTACGCCACGTACTTGATCGTGCGTCCGTAGAACTCGTAGTACGTCTGGAAGTACTCGATGAAGCCCTCGATGGTCTCGGACTCCTGGGCGTTGGTCTCGTCCACCTTCACGGCCGCGGTGATGTAGTTGATGATCGGGTCGCTGTCGGGACCCATGTAATGGACGATGGTGATCTCCTCGGCGGTCACACCGGGACCGGTTGCTCCACCGTTGTCACCCTCGAAGGGCGCCATGCACGTTGGCGCGAAGTAATCCGGAACCGCGAGCGCACCGCGATCCACGTCGCACCGCGATCCCCAGTCGATGGTGTCGGCGATTCCGCGCTCGGTGGCCTCGTCGATCGACAGCGGGTACTGCCAATCGGTCGACCCCGCCGGCTCCGACGTCGCCACCGAATCCGACGGCGCCTCGGTTCCCGCGGGTTCGGCTTCGTCGTCCGGATCCCCGCCGCCCGACGACAGAACCACCGCCGCGACGATCACGATGACCGCCATGATGGCTCCGATCGGGCCCCATTTCTTCAGCGACGAAGATCCTCCCGATCTCGTCTCACCACTGCTCGCTGGTTGCATGGCTATCCCCCTTGCCCGGATCGGGCGATCGCGGCACTCGACGTGCCGAGGTATGACTCGATGACTGTCGGATGTGCAAGTACCCCCGCCGGCGGACCATCGGTGATCACCCGCCCCTGATCCAGGGCGATCAGCCGGTCGGCCACCGACGAGACGAATGGTATGTCATGTTCGATGATCAAAAGTGCGGCCCCCATCTCGTCGCGCAAGCGCCTCACCACCGGGGCCAAAGCCTCCACCTCGCGTTGCGCCAAGCCCGAGGTCGGCTCGTCCAACAGGATCACGCTCGGACGGTGCGCCACCAGGCACGCCAAGTCGACGACTCGCCGGGTTCCGGTCGACAGTTCGCGCACGAACTTGTGCTGGTAGTCCCCCAAACCGAGGAGATCCACCAACTCGTCGACACGCCGGTCGATCGATCGTTCCGACTCGAACGCCGGAGGCAGGTACATGGCCGCCACGATCGCGCTCCGGCTCGAAACCCAACGTTCGAGGGACACCGCCAGGGTTTCGCGCACCGTGAGCTCGGGAAAGAGTCGGGCGTCCTGGAACGAGCGGCCCAAGCCGGCGGCGGCCCGCGTCGGAGGGGACGACGAGGTGACGTCACGACCGTCGATGTCGATCCGGCCGTCGATGAGAGGAGTGAAACCGGAGATCAAGTCGAACAACGTGGTCTTGCCGGCACCGTTCGGGCCGATCATGCCGACGATCTCGCGAGCGTGCACCCGCAGGCTCACACCGTCGACCGCCCGGATGCCTCCGAAACCCGCGATCAGTCCGCGAGTTTCGAGCACCACGACGTCGGACCGATCGGGTGGCGACGAGAGCGACGGTGATGGCGGAGCTTCCGTCGGGACCGAGGCCGCACCCGACAGGAACACCGACCGCAGAATGTCGGGGCGACTCAGCAATTCGGCGGTGGGACCGGAGAAGCGAATCTCGCCCCGTTCGAGGAAGTACGCGCGCTGGGCCACTGTCAGGGCCACGTTCACGCTCTGCTCCACGAGAACAACCGTGACACCCTCCTTCGAGAGTCGCTCGATGACCGGAAGCATTTGACCGACGATCACGGGTGCGAGACCCAAGGAGAGTTCGTCGATCAGAAGGATGCGGGGTTTCATGATGAAACTCATCGCCAGTGCCAACATCTGTTGTTGACCGCCCGAGAGGTTCACCGCCGACTCGTCCAATCGATCGTTCAGAATCGGGAACATCGCCAACACCTCGGCGCGGGCGGCGGCAACGCCGGCGGCGTCGCGCCGTTGGGTCCAACCGGCAAGCTCCAGATTCTCGCGAACGGTCAACGAGCCGAACACTCCCTGACCACCGGGCATCTGCACCACTCCCAAGGCGGCGATCTCGTTCGGTGGCGCGTGCGTGATGTCGCGTCCGTCGAAGATGACCGCACCCCGGTCGGCTTCGACGGTTCCGCTGATCGTCCTCAGCAACGTGCTCTTTCCCGCACCGTTGGTTCCGAGCAGGGCGACGATCTCGCCCTCCTCCATCTCGAGATCGATCCCCTGCAGAACCATGCGACCGTCGTAACCCGAGTGAACGCCCCGCAGCAGGAGCAGCTTCGCCTGACCCTGCCGCCGGTCGTAGAGAGCTTCGGAACGCGCGGCCGCGGACTGCCACACCTGTCCGATGTCGTCCATGATGACGTTCCCGATCGAGCGTTGGATGAGCCCACCGATGATGAACAAGGGGATCATCACCAACATGCCCACGCGAATGGTGAACTTGTCGGCGATCCAACCGATCATCGGCAGAACCGCCAGCCCGGGGATGATCCACAACGAAGCCACCGAGTACCCGGTGGCTCGAGCCCGCGGCGGGATCGCCAACGAGAGCCCCGTGAAGATCGCGGGAGCCAACATGGCCAGGGCCGCCGAGATGACGCAGTTCACCGCCACGGCGACGTAGATGTTCGGCGCCAAGGCGAAAGCGGCCGACAAAAACGCGGCGGCGATGGACACCGAGGCCCCGATGCGCGTGAGTCCGGCGATGTTGCCGGCGAACTTCTTCGAGATCCAACGGGCCCCGAACACGAGTCCGATCAACTGACACGGCTCGGCGATGGCCGCGGCGATTCCACGGGCGCGCTCGTCGAGGCCGAACTCGCGCTCGTACAGAAGCGACGCCAACGACACGAACCCGATCAATCCCGTGGCGAGGAACGGCAGGCTCCACCAGATGCGCTTCAGCGACTGCACCTTGTGCACGGTGCGCCAACTCTCGGCGAACGACGGAGCCTCTTCCTCGGTCTCGGCCACCTCGGCGGACACGTTCATCGCCCGACGTTCCCAGAGACCACGAATCGGCTCGCGCAGACGCATCGCCATGACGGCGAAGATCATGGTGGGGATCATGAAGATGATGAACGGAGCACGCCATCCGAAGGCGTACGCCAGGAACCCCGCCGAGATCGGACCCAGGAACGCTCCGACGGCGTTGGCCGCGCGGTGCACCGAGAAGACACTGGAACGCGATTCGATCGGGTAGTAGTCACTGATCAACGAGTTGTGCGTGGGGTCGATGACCGCCTTACCGAGTGCGGATCCACTGCGCGCGATACCGAAGATGATGAGGCCCGTCGCCATTCCGGTGAGTCCGGAGAACACCCCCCACACGATCGCTCCACCGACGACCAGCGGAACACGACGTGAGCGGTCGGCCCACTGCGCGATGGGCACCTGCAACGCGAGCGCGGCCACGGCCACCAGAGCCACCAGACCGAGCGTCGTGCTGAGGTCCAAGCCGAAATGATCGCGAATCTCCGGAAGCAGGACTCCGAACGCCGCGCGATCGAGTTCATCCACCGCGTTGAGCGCGAAAAGGATCATGAGCGGGAAGACCGCCTCCCCTCCGCAGATGTCGCGCAACGTCGCCGCGGGATGACGGACGCTCTGCCACAGCGAACGTTCGGTGCTCATGAGCGTTCTCCTCCCCGACCGGCGCGGGCCTCGATGCGGCGCGCCAACTCGTCACGAAGACGGACGACCAACGCGCCGAGACCGCCGGGCAATGCCAGCAGAACGAACAACACGCCGGCGGCCGTCGACAGGAATCTCCATTCGTCGGCGGTGACGAACCACTCCATGCCACGCAGGTAGGCCGCTCCCAGTACCGCGCCGAACAACGAGCCGAGGCCGCCCACGATGGAGGCGGTGAAGACCTCCACCGAACGACCGACGTTGTAACTGGTGACGTCGAAGCTGTAGTTCAACTGGGCGTACAACGCGCCGGCGGTTCCGGCCACGGCACCCGAGATGGTGAACGCTGCCAGCTTCACGCGCAACACCGGCACCGCGTAGGACTGGGCGCCCTTCTCGTTGTCGCGAAGCGCCAGGATCGCGCGACCGGTTCGACTGCGTCGGATTCCGCGCACCGCGAGCAGAACCACCAGAAGAACCGCCAAGGTGTACGCGTAGAAGCGCACCGGAGTGTCGATGTCGATGCGGCCGAGCAACGGCAATCGCTTCACGCGTTCGTTCGGGATCCAGTCGAAGAACCGGTCGTTCAACATCCACTCGGTGACGCTCACGGCGAAGATGAGGGTGACCACCGCGAGATACAGGCCGCGCAGACGCAACGCCGGGACACCGACGATGAACGCCGCCACTCCCCCAGCCACGGCCGCGATCAACACGGCCAGCATCATGTCCACGCCCCACGTCGTGGTGCACTTCGCGCTCACCGCGGCCCCGATGGCCACGAAGCCGACCTGTCCGAGCGAGATCTGGCCGGCCCAACCGGTGAGGACGACGAGCGACAGACCGATGATGGCGTACACGAAGATCGCCGTGATCTTGATGATCTGATCGGTGCGCAGGATCATCGGGGCCACCACCACGAAAGCCGCGATGACCACGAACGTTCCCCAGCGCATCAGGCGTACGAGGTGCAGACGTGCCAGATGGGCGGGAAGGTCGCGCACCTCGTCGGCGAGGCGCCACGACGCCGTGGTGTCCTGATCGAGTCGCGTGCTGCCTTTGCGTTGCATCAACAACGCGACCATCACGGCGACACCCACGAACGGAGCGACCAGCAACGGACTGTCGGCGTTCCACATGATGCCGTATTCGAGAACACCCAACGCGACCGCGGCCACGGCGATGGTGGGCAGATGACGCAGGCGGCCGATCACGAGCGCGCTGAGAGCAAGTATCAGACCCGACACCGATCCGGCGGCACCGATGGGCAAGCCGAGGATGCCGGCACGGAGGAAGAGGGCGAGGAAAGACAACGCTGCGGCGATCATCCACACGATCGTCGACAGCCACCCCACCGGAATTCCCAACAACGCCGCGCGATCGCTTCGTTCGGCGGCGGCGCGCACCGCGGTTCCGATCCGCGTGCGCGACAGGAACAGGCCCACGGTGATCATCGCGACGGGCGCGACGATCAACGCGATCAGATCGTTGGCGTTCAGGATGAACGTGCCGATCGTGAGCTTCCAATCCAAGGGCGCCGGCACGCGTTCGGAGGCCGCGGGCTCGTCCCACAGCTTCGGCATGGAGAGCGCGATCACCGACAGCAACTGGGTGATGCCGATGGTGGCCACCGTGAGGACCAACCGTGGTGATCGCACGAAGCGCCGCACGATGGCCAGCTCGACGATGGCGCCCAGGACGATCGACGACACGAGGCCGACGGTCAGCCCGAGGAGGTAGGGCAAGCCATTGAAGACGATCAGTCCGACCGACAGTGCGGCCGGCACGTATCCCAGGTCGGCCTGGGCGAAGTTGATCACCCGATTGGCGCGGTACACGAGGGCCATGCCGACGGCCAACAAGGCGGTGAGCAGTCCGAGCACGACCCCGCGCACCCAGGCGCCCGCGGGAAGTCCGAAGAACACCAATTGAACGACCACCAAGGCGATCGCCGGCGAGAGCGGACCAACGGTGCGCCAGACACTCGGACCCACGGTGCGCCAAGAACCCGGACCAACGGTGCGCCAGACACTCGACTTCAACGCGGTCCCCCGACTGCCATTCCCCGACCCCCCGGTCGTCGACTGTCTTACCACAATCGCGCCCGACCCTGAACGGGAAATTGTGGCGTATGGACTGCAACTACCTCATCTCGGTAGAGTCGCACCAATGGGCACCGTTCGCCGTCACACCTTCATCGACGCGTCCGCCGACGCCGTGTGGTCGCTGGTCGGTGATCCGGCCCGCCTCCACGAATGGTTCCCCATCGTCGGGTGCGAGGTGAAGGGCGACAAACGCTGGATCGACCTCGCCGGCGGCCTGCGATTCGAAGAGGACATCGTCACCCTCGACCACGACCTGCGACGTTTCCAGTACTCGATCGTCAACAACCCGATCATCAAGAAGCACCTCGGCACCGTCGACGTCATCCCCGACGGTCCCGATCGCTGCCTCGTCGTGTACTCCACCGACCTGGACCCCGAGGTGATGGCCCTCATCATCGCCGGTGGTGCCGGTGCCGGGCTCGACCGACTCCACGACATCTTCCCCGATCAGAAGGGCGTCCACTGATGGGCCGCAAGATCCTGTTCTTCACCACCGACCAACAGCGTTACGACGGACTCGGCTGCAACGGTGGCTCGGTGGCTCGCACGCCCAACATCGACGGACTGGCCAATGGGGGCATCAACTACCGTCGCGCCCACCCGCAAAGCGTCGTCTGCATGCCGTCGCGCTCGACGATGGTCACCGGCCAACACGTGGCGTCCCACGGCGTGTGGATGAACGGTGTCCCCTTGCCCGTCGACGCGCCGAGTGTGGCCGCGACTCTGCACGACGCCGGTTACAAGACCGCCCTCATCGGTAAGGCGCACTTCGAGCCGTTCATGGACCCGTTCCTGCGCTACACCGAGAACAAACTGGCGATGAGCGGCGAGTTCTCCATGCTCCATGGTGGTCATCTCCATCGCGGGTTCGACCACATGGAGTCCGCGTCGCACGGCGGCATGGGCACGTTCCATTACGCCCAATGGCTGATGAAGAATCACCCCGAGGCAGTGGCCATGTACTACCGGGTACTCGACATGGAATTGCAGGTGAACGCCGCCGGTGGTGGCGACACCGGCGGACCCCAAGTGCACGACAACGCGATCCCGCGCGAGTGGTACCACACCGACTGGGTGGCTGATCGCGCCATCTCCTGGCTGGACTCGCTCGACCCCGACGCCGACTGGTTCTGCTGGGTCAGTTTCCCCGACCCGCACCACCCATGGGATCCGCCGTCATCGGAACGACACCGGGTGAACTGGCGTGACCTCGACCTCCCCGAGGGTTACCCGGTCGACCGCGCGGAGCGCGAGGCCATCCTCGACGCCAAGCCCCGTCATTGGCGCAAGTGGTACGACGGCGAGTTCTACTCCAACTACGAAGCACCGGCGCGCTGGGTGCCCAACACCCTCACCGACGATCAGGTGCGCGAAGTGAACGCGCTCACCCACATCGAGAACGAACTCATCGACGAGGCCATCGGCCGCGTGATCGCCCATGTCGAACGACGTGGCTGGGCGAACGACACCGACATCCTCTATTCCACCGACCACGGCGAACTGCAAGGCGACTTCGGCCTGTTGTTCAAGGGTCCCTATCACGTGGATTCGTTGATGCGCATTCCGCTCATCTGGAAGCCCGCACCGTCGGCGGGTATCGCCCCCGCCAGCATCGACGCGCCGGTCGGCCACGTGTCGTTGGCTTCCACGTTCTGTCACATCGCCGGACTTCCCGCACCGGACTACGCCGAAGCCCCGCGACTACCGACCAGCGAGGACGAGGTTCGTGCGTTCGGACACGAGCGTGTGCTCACCGAATGGGACAGCGTGTTGTTCGGCAAGATCCTGCACATGCGCACCATCTGTCGCGACGGTTGGATCGCCACCACCTGCCTTCCAGGCACCGTGCACGACGGCACCGAGGGCGAGTTGTACAACCTCGCCGACGATCCCCTGCAGCGACACAACCTCTGGGACGATCCGTCACGTCGGGCCCTTCGCGACGATCTCATCGCCGACATGTGGGACCACTTGCCCACCACGGTCGAGCGACGCGGAGTGGACGCTCCGGTCTGACCGGTCAGTACAGATCGACGCGACGATCGCGGAACACGCCCCACGAGCGACGCAAGACCGCGACCTCGTCCAGATCGAACGTGGTCGTCAACACGGTCTCGCTGGTGCGATCGGCTTCGACGATCTTGTCGCCGGTCGGTCCGGCGATGAACGACGAACCGTAGAACTCGAGGGTGAAGCGCGACCCCACCTCGACACCCACCCGATTGGCGGCCACCACCGGAACGAGGTTCGCGCCGGCGTGACCCTGCATGACGCGCTGCCAATGGGGCGCGGAATCCCATGTCGGTTCGGTCGGTTCGCTTCCGATCGCCGTCGGATACAAGATGACCTCGGCACCGGCGAGCGCCAACGCCCGCGCGACCTCGGGGAACCATTGATCCCAACAGATGCCGATGCCGATGCGACCCACCGCGGTCTCCCACACCCGAAAACCGGTGTCACCGGGCCGGAAGTAGTACTTCTCGCTGTAGCCGGGACCGTCGGGGATGTGGCTCTTGCGGTACACCCCGAGCACGGAACCGTCGGCGTCGACGACGGCACACGAGTTGAAGAGCTCGTTGCCCGACCGTTCGTAGAAGCTGATCGGAAGCACCACGCTCAACTCACGGGCCACCGCGGCGAAGTGTTCGACGGTCGGATGACCGGCGAGCGGTCGAGCCTTGGCCAGATGTTCGGCGCGCTGGTCCTCGCAGAAGTAGCGGTCTTCGAACAACTCGGGGATCAGAATCAGTCGCGCGCCACGACCGGCCGCGTCGCGCACCAAACGCTCGGCCGTGGCCACGTTGCGCGCCACGTCACCATCGACCATCGCCATCTGAACGGCGGCGACGGTCAACGAACGCACGGTCACACCAGGGCCGACACCAGACGAGCGGCGAACTCCTCGGTGTGGGCCGCCAGCTTCGAACGATGCAACGCCAATCCGCCGATGACGTCGGCGCCCAGCCCGGCCACCGACTTCTCCATGGCCCCCAAGGTCTTGCCCGGGTTCAATGCGAAGGTGCAGAACGTCGCCGCCTTCTTGCCGCCGATGGCCGGCAACGCGTTGATGGCACCGATACCCCACGGGGCTTGGCCGATGATGAACGCACCGTGCACCCACGTGCCGACGATGACCAGATCGGCCGCCTGCAACGCACCGTGATCGGGTTGGCGTAGCGGCGACAGTCCGGTGATGGACCAGCCTTCCTGCTGAAGATGTCCGGCGATCATCTCGGCGGCTTTCCAGGTGTTCCCGGTGAGGCTCTCCACGAGCAGCGCTGCTTTCATACCCCCGATTCAACCACGCGGATCGGGCCGGCTCACACTTTCTTGAGCGGCGCCCAGGCCAGAAGCAGGTGCTTGCGTCCCCGATCACGGAAGTTGATGACGGCCTCGGTCTTGTCACCCGTTCCGGTGACGTCGATGATGACGCCCTCTCCGAACACGGCGTGCTCGACCGTGTCACCCACCCTCAATCCGATGTCGTGCGCATTCGATTGCTCCGCCGGTCGTACTCGTCCGGCGGACATGGCGGCATCCACCTGACGCTCCCGGAATTCGTCGTCGGGATCGAACGACGAGGTGACCTTGCCGCGAGCGGTCCAGTTCTCCTCGCGGGTGAGACGGGTCGACGAGCGGGTCCCCACGTTTCCCTCGTCGTTGATCAACTCGGCCGGTATGTCGTCGAGGAACCGTGACGGCGGGTTGTACTGGGTGGTGCCGAACTGTTGACGACTCCAGGCGTGCGAGATGAACAATCGTTCTTGCGCGCGCGTGATGCCCACGTAGGCCAGCCGGCGTTCTTCTTCCAGTTCGTCGGGATCGGTGAGCGCACGGTTGTGCGGAAACAGCCCCTCTTCGGCCCCGACGATGAAGACGATCGGGAACTCCAAGCCCTTGGCAGCATGAATGGTCATGAGCACGGCCTTGTCGTCGTCGTCCAACTCGTCGGCGTCGGACACCAGCGACACCTGTTCGAGAAACTCGTCGACCACGGCGAACTCCTTGGCCGACGAGATCAATTCGCCGATGTTGTCGAGCCGACCAGCCGCTTCGACGCTGTCGTCGTTCTCGAACTCCTGCACGTATCCGGACTCGTCGAGAACCCGTTCGAGCAGGTGACCGGGGCTGCGGTCCTCGTCGGCCGACACGGCTTCGATCAAGGTGACGAAGCTCTCGATACCCCGTTTGGCCGCGCCCGACACCCCGGCCTCGCCCGCTCGTCGCAAGGCGTCGAAGAACGAGATGCCTTCGTCCTTGGCGAAGGTGTCGAGACGGTTGACACTGGTCTCGCCGATTCCGCGCTTGGGAACGTTGAGCACGCGCTTGACACTGACTTCGTCGACCGGGTTGGTGACGACGCGCAGATAGGCGACCGCATCTTTCACCTCGCGACGGTCGTAGAAGCGCGTTCCTCCCACCACTTTGTACGGAACGCCGAATCGCATGAGGATTTCCTCCACCACGCGACTCTGCGGATTGGTGCGATAGAAAACCGCCATTTCGCCCCAGGTGCGACCGGTGCCCCGCAACGAACTCATGGTGCGCGCGACGAAGGCCGCCTCGTCACCCTCGTCGTTGGCATGGAACCGCACGATCGGCTCGCCGGCACCGGCTTCGGTCCAGAGCGCCTTGGGTTTGCGACCGAAGTTGCGCGCGATGACCGCGTTGGCCGCGTCGAGAATGGTCTGGGTGCTGCGGTAGTTCTGTTCGAGGACCACCACCGACACGTCGGGGAACGCGTCCTCGAACTGGGCGATGTTGCGGAAGTCGGCCCCGCGGAACTTGTAGATGCTCTGGTCCGTGTCGCCCACCACGCAGACGTTGTGATGACGAGCGCCGAGCATCAGAACGATCTCGTTCTGGGCCACGTTCGTGTCCTGGTACTCGTCGACGAGGATGTACTCGAAGCGATCCTGGTACATGGCCAGCACATCGGGATTCAGACGGAAGAGGCGCACGATGTTGACGAGCAGATCGTCGAAGTCCATGGCGCCGGCCTTCACCAGACGCTCCTGGTACTCGCGATACACGTCGGCGTGCTTGCGATCGAAAATGTGCGCGGCCCGCTCGGCCGCGTCGGCCGGCGACCACAACTCGTTCTTCCAGTTCGAGATGACGGCCTGAACGTTGCGGGGGGTGAAACGCTTCTGATCCAGTCCCAGGTCGCGGATGACGTACCCGGTGAGTCGTTGGGCGTCGGCCTGGTCGTAGATGCTGAAGTTCTTGGGGTAGCCCAAACGCTCGGCGTGGACCCGCAGGATGCGCACGCACGCGGAGTGGAAGGTGGAGACCCACATGGACTTGGCCACCGGACCGATGAGACTCTGCACTCGGTGCTTCATCTCGCCGGCGGCCTTGTTGGTGAAGGTGATGGCCAGGATGCTCATCGGGTGCACGTCGTGGCGCGAGATGAGGTTGGCGATGCGGTGCGTGAGAACCCTCGTCTTGCCCGAACCGGCCCCGGCCACCACCAACAACGGGCCGTTCACGTGCTCGGCGGCCTCGCGCTGGTCGGGGTTCAGACCGTCGAGCGAGATCGGCGTGATGTTGCGGGGTGCGCGAGCGGCGAACGGTGCCGGCTCGTATCCGCCTTCGATGCCGTCGTCTGGCGACTCGTCATCGAGGTCGTCGGGGGCCTCACGGACCGGAGGTTCGTCGCCGAACACGTCGTCGTCGTCGAAGAGGCGCTCGGGTCCGGTCATGGGTGACCCAGCCTAGATCGGGGGTGTCGGAGAGACCGCGGAAACGGTGCCGAAACGCGAATGGACCCGGCCGAAGCCGGGTCCATTCGTCTCGGGAATTGTGGAGGGTCAGGCGCCCTCGGCCGGGGCGACCGACGAGTCCGTCTCCTCGGGATGCACCCCGTTCACCATGTCGGTGATGCGCTGGGTCAGATCGGCACTCGCGGTGGCGACCAGAGCATCGATGACATCCTGAGCGGTCTTGCCGTTCTCCACCGCCACCTCGGCGATGGTCTTGCCCGCTTGGATCTCGGTCTTCAACTCGTCGGCGGTGACACCGATGGCGGTGGCGGCCACGTCGAGCATCTCGCCGCGCAGGCCACCGTGACGTCCACCGTGACGTCCACCGTGACGTCCACCGTGATCGGGACGGGCGGCCTCGAGGGCCGTCACCACCGCATCACGCTGTGCGGTGGTGAGCGTGCCGTCGTCCACCAACGACTGCAGACGAGCGGCGAGGCGCTCGCCCGGTGCGGGGCGGGTGCCATTATCGGCCGGCGGTGTCGCGGGACGGGTCGTCAACGCGGTCACGACGGCGTCGACCTCGGAAGCGTCGAGCGTGCCATCGTCCACGAGCCCCTGCAGCACCTCACGGAGCTTGGCTTCGCGCTCGGCCGGGTCTACATGACCACCGCCGTGACGGCCGCCGTGATGTTCTCCCTCGACCTCTCCGGCCTCTCCACCGATCGACCACGCCGGGGCATCGGTCGCGGTGTCGCTTTCGATACCCGTCGCCGAGACGGCCACCGGGGACTTGGCGCTGGCGCCACCGGGCAGGTTCATCAACAATCCGGCGCCGGCGCCGGCGACCAGCCCGGCGGTGACGCCGATGATGGCCAACTTCTTCGTCGTGTACTTCGGTGTGTCCATGTCGTGTGCTCCTTTGTGCGTCAGGTGCGGTTCACCTGTGTGCCGTCAGATTGCGCTTCCCAGGTGAGAAG
>Ga0315902_10007340_pt1 | contig 15072 bp, 10 predicted proteins | sample LakEriMetagenome_9_FD_203523 | JGI IMG/M metagenome (GOLD analysis project Ga0315902, IMG submission 203523) | Freshwater fungal communities from buoy surface, Lake Erie, Ohio, United States - Buoy 12 MA117 | ecosystem: Environmental > Aquatic > Freshwater > Lake > Lake biofilm | place: USA... | reverse complement strand
GATCAATCCTATCAAATCATCACCGGGGCCATCGTCAGCGCTGATCCAAACTTCAACGGCATCAATCCCGTTGATATCTCCGTCACCAACAAAGACTGCGACTTCCCCATCGTCTCCGTCTCTGTTTCCCCTTCCTCTGTCCTGGAAGATGGCCCCGACAAGCTCCGCTTTACCTTCTCTCGCTCTGACGCCTCTTCCCCTCTCACCGTCAACTTCACCGCCTCTGGCACCGCCACCTCCGGTCTTGATTACACGGGTCTACCCCTAGCTCCCTCTCTCACCGTCACCTTCAACACAGGCGACTCCACCACCTTCCTTGACGTCGATCCCACCGCTGATTCCTTCTCCGAATTCGACGAAACCGTTGTCCTCACCCTCACCCCTGGCGCTGGCTACACCATCGGCGCCGCCGCTGAGGCGATCGGCGTCATCAAAAATGATGACAAGCTCTTCTGCGGTCGCTTTGATCTCCTCTTCCTTCAAGATCTCTCCGGCAGTTTCTCCGACGATCTCACCACCGTTCGCAACCTCGTCCCCAACATCATCTCCGAGGTCAATTTACTTCAGCCCAACACTCCCATTGGTGTCAGCAGCTTCATCGATAAACCCATTTATCCCTTCGGCTCCCTGCCTGATTACGTCTACAAAACTGATCAAGCTCTCACCACTAATCCCTTAGCTATTCAAACCGTCTACGACAATCTTGTCATTGGCAGTGGCGTTGACGCTCCTGAATCCCAGCTGGAAGCCCTCCTCCAAGTTGCCCTTCGTCCCTCGGAAATTGGCTTCAATCCAGGCAGCAAGCGTGTCGTCATCCTCTTCACCGATGCCGCCTACCACATCGCTGGTGATGGCGCCGCCGCTGGCATCTCCAACCCCAACAACCTCGACGCCATCCTCGATGGCTCTCCCGCTGGCACCGGTGAAGATTATCCAGGCCTCATCGCCCTCAGGCAAAAACTCATTGACGCCAATCTCCTCCCCATCTTTGCCGTCACCCCTGATCAACTCCCCACCTATCAATCCCTCCTCTCACAGCTAGCCGTTGGTGGCTCTGTCGTTCCTCTCACCTCCGACAGCTCCAACATCATTCAGGCCATCCGTGATGGCCTCCTCAACCTTTTCGTCGTCAATATCAACTCTCCAGCTGGTGGGCTCATCACCAGTGAATGTGGCGCCACCGCTTCCTTCCGGGTCTCCCTCTGTGTTCGACCCTCCGCTGATGTCGTCATCTCCCTCAATCCTTTTGACACCACAGAAGGCACCCTCTCCACCAATCAACTCATCTTCACTCCCTCCAACTGGAATATCCCTCAAATCGTTACCGTTACCGGTATTGATGATCCCGAAAGTCCTACCCTTATCGATGGTGATCAAACCTATCAAATCATCACCGGAGCCATCGTCAGCGCTGATCCAAACTTCAACGGCATCAATCCCGTTGATATCTCCGTCACCAACAAAGACTGCGACTTCCCCATCGTCTCCGTCTCTGTTTCCCCTTCCTCTGTCCTGGAAGATGGCCCCGACAAGCTCCGCTTTACCTTCTCTCGCTCTGACGCCTCTTCCCCTCTCACCGTGAATTACACCGTTGGTGGCACCGCCATCCTCGGTGTGGATTACACGGGTCTCCCTTCCCCAGGGGCTTCCTACTCCCTCTCATTCGCGGCGGGCTCCCTCAGCGCGTCCATTGAGGTTGATCCCGTTGCTGATTCCATCGTTGAGCCTGACGAGACCGTTGTCCTCACCCTCGCCTCGGGTACTGGCTACACCATCGGCGCCGCCGCTGAGGCGATTGGCGTCATTAAAAATGACGATGCCCCACCGGTCATCACGGAGATCACAGTGGTGGGCACCCAGCTGCAGCTTCAGTTTTCGAAGCCAATTGTCACCACAGGCCTGACGGCCAGCCGTTTCTCGGCCACCGTGGCAGGCGTGGCCCGAACGATCACCGCCTGGGCCCCCGTGAGCGGGGATCCGACCCGCCTCAACCTCACCCTCTCCGGCACCGCCCCCACCAGCTCCCAATCGGTCACTTTGCTCTACACCGACCCAGCGGGTGATGACACCACAGGCGTGGTGCAGGACACGGGCGGCAACGACATGGCCACGATCCCCTCACCCGGGCGCAACGCGGAAACCTTCTCCAGCGCCGTCAACGTGACCACCCTGGCCAGCGGCTACTCCAACATTCTGCTCACGGGCAATGCCATCACCGGCACCGCCAACGCGGGCAACAACCGCATCCGCGTCAACCAAACCTCCGTCGTCGCCAATGTGTTGACTGGCGCGGAGGGTGTGGATGACATGGATGCAGGCAATGGCGGTGACATCTACCTGATCAGCAGCGGCGCCCATCACAGTGCCGCCGAAGTCAGGGACACCGGCACGGGAGTGAAGGATGTCGACGAGCTTCGCTTCACCTCCACCACGGCGGGGGACACCCTCACGGTGTTCTCTGGAGACACTGGTTTGGAGCGAATCGTCATCGGTACCGGAACCACCGCCACGGCCGTCACCACCGCCACCACGGCGTTGAACATCAACGCCTCCGCCGCCCCCAACGGCCTCATCATTCAGGGCAATAACGGACCCAACAAACTCATCGGCTCCGTTTTCAGCGACACCATCACCGGCGGAGACGGCATCGACCCCATGGATGGCGGCAATGGTTCCGATCTCTATCTCATCACCAGCAGCCTCCAGCACACCGCCGCTGAAATCGCCGACACAGGAACCACGGGAACCGACGAACTCCGCTTCGCCTCCACAACCGCCAACCAAACTCTCACCATTTTCTCGGGTGACACCGGGCTGGAGACCATCACCATCGGCACCGGCACCGGCACCGCCCCGGGGATCACCGGCACCACGGTCCTGAGCGTGAACGCCGCCGCCGCTCCCAATGGCCTCAGCATCAGCGGCAACAACGGCAACAACATCCTCACCGGCACCTCTTTTGCCGATCTGCTGAGCGGCAACGCCGGCAACGACAACCTCGCCGGCAACGCCGGCAATGACACCCTGAGGGGCGGCCTTGGCAACGACACCCTCAGCGGCGGCGCGGGTAGCGACAACTTCCGTTTTGATAGCCCCCTCAGCGCCTCCACCAACGTGGACCGCATCACCGACTTCACCACGACCAACGACTTGATTGAGTTGGAAAATGACGTGTTCACCGCCCTCTCCCCTGGCCTTCTGCCAGCCTCCGCCTTCCTGATCGGCGTCGCCGCCACCAACACCTCTCACCGCATTTTGTACAACTCCACCACTGGCAATCTCCTCTATGATCCGGATGGCAGCAACGCGACCGCTCCGACCCTCTTTGCCACCCTCAGCACCGGCCTGCCGCTGACGGCCTCCCATTTCCTGGTGAGCTGAGCCCCGACGTGTGACCAAAGCGCCGAGGGGACGATCCCCTCGGCTGGCCAGTTTTCTCCTCAGCGGAAGAACAGCAACTCCCCGTAGGTGGGCAGAGGCCAGAGGTCGTCGTCGACAATGATCTCCAAGCCATCCACCGCCTCGCGGAGTTGCCCAAGGAGAGGCATCAGGCAGTCCGCGCAATGGCGCATGTGCCCATGGGCATCATGGGGAGCCTGCCCCAGGGCGTCCTCCAGGGCGGAGCACTGGTGAATGAGTCGCAGGTTGAGGCCCGCGACCCGGCTGATCAGCCCGCGGTCAGTTGGCAGCCCGAGCGCCTCTTGCTCGCGAATCGAGCGAGCCTGTCGCTCCAAACTCTCCGCCACCGCCGGGAGGATCTGGGTGCGGGCAAGGCGCAGCGCCAGACGCGCCTCCACCTCGATGGCGAGGATGTACTGCTCGGCATACACCTCAAAGCGGCTTTCCAGCTCCAAGGGGGTGAGCACCCCTTGCCGCTCAAACAGGTCGCGAATCTCCGGACGCTCCAGCACCGGGAGGGCGTCGGCACTGGTGCGCAGGTTTTCCAGGCCCCGCTCCTCAACGGCGATGCGGTGCCACTCGGAGGAATAGCCGTCTCCGCCAAAGACCACCGCTCCATGGTCATCCATCGTGCGCTTGAGCACCGCGAAGGCCGCCTCCTCCAGGGGAGAGCCGGATTTCAACTGATCTTCGAGCTGATCAGCGATCCACTGCAGGGAATCCGCCAAGATGGTGTTCAGCACCACCAGCGGCCCCGCCACCGATTGGCCGGAGCCCACCGCGCGGAACTCGAAGCGGTTGCCGGTGAACGCGAAGGGGGAGGTGCGATTGCGATCTCCCGGATCCCGGTTGAGTTCCGGCAGGGTGTCCACCCCCAACGACATCAGGGCGGCCTGGGCCGAGCCCTCCAACCGACCACTCTTGATCTGGTTGAACACATCCTCCAATTGGCTGCCCAGGTAGACCGAAATGATCGCTGGGGGTGCCTCATTGGCTCCCAGGCGATGGTCGTTGCTGGCGGTGGCGATGGCGGCGCGCATCAAGGGGCCAAACCGATGCACGCCACGGATCACAGCCGCGCAAAAGAGCAAAAATTGGAGGTTGGCATGGGGCGTTTTGCCGGGATCGAGCAGGTTGCCCTGGGTGGCGTTGCCGATGGACCAGTTGACATGCTTACCACTGCCATTCACCCCGGCGAAGGGCTTCTCGTGCAGGAGGCAGGTGAGACCATGCTTTTTGGCCGTGCTCTTGAGCACCGTCATCAGCAACTGTTGGTGATCGGTGGCCACATTGGCCGCCTCAAAGTAGGGAGCAATCTCAAACTGTCCCGGAGCCACCTCGTTGTGGCGGGTTTTGGCGGGGATGCCAAGGCGGTACAGCTGCAGTTCCACATCCTGCATGAACACCTGGATCCGGTCGGGGATGGCGCCGAAGTAGTGATCGTCAAACTGTTGGCCCTTGGCGGGTGGCGCGCCAAACAGGGTGCGGCCAGCAAGCTGCAGATCGGGCCGCAGGGCGGCGAAGCCGGAATCGATCAGGAAATACTCCTGCTCTGCGCCGCAGCTGGAATTCACAGGAGCGATCTCCGTCTCCCCAAGCAGCCGCAACAGCCGTTGGGCCTGGGCATTCATCGCCCCATTGGAGCGCAGCAGCGGCGTTTTCTTGTCGAGCGCCTCCCCGGTCCAACTGACAAACACCGTGGGGATGCAGAGGGTGACGCCATTGGCGGTGCGCATCAGCCAGGCCGGACTGGTGACATCCCAGGCCGTGTATCCCCGCGCCTCGAAGGTGGTGCGCAGGCCCCCGTTGGGGAAGGATGAACCGTCAGGTTCACCCTGCACCAGCAACTTTCCGGAGAATTCAGCGATGGCCTTGCCGTCTGATTGGGGAGAGATGAAGCCGTCGTGCTTCTCGGCGGTGAGGTTGGTGAGCGGGTAGAAGACGTGGGCGTAGTAGAGGGCCCCGCGGGCGGTGGCCCAGTCCTTCATGGCCTGGGCCACCGTGTCGGCCACACTCAGATCCAACTTTCCGCCCTGGCGCATCGAGCGCTGGATCGACTTGAACACATCCTTGGGAAGGGCCGACTTCATCGTGTCCAGCCCGAAGACATCGCTGGCCCAAATCTTTTCGAGAGGCTCGGCTGGGTCCACAGGCACAGGCGGCCGCTCAAGGACGGCCTGCATGGCCTGGAGACGGGCTGGGGAAGGCATGGGGGAGCACCCTGACTGGCTCCAGCCAAGAGAGTCGACCGCCCCGCCCGATGCCGTTGTTGCTACACAACATCCAGTCTCCAGGGCCAAGGCCTCCCATCGACGCGCCAAGGAATGACGTTCGCGTGCCCAGCTGGGGGGCGTCTCAGCCGCCGCGTTGGGCGATCACGGCTTGATCGATCCGCTTCCCGTTCTTGTCCCAAGCCCAGAGCTTCAGCTCCCTGGGGCCCGCCTCGATCTCAGCAAAGCTGAAGACGCTGGCGGCCTTGGCACTGGTGGGGCTGGCCACCACCGGTCGCAGGCTGGCACCACCCCCACCCACCACCAGGTAGGTGATGCCATCGATGGGTTTGCTGCGCTCGAAATGGTGTTCGTGCCCATTGATGTAAAGCCGCACGCCATGCCGCCGCATCAATCCCGTGAGCTTGGCCCCCAACTGGGGATCATTGCCGTAGAAGCCAGAGGAATAGATGGGATGGTGGCCCACCACCACCTTCCAAGGAGCGCGGCTGCGCGCCAGCACCGTGCGCAGCCAGCTGATCTGCCGTTGCCAATCGGCATTGACATTGGTGTCCAGCATGAAAAATTCCACCGGCCCCCGCCTGAGGCTGTAGTAGCGCCCCTTCATGCCAAAAGGGGGGTAACTCACCTGGGGGGTGCCGTTGGCCGTGCGGATGTCGTGGTTTCCCAACACCGCATGGAAGGGCACCTTGGCCCGCAGCAACCCCGCGTAGGGCTCCTGGAACGTCGTCTCCACCATGGCCAGATTGCCCGAGGGGTAGATGTTGTCCCCTCCCAGCACCACCAGATCCACCGGCCGGCGCTGATGGACCGCCGCCATCTGTTGGCCCACGGCCCGTTGGTTGGCGTCGCCACTGCCGGTGTCAGCCACCGCCAGAAACCGCAGGGTGTCCTTCGATTCCGGCGCGGGCTGGATCTGGCCAAGGCTTGGTGCCAAGGTGAGGCCACCGGCCCCCAAAAGGGCGGGGAGGAGACGCAGAAGAGCCCGACGACGCACGACTGGAATCAGAAGGCCCCACCAGCCTGCCCGACCACGGGCGAGGCCGGGGACTCCTCAGGTCCAGGGTGGGCGGGCCGCTCCTCCAGCACAGTGATCACCTCCAGCGCCTGAAGCTGATGGGCTCCAAAGGTGCGGAGAAAGGGCACATCGCCCGCGTCGCGGCCCCGGGCGATGAGCACCCTCCCGCAACGGGGAAAATTATGGCGGGCATCAAAGACATACCAGCGATCGCCGAGAAAGGCCTCAAACCAGGCGGAAAAATCCACCGGCGCCTCGCCCACGGGAATCCCGGTGTAACCCAGATACCCCGTGCAGTAGCGGGCCGGGATGTTGAGGCAGCGGCACAGGGTGATCGCCAGATGGGCAAAATCGCGACACACCCCCGCCCCATCGCGAAGGGTGTCACTGGCGGTTTTCTCCGCGCGCACCGCCCCATAGTCAAAGCGGATGCGCTGATGCACCCAGTCGCAAATGGCCTGCACCAGTGCCCAGCCCTGGACATGGGTGGAGCCGAAGGTGTCCCAGGCCAAGCTCATCAATGGGGCGGTGTCGCAGTAAGTGCTCGCGTTGAGATGGCGGTAGGTGTCGATCGGCAGGTGCTCCACCGGGCAGGGGGGGGCGGTGGGCACCACCAGATCCACGCTGTCGGGGCGGGCAAGGGTGGTGGTGAAGCGAAAGCGGGTCAGACCCGCGGGAGCCAGCCAGCGACTCCAGCGGTTGCCGCCGCTATCCGTGAGCACCTCAAAGCCGCGGTCCGGGGTGAGGTGCACCACTTCCGGACCCAGGAGATCTTCCAAGAGGGTGGGGTGGGGATGCACCAACGTGAGCACAGGGGTGGCTGATTCGCAAAACAGCTCGAGCTGACAGCCGATGTTCAGGTGCACGGAGGAGAGCTTGAGCGGCAACACCAGCATCCTGCCTGGAGGGATCGGGGCTTGCCGCGCCTTGGCCGTCTCTGCCAGGATGTGCGGATAATCGTTAAAGGGAGCCGAGCAAATGAATCAGTTCGTTCAGGACGATTGAGAGAAAAAGAAAACTCGCCAATGAATGCAACAATACGATTCGCCGCACCTTGCTGTCTTCCAAATTAGTGTCACTCATGGCGTAGGTCAGGCCAACGGCATAGGAGACATAGAGGAAATCGGTGAAGACAGGTTCATCTGACCCAGCGAAAATGAATCCTTGGGGATCGCCTCCTCTGGCGGCTGGCTGGGGGTTTAAGTCGTAGTAAAGCTTGGCGTAGAGCATCGCGAAACTGTTATGCAGTTGCAATCAAACACCGAACAGACAAGCGAAATACATCAGTGCCCGCAACGCGAAGGGCAACAGGGTGGGTTGCCGCTTTAAATCGTTCACGAAAAACGTGAGCAACGCAATGCTGGCAAAGGTGAAGAGCACCGAAACCTTCACCAACCATGCCCGTTTGAAAAACCCGCCGCCAAACAGCAGCCGAGTGTCGCTGCGGAGAGCGGACCAATTCGCTTCATCGACCAAGCCGAAAAGAGGTTGCTGGAAGCCCGGCGCCTGGAGATGGAGTCCTTGGCGGCCAGCGTTGGATGTCTCCATGACAACGGCTCGCCACCTTGGCCGACCCTCGGCAGGCCCAGACCTCGAGTGTCCGCCACTTTTCACGGATTCATTTTGCTCGCGACGGTCTCGCCGCCGTACTTAACGCCCCCAAGCCCAGCCCATGGAGACCCATGTCAAGAGTCGCGTGGACGGACCCAGGAGCCTCAACGCCGACCGAGCAAATCCTCCCAGGTGGGTTCCGAGGAGGAGCAGTAGGGCACGCTGGGAGCTTCGGAGGGACGGGGTTGGGGAACGCACGCGGCGGTCGGGGTCTGGCGGCTCAGATGCCGCGGTGAGAAGGCACGTCGATTCATGGTGGGCGGTGAACAACAAAAATATGGTTTTTTCCATCGCTCTCTGCGCGGAGAGCGATCCGGATCAGTCCATAAGCTGAATCTTACTCCCACTCTGACCGTCCCTGGGCCACCCCTGACCGGCCGGCCCAATCGATTCAGGGGTGGGGGCTTTCCGCCAGAAGCTCCTGGCGAGCGGCCTCCAGCTCCTGAGACGCGTCCGTGCTCAGGGTGGGGTAGCGCAGATCCAGGGACAGCAGGGTGTCAATGAGGGCGGCGGCCACCACCAGGCGGGTGAACCATTTGTGGTCGGCCGGCACGACGTACCAGGGGGCTTCCTCCGTGGCCGTGTGCTGAATCATGTCCTCATAGGCCTCCATGTAGGCGTCCCAATGGGCCCGCTCGCGCACGTCAGCGGCAGAGAACTTCCAGTTTTTCTCCGGCGCGTCCAACCGCTTGAGGAAGCGCTTTTTCTGTTCCTGCCTGGAGAGATGCAGATACACCTTGCGCACGACGATGCCGTTGCGGCCCAGGTAGGCCTCGAACTGGCGAATGTCGCGAAAGCGTTCCTTCCAGATCTGGGGATCCACCAACTTGGGAGGCAGCTTTTGGCGGGCGAGCAACTCGGGATGCACCCGCACCACCAGCGTTTCCTCGTAATAGCTGCGGTTGAAGATGCCGATGCGGCCCCGTTCCGGCAGGTGCCGTTGACAGCGCCAGAGGAAGTCGTGATCGAGATCCTCGGCGCTGGGGGTCTTAAAGGAGGTGACCTGGCAACCCTGGGGGTTCACGCCGCTCATCACATGCTTGATGGTGCTGTCTTTGCCAGCGGCATCCATGGCCTGGAACAACAACAACACTCCCCAGTGGTCCTGGGCGTAGAGCATGTCTTGCAGCTCGGAGAGGAGCTCCACCCCTTCCTTGAGAATGGCTTCAGCGGCCTGTTTGTCGCTGGGATCGAGATCGAGGGTGCTGGCGGGATCCACATCCCTCAACCGAAAGCCCCCTCCCTCGCCAACACGGAACGGCTGGCAAAAGCCACGTGCCCGATCAATGATCTCAGATTTCCGCATGGTCGAACGCTGGGATCGCTGAGGCGCTTGGGGTCAAGCCAAACCTATCCCAGGCCGGGCGGGCTCTTCGCTCCCCTTGAAACAGCGCGAATGGGATGATGAAGGTTCCTAGGCCCCCATCTCATCGCCTTTTCCCCGCTGGATGATCCGCCTCCCGTGAACAACAGCACCCAGGCCAACGCGCGCCGCCGCCCACTCCATCGGGCCATGGCCCAGTTGCTGGTGGGCACGCTGCTGGTTCCGAACCTGGTGGCTTGCCAACGCAAGCCCGCCGAACCCTCGGCCGTGGTGGCCCCCCGGCAGGTGTCGGCCCTGGGGCGGGTGGAACCGGAAACCAAGATTCGCCGTGTCTCCGTCTCCGGCTCCGTGAGCGGCGATCGCATTGAGAAGTTGCTGGTGCAGGAGGACGATGAGGTGAAGGAGGGTCAGCCCCTGGCGATCCTCAACAGCTACGGCACGCTCAAGGCGGCCCTGGATGAGGCCACGGAGCTGGTGGCGGTCAACCGAAGTAAACTGGCTCAAGTGCAGGCCGGCGCCAAACAGGGGGAGATCCGGGCTCAGGAGTACCAGGTGCAAAGCCTGGAGCGCCAACTCGCGGCGGAGAAGCTCACCCTGGATCAGGCGGTGTCCTCGGCCCGCTCGAAAGCGCGGGAAGCCAAGCTGGAAAGCTTGCGCTTTGACAAGCTGTTCGCCGCCGGAGGGATCTCCGAACTGGAGCGTGACCGCTACCGCACCCGTGCCGACACCACCCAGGCGGAGCTGGCCAAGGCCATCGAGGATCGGGCCGGCACCGAGGCCCGCCTGCGGGCCGACATCGAGGGGGCCAAACAGACCCTGGAGAAGATCAAGGAGGTGCGTCCGGAAGATGTGGTGACGGCCCGCAATGAGCTGCGCAAGGCGGAGGCCACCCGGGAACGGGCCAAGCAGGAATTCGCGTACGCCACCGTGCGGGCACCCCAGGCTGGCCGCATCCTCAAGATCTTTGCCTGGCCTGGCAACAAGGTGGGGGATGACGGGCTGCTGGAAATGGCGGACACCAGCAACATGATCGTGACGGCGGAGGTGTACCAATCCGATATGGGCAAACTGAAGATTGGCCAAGGCGCCACCATCACCGCCGACGGGTTCCAAGGGAGTGCCCGGGCCACGCTCTACAAGGTGCTGCCCCAGGTGCAAAAGCAGAGCACCTTCGCCGGCACGCCAGGGGAAAACATGGACCAGCGGGTGTATGAGGTGAAGCTGCGGCTCCAACCCAGCGCCAAGGAGCTCCAGCGGCTGCGCTATGCCTCCAATCTGCAGGTGAACGTTGTGTTTGACGCGGCGCCGCCAGCTGGGACCCCATGATCAAGGCCCTGCGCAAGGCGCTCAAGCGCACTCCCTTGGCCTGGCTGCAGGTCAGCCACAACCCGGTGAAATTAGCTATCGGCCTGGCGGGGGTGAGCTTCTCCAACCTGCTGATGTTTTTCCAGCTGGGATTGCTCGACAGCATCTACAACAGCCAGCGCAAGCCGATTGAACGCCTGCGGGCCGATCTGGTGATGGTGAGCGCGGGCTATAGCAACATGGGCTCGCTGCAGGTGTTTGAGCGCAGCCGGCTGTATCAGGCCCTGGGTGTGACGGGGGTGGACGGGGTGTCGCCCCTGCACATCTCGAGGGCCACCTGGATCACGCCAGAAACCCGCAAGTCGTTTGACATCTATGTGTATGGCGTGAATCTCAGCCGGCCCTCCCTGGCGTTTCCCGAGCTGGAGGCGAATGTGTCCAGGCTGCAGCCCCTGCGCAATGCTCTGTTTGATCGCACCTCCAAAAAGCAGTATGGGCCGGTTGCCGAGGAGCTGAAGCGCGGCGGGCTGATGACCGTGGAGGTGAACAAAAAACAACTGCGCATCATCGATACCTTTTCCCTGGGCTCCACCTTTGCCGCCGATGCCAACATGATCGTGGGCGAGAACACGTTTTTCTTCCTCTTCCCGGAAAAGAATCCTCGCCAAATCGAGTTGGGCTTGATCCAGCTGAAACCGGGGTCCGATCCTTTGGCCGTTCGGGAGGCCCTGCAGCCCTTGATGAGCAAAGACGTGAAAGTGCTCACCCGCAAGGAACTGGCGGATCTGGAGCTCAACTACTGGAAGCGCAATTCCTCCGTTGGCTTCATCTTCTCGTTGGGCGTGCTGGTGGGTTTTGTGGTGGGCAGCATCATCGTGTATCAGATTCTGTTCGGCGATGTGATGAATTCCCTGCCCCAATACGCCACCCTCAAGGCGATGGGCTACACCGATCGCTACGTGATCTCCGTGGTGATCCAGCAGAGCGCGATCCTGGCGTTTGTGGGGTTCATCCCCGGGGTGATCACCTCGATGGGGCTTTATTGGCTGCTGGCCACGGTCACCAAGCTCTCAGTGTTCATGACCACCACCCGGGCTCTGCAGGTGTTGTTGCTCACCTTCGTGATGTGCGTTGGCTCAGGCGCCCTGGCCACCCGCAAGCTGGTGCAACTCGATCCAGCGGATGTGTTCTGAGGCGAGAGCGATGACGTTTCCCGTGGCACCCGATCCCTTGACACCCGATTCCTTGGTCCCAGAAGGCCTCGTCGCCGCCCCGGCTCCCGCCCCAACCGGTACCGCGGAGGCTGCCAGCCGCGAGCGGGAGCCCGTGATCTCCCTCAAGCATGTGAACCACTGGTTTGGCAGCGGTGAGGAGCGCAAGCATGCCCTGAAGGACATCACGCTGGACATCTACCCCGGAGAGATCGTGATCTGCACCGGGCCCTCCGGCTCCGGCAAAACGACATTGCTCACCATGCTTGGGGGATTGCGCTCCTGCATGGATGGCAGCCTTCGCATCCTCGGCGAGGAGCTCCATGGGGCGAGTAAGGAGCAGCTGGCAAAGCTGCGACTGAATGTGGGCTTCATCTTCCAGGCCCACAACCTGATGATGTTTCTCACCGCCCGCCGCAATGTGCGCCTGTCGCTGGAGTTGCATGACGCCTTCCTGGAGCGGGATCTCGACCAGCTGGCGGCCGAGATGCTGGAAAAGCTGGGGATGGGAGATCGGCTGGATTACTACCCCGCCAATCTCTCGGGGGGCCAGCGGCAGCGCGTGGCCATCGCTCGCGCCCTGGCCAGCCGGCCCCGCATCCTGCTCGGCGATGAACCCACCGCCGCCCTCGACAAGGAATCAGGCCGCACGGTGGTGAACCTGATGAAGCAGCTGGCCACGGAAGAGCAAACCACCATCATCATGGTGACGCACGACAACAAGATTCTGGATGTGGCTGATCGGATCATCATTGTCGATGATGGCGCCCTGGCCAGCAAGGAGCAGGAAGAAGCCTTTGTGGCGCGGATGCGGGAAGGGGGGAAATAGGCGGATCCGCGGGAAAGCAAAAGCCGTCACCGGACATCCCGCACCTCTTTGGCAAGACGAATACCATTCCGAAAAACCTGAAATGAGGAGTCAAATCATCGAGTTCATATTAGATTCTTTAACGATGTTCTTACCTGAATGATGATCGCAAGATCCATGAGATTTGCTTCATTAAAGCAATGAGGATTTCGAGCAAGGATCAAGAAATTGAGTGCCAAAATCCGGGTTGGCCCCACAGGGTCGAAGCTAAAGTGTAGTTCGCCATAGCCTCTTTAAACAGCTTGTGGTTCTAATGGCTCGAGCTGAGGTTGTGGCGCGCCACTCCAGGTCAACCACTCCGCTGGCAAAACCGGGGCTTTAATTCTCATTCTCTGTCGTAGATTGCTAAGATCCACTTCGCAAGTAGAGCATACTGGGCGTCCCTCAACCTGGATGTGAACGCTCTGCACACGTCGCAGCCAACTTACCGGCCGGTCCTCAAACCAATTGACGAATTGCCGCTCCGCATGGGATACGTTATGTCCACGTTCAGGAGCACGTGTATTCCACGCGAGTACTTCGATCGTGGATGAGCCTGGAGTGGGTTCAATGATGACTCCGGCGGATGGCTGTGAACCGCGGCGGGCAGGAGTGCGGGGTGGCTGAGGTACCGGAGGGAGGGGTGAAGTCCGGCCCGATCCACCGATCGCGGCGGCGGCATCAGCGTGCACGGGGCTGAAACGCATGGTTTCACCAAAGTCGTACCGCCCCTCACCGCGCGGACGAGCAAGGCCTTCGAGTGGTTCCCCGGAACGCATTGTGATCCTGGCTGCAATCGCGACGGTCACCGACCTGCGAAGGAGCCGTGCAACCCGCAGTAATGGACTTGCCTCCGCGCTTATGTCATAGCCACCACCTTCCACAGGACGAATGATCAGGGAGCGAAGCCCCACGGGGCGCAGTTCTTGCAGCACCCGCTGTGCCGTGGCGTTAGCGGAGGTCAGCGATGTCTCCCTACCAAGCAGTGATTGCATGCGCTGGCCAGCGCGACGGCGAACATCACCGCTCTGGTCGGCACCGCCGCCGCTGCCCCGCGCCACCCCAGCCACAAACCGCCCCATCCGCCGAGCCTGCGCCACGATCCAGGCCACGACGCGGTCGAGGGCGCGGTCGATGGGGGCGCGGATGCGATTGATCACATTCTTCACGGCGTCGCTGACGCGGCCCAGGCCGGCGATCCGCGCCAGGAAGCTGATCACCAGCGTGAGCAGGCCCGCCATGGTGGCCTCCACCCGGGCCGCCGCCGGACCGATGTTGCCGGCGGCGATGGTGGCGATGGCGTCGATGAAGCTGGCCGCCACCTGGGCGATCTGCCGCAGCCGCTCCACGAAGAACATGATCGTGTTGTAGGTGGCGATGATCGCTTGAATCAGGGCGCCGGCGGGGCTGAGCATGGACAGCAGGCGCGTGATGGCCGCCTGCACGATCTGGCTCCGCACAAAGGCCATCACCTGCTCGATCACCATGTCGCGCAGGTTGGTGAGCGTTTCGACGATCTTTTGCCACGCCGCCGCCGGACCTTCGGTCACCAGCGTGCGCACGATGTCGAAGCCGGTTTCCAGCGCAACCACCACGGTTTCGTTGGTGGCACGCACCAACTTGGCGCGGATGTTGGCCCAGGTGAGCCCCAGCACAGAGAGGCCAAACTTCAGAATCTCCCGCAGGTTGAAGGCCTGGGGGATGTAAACACCCGTGCCGGCCATGCTGCCCGTGAGCCAGCCGATCAGGGAGGCGCGCAGGTGGGTGAGGAAGCGGGTGGCGAAGCCCCTGAACCCCTGCACAGCCGCCCGCACCAGCGTCTGCACAAAACGCACCGGATTGGCGATGATCGTGTTGAACGCCCCGGCGGCCCGGCGCAGATAGGGCATCACCCCCGGCGCCACCACCTCGACGATGATGCGCAGCAGATCGAGCACCGTGCCCAGCGCCCAGCGCCCAAAATCGACGAGGAAACCGCCAAACACCCGCGCCAATTTCACAAACGCGCTCGGCAGCACCACGAAATCCGTGATCTCCAAACCCCGCAGCGCCGCCAGAAACCGCTCCGGAATGCTCCGCACCAGCCCCATCAGGCCGCCAAGGGCCCCCTGGAACCAGGCCCAGGC
>Ga0315902_10007339_pt1 | contig 15074 bp, 11 predicted proteins | sample LakEriMetagenome_9_FD_203523 | JGI IMG/M metagenome (GOLD analysis project Ga0315902, IMG submission 203523) | Freshwater fungal communities from buoy surface, Lake Erie, Ohio, United States - Buoy 12 MA117 | ecosystem: Environmental > Aquatic > Freshwater > Lake > Lake biofilm | place: USA... | reverse complement strand
AACGGTAAGTGGAGGCACAGCACCATACACGTATTCATGGAATACAACACCAGTACAAACAACCCAAGACATTAGTAGTTTAGGAGCGGGAAGCTACACAGTAACAGTAACAGATCAGAATAACTGTTCGACAACAGTAAGTGTAACCATTACAGAGCCTTTATTACTTTCAGCAACTTTAGATAATCAAACAAATGTTACATGTTTTGGAGGGAATAATGGATCGGTTTCAATTTCCGCAATTGGTGGAATAGCGCCATATATAGTTTCACCTAATCAAAATAATTTAACTGCTGGAAATTACAATTTTTATGTAACGGATAATAATGGTTGTCAAACAATGTTAAATGCCATAATTACAGAACCAATGGCAGATTTGAATGTTTCGATTTTAAGTCAAACAAACGTTAGCTGTAATGGTCTTTCAGATGGTTCAGTTTTACTTAATATAACCGGAGGCACTAGTCCCTACATGACTTCTCAGGCAACATCTGGTTTAGCTACTGGTAATTATACTTTCAATGTAACCGATAACAATGGTTGCTCAGCTTCAATATCAACAATTATTACAGAGCCAACTATATTATCTGCTCAAGCAGTAAGTACAATAATAACTACCAGTGGAGGCCTTTCAACTGTAACAATAACTGCAACTGGAGGAAACTCACCTTATCTAGGAACTGGAATATATAATGTAGTAGCAGGAACTTATTCATATAATGTAACAGATGCAAATGGATGTTCAGATGTTGTTACTATTACGATCACTGAACCGTTGCCATTAACGGCAAGTTCAACTGCTACATCAATATTATGCAATGGTGGAACAGCACAAATAACAGTTAATGGTAACGGAGGAACAGCACCTTACACTGGAACTGGTTCGTTCACTGTTGTAGCAGGAACCTATACATATACGATTACAGATTTCTATGGTAATACAGCTTCAACGTCAATTACTGTAAGTGAACCAGATATTTTGTTGGCATCTTCTTCAGCAACAGCGATTTTATGTAATGGTAACACATCTTCAGTAACTGTAAGTGCATCTGGTGGAACTTCGCCATATACTGGAATAGGGACATTTAATGAAATAGCTGGAAATTATAATTATTTTGTGACCGATAATAATGGATGTAATGCTCAAACAAATATTTCAATAAGTCAACCAACTCCAATTACATTATCAGCAAGTGTCACGAATATTCAATGCTTAAATAATTTTGGAAGTATCGATTTATCAATTTCAGGAGGGGTAGGTCCTTATAATTCTATTTGGGAAAATTCAATTTTAAGTGAAGATTTAATTAATCTTACCCCAGGAACTTATGATGTTGAAGTTACAGATGCTAATGGTTGTATGGTTGGATTAAGTGAAATGGTATATCAATCATTGGCTACTTCACCTGTATTGACAAATAACTCCGGAACAACTGTTTTAACTTGTTCTACAACCAGTATTAGCTATACAATTTTAAACGCTTTAACAACAAGTTGGAACGGAGGTTTAAATCCAAATTCTTCTACAAATGTATTTGATACTCCCGGTCAATATATTTTAGATATTACGGACGGAAATTCTTGTCCAATGCAATATACGATTAATATTACTCAAGATATCAATCCACCCACCGCAGGAATTACAAATACATTGGGTAGTACAATAATTACATGTTCAACACCAGTAATAAATATTCAAGCGACTGGAGGGGTTTCATATCAATGGTCTAATGGACTTGGGACATCTGCAAATCAAGCAATTTCTCAACCAGGAACATATACAGTTACAGTGACGGGTGCAAATGGATGTACATCTACGCAATCAATAACGTTTACAAGTAATGTTGTTTTACCAACAGCTGTTATTACAAATAATACAGGATCGACCAATCTTCACTGTAATCAAAATCAGATAAATGTTACTGCATCGGGTGGTGTTTCCTATTTATGGAGTAATGGACTCGGAACAAATCCTACTGTTAATATTAATAATTCAGGTACATACACTGTTACAGTTACCGCAGCTAATGGTTGTACAGATACTGAAACGATTACGATTAATCAAATTCCAAATCCGACAGTTTCAGTTAGCCCTATAACAATTTGTTCTGGAAGTACGGGTAATATTATTGCAGTTCCTTCAACTCCAGGTGGATCTTATGTCTGGACTCAATTACCAACTAATATTGTTTTGTCTTCTACATCATCTACGGTAAGTGTTTCACCAACAACAAATGCTATCTTTAGTGTTCAATACTTTGATGTAAATAATTGTCCAAGTAACGTAGCTTTAGCGAATGTCACTGTTATTGCAACACCTGTTGTTAATATTAGTGGAACAACAACTATTTGTTCAGGAAATTCGGCTACATTGACAGCGAATTCATCCCTAACTGGAGCTGGTGGATATTACACTTGGAGCCCAAATACGAGTTCAAGTCAAACAGTGACAGTTAACCCAATGATTTCTACATCCTATTCAGTTTATTACACGCTTAATGGTTGTCCTTCAAATACGGCAAATCATTTAGTTACCGTTAATCAGACTCCCACAGTTTCAGTCAATAATGTAGGAATTTGTAATGGGTCTCAAGCAACACTTACTGCAAATCCGAGTGTTTTAGGTGGAACTTATTCTTGGAATACAACTCCTACAATTTCTACGACACAAAGTATTACTTTACAACCTCCAAGTACCGTTTCATACACAGTAGTTTACACATCACCAAATAACTGTCCTAGTTTACCTGCAACAGGAACAATTACCGTGACAGATGTTCCTTCGGTACAATTAAATGATATTTCAGTTTGTGAGGGTCAGTCAGGAACATTAACAGCAGTTCCTTCTGCTCCAGGTGGTGTATATATATGGACACCTTCAAATGGCACAAGTGGTAGTAATTACGATATTTCTCCAACAACTTCCACAACGGTTTCAGTAATTTATTCTTTGAATGATTGTCCAAGTACTCCTGTAACAGCTAATGTAACTTTGATAAGTACACCAACGGTTACGGTAAGTGATATAGCCATTTGTCAAAATCAAACTGGGACATTAACAGCAAATCCATCTATTCCTGGTGGAACTTATCTTTGGATTCCTGGTAATTTGACTACTCAATCAATTTCTGTAAGTCCACAGGTGAATAGTCAGTACTCTGTCGTATATAGTTTCGCTGGATGTACAAGTAGTCCTGCAATTGCGACAGTGACTGTTGATCCTATTCCTATCGTTACATTTGACGTAGATTTCACAGAAGGTTGTGTACCATTAAAAGTGAATTTAACAAATACAACATTGAATACTCAAAATTGTACTTGGAATTTAGGTAACGGAGCTCAATTGAACGAGTGTGACAATTTAAGTTATACGTTCCAAAATCCTGGATGTTATGATATCTCTCTGACAACCGATTCACCAAACGGATGTTCAAACACATTGACATTGAATGATTTAATTTGTGTTTATCCAACTCCAAACGCAGATTTTACGCTCAATTCCAATACCATTGATGCGAGCAATCCAACAATTACAGTAAACAATAATAGTACTGGTGCTGTCGATTACATTTGGAGCTACGGAGACGCTGATTACGATTCATCTGTTTATAGTCCTGATCCACATACTTATGAAGGATTATTGGAAAGTCAATACACAATTAGTTTAACAGCAATTTCAGAGCATGGTTGTGTTGATTCTACGTATGAGATTATTTACTTGAATGATGAAGTGACTATTTATGCACCAAATTCATTTACTCCCGATGATGATGAACTAAATGAAGTCTGGAAGCCTTTTGTTTCCTCAGGAATTGATCCGAATTCTTATGAATTGAGAATCTTTGATCGCTGGGGTGAAATGTTTTTTAGAACTCAAAACTACGATGAAGGATGGGATGGAACTTTTAAAGGTAATCTAGTTCAAAACGGGACATACTCATATCAAATTATTTACTCTAAATCAGGACAAACAAAGAAAAACATTATTGTTGGTCACATTAATTTGATTCGATAGAATTGGAATGATTATTGAAAAATCAATAAAAAATTTTTCATGAAAATTCGATTTAACTCAGTTGTTCCCGAACCATTAAGTTCAATCCAGCATCATAACGAAAGTATTTGGAATTCTGATTTTGAGATTGATTCAGCTCTTCATAAGAAAGTTATTCTTAATGCTACAAGTGGAAAAGGCAAGACAACCTTTACGAATGTGTTAGTTGGATTAAGAAAAGATTACTCTGGAGAAATTCTTTTCGATGGTGTTAACTTACGATCTTATTCTATTCATGATTGGGTTGTTTTACGTGAACAAAAGCTTTCAGTTGTGCATCAAGATTTGCAATTGTTTTCAAATTTAACAGCCATTGAAAATATTGAATTGAAAAATGGACTAACCAATTCACTTCCAATAAATGAAATTGAAAGCTTACTCAAACAAGTTGAATTATTTGATAAAAAAGACCAAACCGTTGCAACCATGTCAATGGGTCAAAAGCAACGAATTGCAATTATTAGGTCGCTATGTCAACCTTTTAATTGGCTAATTCTGGATGAGCCATTTTCCCATTTAGATGATAAAAATGCTGAAATCTGTTTCAATATAATTCAACAGAGATGTAATGAGTTAAATGCAGGATTCATATTAACATCGCTCGATCCAGTTGAAAATGTACAATTTGATATTCATTTAAAATTGTAAGTTATGTTGAAAAAAGTTCTCTTGCAAAATCAGGATAAATTACAATTCAGAATTGCAATTTTGGGTTCAGTAATAGGAATGTTGTTTTTAGTTTCTTCCGTTCATTATTTAATTCGTGTTAATGAATTTGGCAAAGGACAAGAGATTCTTGGTCCAAATACCATGATCATTCAGAAAAAGGTAAGTAATTCATCAACCCTTAAATTGGCCAAGACAGATTTTAGTTTGGATGAAATTGAACGATTCAAAAATGAACCGTTTGTAGCAGATGCTCAGGCTGTAATTTGTAATAATTTCAATGTATTACTTTTAACAGATGATCCATTGGTGCCTAAGTTTAGTTCAGATGTGTTTTTACAAACTGTTCATACAAAGTTTTTGGATGTGCCGGTCGAAAAATGGAAATGGAAGCAAGGTGACAGTATTGTACCAATTGTCATGCCGCGAGATTTTTTAGTCATGCTTAATACATTTATGAGTGCCAGTGGCATTCCCCAAGTATCAGAAGATTTGGCAAAAGATATCCAATTCAAACTTAGAATCTCGAATGACGAAAAAAAGGAATTTGTAAAAGCGAAAATAGTAGGATTTACAAATGAAATACCCTCTCTTTTAGTTCCTGAATCATTCATGAAATTTGCAAATGGATCCTATTCAACTGGTAAAGAGAGTAAAATAACAAATGTTATGATTTCTTCTAAGGAGGGTGAATTTGGTCGGATGGAAAAATTCTTAAATGAGCGTGGTCTTGAGTCACGAAAGTCACAAGTTGTTATTGGTAAATTGAAAAGTATCGTGAGTACCTTATTTGTTGTTGTTCTTGTAATTTCAATTATTGCAGTCCTTGTCTCTGGACTTGTGCTAATTCAGTATATGCAATTACTTATTGCTAACAATCAATATCAAATTAGAACTTTGTTGCGTTTAGGATTTCATCCAAAAACAATAATTACGTTATTTACAAAATATCTAGGGGGAACATTTGGTTTTATTACGATTTTAGGAATTGCATTTTTTGTAATAGAAAAATTAATTGTAGATTCTTTGTTAGCAAGAGGTGGGATAATATTAAATCAATCCATAACTTTTATAAGTATTTTAATTGCTTTCATTTCATTTTGTATTTTTGTATTAGCAAGTTATTTAGTTGCTAAAAACAAAATAATGCGTGAGTTTTTTAGTTAAAGATTTGTTAAAAAAAATACGTTCAGTAATGAATATCGTCAGTATGTTGGATTCAAAAATAAATATCATGAAAAGTTTTGTATTAGCTATAATTTGTTTAACTACCACGTCAGTTTTTAGCCAAAAATTGAAGTTTAAAGTAGTTGGACCGAAAGATTCAACCGTATTTTTGATAAAATATTATGGCCAAAAGTTATATTATGCTGATACCGCTGAGATGAAGAATGGCTATGTAGAATTTGACGGTAAAAAACAGCAACCAGGAATTATGGGGCTTTACCTCCCAGATCAAAAGTTTTTTGAGTTTATTTATAACAACGAAGAAATATTTTTGGAAACTTCAGGACCAGATTATACACCGAATTTAAAAGTTAGAAAATCTGAGGAAAATAATGTTTTTATTCCTTACGTGAAATTTATCACAGAGAAAAAAACACAAGTGGGCAAACTAACTGAACAAAAATCTAAATTAAAGGATTCAGACCCAAATAATAAGTCTTTGCAGGAACAGATAGATGGATTAAACAAGGAAGTTGATGATTATCAACTAGATTTAATTAAAAACAATCCAACGAAATTGGTTGCTAAAATAGTCAAAATGTCGAGAGAAATAGAAATTCCTGAGCCACCGAAAAATGAGAAAGGAGAACCTATTGATCCTGATTTTCGACTCAAATTTTACAGAACTCATTATTGGGATAATATAGACTTAACTGATGATAGGTTGGTTAATAATCCGATTTTTCATAATAAAATGGAATTCTATTTTAACAAAATGATGATGCAGCATTGGGATACTGTAATTTATTATTCCTTTGATTTTTGTGATAAGTTGAATCCAAAATCCAAAATGTTTGAATACGTTGTTGGTTGGATTACTTCTACCTATGGTAAAAGTCAAATTATGGGAATGGATAAAGTTTATACCTACATGCGTAATCGATATTATTGTTCGAAGAATTCAGAAGGAAAATCGCCGGCATTTTGGGTCGCAGAGGATAAATTTGAAGATTTGTGCGGTAAAATTCAAACCGAGATGAATCTAGTTATGGGTGTGCGTCCCCCCAATCTTATTTTAAAAGATACAACAGATACGAAGTGGGTCAATTTGTATGAAATTACCCAAAAGGCAGAGTATACTGTATTGTATTTTTGGGACCCTGAATGCGGTCATTGTAAGAAAACGACACCCAAACTCCAGACTTTGTATGAGAAGAAATTTAGAGATCGGAATATTGAAATTTTTGCTGTAGGAAAAGCTGTTGGTAAAGATTTTGAAGGGTGGAAAAAATTTATAAGAGAAAATAAAATGACATTTATTAATGTTGCTGTGACCGATAAATTATATGAATTGGCAAAAAAAGACCCAAATAGTTTGGTGCCGGTTCCTGGAGATAATCGTCCGAAACCAACTACTTTAGAATCGTTGAATTATCAAACTACTTATGATATATTTTCTACTCCGCAAGTTTATATTTTAGATAAGGATGGGAAAATTATTGCTAAACGTGTTTCTATATCTCAAATTGAGGAAATGTTGGATGCATTGCAAGGTAAAAAGGATTTACCAAAACTATTCCCTCCAGATCCTGAGGAAGATAAACAAATGCAGCAACATTAAAACTTAATCTTCTGCTGAATATATTGAATATCTTTTCTTATTTCTTGTAAGGATTGACTAATACTGTTTGTGTCAAGTTGAATATCAGGTAGTTCAGGCGAAATATAATTCACAAATCGCCAAATTTCCACAATGGAATTCACATGAACCATATAAGGTTTATATAATGTATTGGTCGAACATAACTGAAATGATCCTGATTCTTCAATCATGTTGTTTATTACTTTAAAGACAATACCATCTTCCTTTGTCACTACAATGCAGGGTGTTCCTGAACGTATTGTATGCCAATTTTGAACAAACTCACCCACAACGAATGACCCTTCCATCACCGGTGGCATCGAATCTCCTTGAATTGGAAACGAACGATATTTCTTTTGCTTGGAAAGAAAAGGTAATGAAAATGTTGGTAAAACTTTAAGGTATTCTGGATCTCCGTATCCGGATACATATCCGGCTGAGGCTTTTAGCGGTATCATTTCAATTAATTCCTCGTTTTCTTGATTGACAATAGAGGCGAGAATTCTCAGTTTATCACCTTTTATATCTGAAGAATTTCCGTATTCAATTCTTTTCCAATCTGATTCATTGTACTTATTGAAATCTTCTCTCAGCAAATAATCAATGGAAATTTGATAGAAGTCGGATAATAATACTAATAGTTCCAAATTTGGCTGAGCAACCCCATTTTCATATCCACTATATGTTGATCGAAACAAATGAAGAGATTTAGAAACGTCTTCTTGGGATAATTTTTTTCTTTTTCTAATTGCTTTTAAATTTGAGCCTATATTCATCTTATGTTATTTTTACAAATATAATAATAATTAAATTATAATCAATATTACTGACTAAAAAATAAACAATTTAGTTTTTTCCAATATTTTGCTATATTTGTATGGATAGAATTATGATAAAAATATTCCCGATTTTCTTCTTTCTGATTTTATTCTCTTGTGTAAAAGGATATGGTGATGCCTATGTTAAAAATAATTTAACTGTGTATTATACGATTGATTCTGATTTACAGTCGGCTAAATTATTAGCTGATTTTTGGTTTAATAATCAATTGATAAATAATAAAAAGCAGTTTTTGAGAATTAACTATGTGCCAAATAAACCTAGACAAATTCAACTTGTTGCAAATGATCCGATTGCGGCAAAAAAAATGAACTTTGAAGAACTAAACTTGCTTCAAAACATTGAAAATCAATTGAATGAATCTATATTTAAGACAGCTAAAATAGATTTAGTCTTATGTGACAATCGATTCAATGTTGTAAATGATTTGAATTATTAACTTTTTTCGTTCGATTACGTAATTTTTATTCTAAATTTCCGTTTTTAGATTTATGGTTAAGGGTATTCTCATATTTTTTATTTTTTTAGTCCTCAGTTTACATTTCCATGCTCAGAGATCATATCAGCAAAATTTTTATTCCTTATCAGAATTCGGACCAACACTAGGTTATATGTACTATCTAGGTGATTTGAATCCATCCAAACAATTTTATAAGCCTAATTTTTCATTGGGTTTAATGTATCGATATAACATTAATGCCAGATTAGCATTCCGATTCAATGTCCTTTCAGGATCAGTTGAGGCAAATGATGCGGATTCGAAAAATGAATTACTGAAAAATCGAAATTTGAATTTTAAAAGTTCAATTCAAGAGGTTGCTGGTGGGATCGAATTTCATTATTACAAGTATCAAATGGGAAATAAAAAATACAAGGCAACAACTTATATGATTATTCAAGCTGGATTATTTCATTTTAATCCTACGACAGAATTTAACGGAACCACTGTTGAACTGCAGGAATTAGGCACAGAAGGGCAAGGAACAAATTTTGGAAAGAAAAGAAAATATTTTTTATATCAGCCCTGCATACCTATTGGAATTGGATCAAAATTGAGTTTGGGTAAATTTGTTAATATTAATTTGGATATTGCTTTAAGGAAGACTTTTACTGATTATATAGATGATGTTGGTGCTAATTATAATGTGAATCCAGCGGCATTTAATCCTTATGAAGACGAAATTGCTTTGGCGCTATCAAATCGCACAATTGATAATTCAAGATATAATAGACGAGGAAACACTACAACAAAAGATTGGTATGTTTATTACAGTGCATCTTTGACTTTTCGTTTGGGTAAAACCAACAAATGTGCGGAGCCAAGATAAGAAAATTCAACTTTTTACATCTTTTTTTGTTCAATACTCTTAATTTCACGACTCAAAAATTTAATGCATGAAAATTGGTGTTCTATTGATACAATTAGGTACTCCAGATAAACCAACACTTGGAGCTGTAAGAAGATATTTATCTGAGTTTCTTAATGATCCTCGGGTGATTGATATTCCTTGGTTCGCTCGAAAGTTATTGGTAAATGGAATTATTGTGCCATTTAGAGCTCCAAAATCAACAAAAATTTATAAAGAGTTATGGCGTCATGGTAATGGAGTATCTCCATTATTGACACATACAAAAAATGTTCATCAATTATTACAGGAAAGATTTCAAAAAGATCAAATTACAATAGAATTTGCGATGCGTTATCAAAACCCTTCAATGGTTTCAGTTTTGGGAAGAATGAAACGAGCAAATTATGATAAAATAATTATTCTTCCTCTTTTTCCACAGTACGCAAGTGCTTCTACCGGTTCGGCAATTGATAAAGCCATGAAAATTATTCAAAAATGGTGGGTAATTCCCGAGATTTCAATTGTAAATCAATTTTATGAGAATGAGGGTTATATTGATTCTATTGTGGAGAACGCTCAAAAATTTAAGTTAAGTGAATTTGATCACATATTGTTTTCTTATCATGGACTTCCCGAACGCCAAGTTGATAAAGTTTACGAAGGAAAGGATTTATGTTCTGATCAACCTTGTGAGACAGAAATTAACGATAAAAACAAATATTGTTATAAAGCGACCAGTTTTGCTACGACAAGATTAATTGCTGCGAAATTAGGATTAAAAGATTCCGATTATACTGTTTGTTTTCAATCAAGATTAGATAAAAAATGGCTAACTCCATTTTCTGATAAGGTTGTTGAAAATTGGGCAAAGAAAGGAGCAAAAAGGCTACTTGTTTTTAGTCCAGCCTTTGTAGCAGATTGTTTGGAAACAATTATTGAAATTGGTGATGAATATCAAGAAATTTTCGAAAAATTTGGAGGAGAAAAGGTTCAACTCGTTCCAAGCTCAAATTCTCATATTCGCTTTATTGATGGATTGGAAGAAATAATTCGTAAAAGAATCTGACACTTGTCCTTATTAATCTTTTTGTTATCTTTGATTTATGAGTATTGATTTATTGATCAGTCAAATCGAGGAGGAGTTTGATGAAGTTCCAAAGGGAACTATTACTGCTTTAACTTCATTTCGAGAAATAGATGGTTGGAGTAGTATGCATGCATTAATTTTAATTGCGTTAATTGATAATCATTATGACATTTTATTAACGGGTACAGAATTGAAAAATGCCCAAACTATCCAAGATATCTTCGATATAATAAAATCCAAATAAAGTGGGATTTATTTCTATAAGTAGAACATCTATTAATGCAATCTATTCCTGTGTTCCTGCGAATAAAGTTTATACGAAGGATTATGAATGGGTAACTCCGGAAGAGAGAGAATTGTTTACTAAAACAACTGGAATTATTGAGAGAAGAGTAGCTTCTGTAGATACCACTTGCTCAGATCTTTGTTTTAAAGCAGCATCAGAATTATTACAAGATTTTGATGTAAAAAATCAAATTGAATTGTTAGTTTTTGTTTCTCAATCACCAGACTATTTTTTGCCAGCTACTTCGATCGTTCTTCAAGAGCGTTTAGGATTGCCAAAATCTACTATGGCATTCGATGTTAATTTAGGTTGTAGTGGGTATGTTTATGGTTTATCAATAATAGGTCAATTCATGCAAGCTGGGAATGTAAAAAAAGCTCTATTATTGTGTGGCGACAAATCGACTATTTCAACAAATTTTCAAGATAAAAGTACATATCCTTTGTTTGGAGATGCCGGCACAGCTACATTATTATCATTTGATGAAAACGCAGATAGATGGATCGCAGAATTAAACTCAGATGGATCTGGTAAAAATGCTATAATAATTGAACACGGACATTCTAGACATCCATATGGTACAATGAGTGATGAATATTTTGCAATTGAACCTGGAGTAATTCGAACAAAAAAACATTTATCGTTGAATGGGTTAGAAGTATTCAATTTTGCGTTAAAAGAAGTTGCTCCATCGATCGTTAGATTGTTAAATGAAAATGAAATTAATTTTGATGATATTGATTACTTTGTTTTACATCAAGCAAATAAATTAATCAATGAAAGTATTCGAAAGAAAATGAAGATTTCACCAGATAAGGTACCATATTCGATTGATTTTTTTGGAAATACAAGTTCAGCTTCAATTCCGTTAACGATATGTTTTAAATTGAAAGATTCCATTGAGAATAAAATGCTTAATATGGTGTTTTCTGGATTTGGAGTTGGATTTTCATGGGGATCTATCTTTCTGTCGACACGAGGAGTAAAAACGAAAATAGTTGAAATATGATTAGTTTGTCGGGAAAAAGAATTTTGGTAACTGGGGCATCTTCAGGCATTGGTCGAGCTACTGCAAAATTGTGTGATTCTCTTGGTGCGAAAGTTGTTTTAACAGCGAGAAATGAGTTTTTACTTAAAGAGGTAAAATCCGAAATGAGTGATGAAACTGAGTTTTTCATGGCTGATTTAACAAATGAAACTGACATTGATAATTTAATTGAAAACATCGGTGTTTTAGATGGTTTTTTTCATTCTGCAGGCGTTATTCAGCCTTATCCAATAAAGTATATTAGAAGAAAAAACATTGATTATATTTATAGTGTTAATTTAAATAGTGCAATTCTCCTTACTGCAGGGCTAATAAAAAATAAAAAAATAAATCCAAACGCATCTTTGGTTTTCATCTCTTCAATCTCTACGGATCATCCGTATATGGGGGGGGCATTGTATTCAAGCTCCAAGTCTGCGTTAGAATCTTTCTCAAAATCGATAGCACTTGAATTTGCCAGTCAGAAAATTCGTTCCAATGTTCTACAACCTGCTTTAGTTGAAACAGAAATGTTCGAACAAACAAAAAGTGCCTACAGTGAACAAGAGTTTTCTCAGATAATACAACAATATCCTTTAGGTATTGGTAAACCTAGTGATATTGCAAGTGCAGCTGTATTTTTATTGAGTGATTCATCTTCTTGGATTACCGGTACTACGCTAAAAATGGATGGAGGTCTTTTGTTAAATAGCAGACGCTAATGATTTGTTATTTCCATTCATAAACGATATCAAATATATCTCCCGTCAATTTATTTCAAATGACAAAAAATCATAAAATTGAACCAAACTTATCGTTATTTGTTTAGATTTAGACAAAAATCAAACATCATGGGAAGACCAGCAACAAAACCAGCAAGATTAAAAGACGGATTTTATATTGAAGTTAAATCATTAGGGAGCGGCTCTATTTATATAAGAAGAGACACAAAGGAACAAATGTTGATTGCTGCTGAAGATTATTCCCGAACCAAAGATGTTATCATTTTGGGTGAAATGAAAAATGACAAGTGGTATAATTAAATTCAATTTTCACTTAATTGAAATGTGTTGATATTTTATATTTAATTATATCCTATTTATCTAATTTTAAGGCTAATAAATTTTCTTGTTTAGTTTTTTAATATTTTTTTATCACATTTCATTGTTAAAAAGAAAAAAGTATATATCTTTGCACCCCGCAAATGAGCGGAATGTTTTGGTTAAGATGTAAAAAGTCTAGTAAATACTTAAAAAAGTAGGAATAGATTCAAAAGAAGTTCTTTGAGAGATTGGGTAAAAGGAAAGACAGCGTTTTGATAATTGGACATATGTTTTCGAAGTCAAAAAAAATCAACAGGATTAAAACAACGGAGAGTTTGATCCTGGCTCAGGATGAACGCTAGCGGCAGGCCTAACACATGCAAGTCGAGGGGCAGCATAAAACAAGCTTGCTTGTTTGGTGGCGACCGGCGCACGGGTGCGTAACGCGTATGCAACCTACCTTATACTGGGGTATAGCCCGGAGAAATTCGGATTAATCCCCCATAGTATTATCTATTGGCATCAATTAATAATTAAAGTTCCAACGGTATAAGATGGGCATGCGTCCTATTAGCTAGATGGTGGGGTAATGGCTCACCATGGCTACGATAGGTAGGGGGCCTGAGAGGGTAGTCCCCCACACTGGTACTGAGACACGGACCAGACTCCTACGGGAGGCAGCAGTGAGGAATATTGGTCAATGGGCGCAAGCCTGAACCAGCCATGCCGCGTGAAGGAAGAAGGTTCTATGGATTGTAAACTTCTTTTATTTAGGAATAAACCTCCCGACGTGTCGGGAGCTGAAGGTACTAAATGAATAAGCACCGGCTAACTCCGTGCCAGCAGCCGCGGTAATACGGAGGGTGCAAGCGTTATCCGGAATCATTGGGTTTAAAGGGTCCGCAGGCGGATTTATAAGTCAGTGGTGAAATCCTGCAGCTCAACTGCAGAACTGCCATTGATACTGTAAGTCTTGAATTTGATCGGAGTGGGCGGAATGTGTAGTGTAGCGGTGAAATGCATAGATATTACACAGAACACCGATAGCGAAGGCAGCTCACTAGGTTATAATTGACGCTCATGGACGAAAGCGTGGGGATCAAACAGGATTAGATACCCTGGTAGTCCACGCCGTAAACGATGATTACTCGTTCTTGACAGCAATGTCAGGGACCAAGCGAAAGTGATAAGTAATCCACCTGGGGAGTACGATCGCAAGGTTGAAACTCAAAGGAATTGACGGGGGCCCGCACAAGCGGTGGAGCATGTGGTTTAATTCGATGATACGCGAGGAACCTTACCAGGGCTTAAATGCAGATTGCATAATTTGGAAACAGATTAGTCTTCGGACAATTTGCAAGGTGCTGCATGGCTGTCGTCAGCTCGTGCCGTGAGGTGTTGGGTTAAGTCCCGCAACGAGCGCAACCCCTATCTTTAGTTGCTAGCAGGTAATGCTGAGGACTCTAAAGAAACTGCCTACGCAAGTAGCGAGGAAGGCGGGGACGACGTCAAGTCATCACGGCCCTTACGTCCTGGGCCACACACGTGCTACAATGGTAGGTACAGAGGGCAGCTACCGGGTGACCGGATGCGAATCTCTAAAGCCTATCTCAGTTCGGATTGGAGTCTGCAACTCGACTCTATGAAGCTGGAATCGCTAGTAATCGCGCATCAGCCATGGCGCGGTGAATACGTTCCCGGGCCTTGTACACACCGCCCGTCAAGCCATGGGAGCTGGGGGTGCCTGAAGTCGGTAACCGCAAGGAGCTGCCTAGGGTAAAACTAGTGACTGGGGCTAAGTCGTAACAAGGTAGCCGTACCGGAAGGTGCGGCTGGAACACCTCCTTTTTAGAGAAACGACTCGTACAATGTTCGATACACTATCGAAATGTTGTCTTCCTTAAACTCAATAT
>Ga0315902_10007337_pt1 | contig 15076 bp, 17 predicted proteins | sample LakEriMetagenome_9_FD_203523 | JGI IMG/M metagenome (GOLD analysis project Ga0315902, IMG submission 203523) | Freshwater fungal communities from buoy surface, Lake Erie, Ohio, United States - Buoy 12 MA117 | ecosystem: Environmental > Aquatic > Freshwater > Lake > Lake biofilm | place: USA... | reverse complement strand
AATCACTTGGTTGGCTTTTCGCTATCCGGTGCAACGCTTCACGCAACCGCTCAACTTCAGTAATCCCTCGATCTAAAGCGAATATCGCATCTGGGTCATTCGTTTTATCCAACGCTCTTTGCATCAGTTCAATAATCCCCATCACCCTACCTCCCTCTCCATAACGCGATACACGCTCGACCGCGCGATCTTCAACTGCCGCGCCACTTCAGCCGTGTTCATCCCTGTCTCCATCAGCGCCACTATATCATCGCGCTTCGCCTGTGCCGTGGGCTTGCGGCCCTTGTATTTCCCATCAGCCTTCGCCTTCTGGATACCCTCACGCTGACGCTCCAACATGATCTCGCGCTCAAACTGCGCAACAGAGCCAATCACATTCAGCATCAGCTTGCCTGTCGGTGTGTGCGTATCAAGGTTCATCGCCAGAATACGCAGGCTCGCGCCGCGGCGCTCTATCTCAGCCACGAGTGTCACCAAATCCGCGACACTGCGAGCAAGCCGGTCGAGCTTCGTCACGACAAGCACATCGCCATCGCGCAAGTACTGGATCGCCTCAGTGAGCCTGTCACGACGCGCCACAGATGACACTTGCTCGTCAAAGATGCGCTCGCACCCTGCCGCTGCAAGGTCACGCTTCTGGGCATCGAGGCCCGCGTGCTGGTCATTCGTGGAAGTTCTGGCATACCCTATAAGCATAGCTGCATCTCCGTGTTGCGGTGCTGGATTTTCGGGAGGGGGTTGGCAGCAGCAGGCGCACCCCCAGTGGGGGTGGAGACGGGGGGGGTGTCAAGATTTTGACATGTCAAAAGTTTGACAGTGTCAGTTGTTTGACGTGTCAAAAGTTTGACGGTTCCCGTCTCATGTTGCAATGCACAATTTCCCTATTCCGAATCTCCCCGTTCCGATTAGCGTCAAAGACATTGTGCTACATGTGTCCTAAAAGGTCAATAGCAATTCTATTGCGACACTCTTAGCCTGTGGAAAACTATTGTCAATAGGGCAAGGTCTATTCGGACACGCTTATTACTTCGCCTTCTATCACGTCGCCGACTGGCAATGCCTTTGCGCTTTCGTTCAAGCGTTTAAGCGCGTCTAAATGCAATTGGTGCGTATGTGTCACGGCAACGTCAACGCTTTGCCGGTCGCCGTACACTTTCGGCAAAAGCCGGGAAGCCGTCCATTTCAAGCCGTCAAGCGCAACGCGGGCAACGTCGGGCGGGACTTCCCCTAAAACAACGCGACGCGTCAAATCAGAAATTTCGTCGGCGTGCGCCATTGCCCGTGCTTCTATCGCGCGGGCGTATTTAAGAGAAAAGCTTTCTCTCTCGTTCATCCATTTCCATATTGTGAAGTCCGACGGCATATCGTCGTCTTTTGAAACGCTCAAAACGGAACGCCCCGCTGCAATACGGCGGCAAATCTCATCTTCTAGAGCTTCGGACCATATGGAAGGGCGACCGTTTTTCTTTTCTTTCGGCATAATTCCCCGCTTTTTCAACGCTTTTTCTTTTATACATTATAAACCCTAAATGTAAAATTTCCGCTTGACGCTTTATAATATGTGTCGCATAAAGGGCCACCCTAGCGGGCACCATGAAACACGGAAACACGGAAAGGTTAACGCTATGACTTATCAAGTCGCCCTTACGCTTAAGTCGCGCAACGAAAAAACGGGCCCTATCCCCGTTTCAACGACGACTTATGACACTTGCCCGGACGCATGTCCATTGCGTTCAAACGGCTGCTATGCTGGCAATGGCCCGCTTGGCATGTATTGGCAAAAAGTGACTGAACATAAAGCTGGCATGGCATGGGATGAGTTTATTGTTGCCGTCTTCGGCATGCCGCTCGACACTTTATGGCGACACAATCAAGCTGGAGACTTGCCCGGGAATCGCATTGCAATAGATGAAACGGCTTTAAAGTCTCTAGTCCTTGCCAATGCCGGGAAGCGCGGCTTCACTTATACTCATTATGACGTGATCAATAATGCCAAGAATCGGGAAGCCGTAAATCATGCCAATAAAAGCGGCTTTACCATAAATTTATCCGCCAATAATTTGAAACATGCCGACGCGTTAGCGGAAACGAAAGCCGGTCCCGTTGTTGTCGTTTTGCCGTCTAGCGTTTCCGGTCCCGAAAAAATTACAACTCCAGCGGGGCGCAAAGTCACCGTATGCCCGGCAACGTATCGCGACGACGTGACTTGCAAGTCATGCGGCTTGTGCGCGTTGCAACGTGACACAATTGTCGGCTTTCCAGCTCATGGCGTTCAAAAGAAACGCGCTGATAAAATCGCGGCTTGATAGGGGAAACGCCATGCATACGCTAACGGCTTTCGACGGCTTGATCCTATTCGGTCCCATCGTTTTCACTTTTATTGTTTTCTTTATCGGCAACGCTTTATGGGGTGAATAAAAGCCGAAACGCGCCTTACGGGGCGCGTCTTGCCGTTAAGCGGCAACTGATGAGGCTACACGGAGACACGGAATTATGAAAACAGAATTGCTTGACCAATTTCACGGCTACCGCGTTGATAGTCATGGAAACGGCGTTGCGGTAACGATTACCCGTGAAAGCGATAACGCGTCGCGTTTTATCCAAGGCGACGAAGCGGCGCTTTTTCTTGATGAATGGAACGATTTGAGCATTGACCACAACTCGCCTGAAACACGCGCTAGCCGTTTTTCGTGGCGCGAATTGCTCGACACTATGTGCGGCCCGTATTTCGAATAATGCCTTCCCCCCAACCCTTCCCATTAACCCTAGCGCGGCCCTAATCGGCTGCGCTTTTTCGTTTTGAGCCTTGCCATGCCCCGCCCACGCGCCCCGCCCTAACCCCCGCGCGGTAATATGCCGCACCCTATCCCATGCCGAAACGCGCGCGCCTATTGAGCGGCGACGCGACAATGCGCGACCATATGCGGCTACCATGGCGCTGTGCGGCATGCCATGACGCGCGCCATTGTGCGGCGCACCATGTCAATCGGCTGACACTGTCAATCGGCTGACACTGTCAAATTCTTGACGGTCGCCCAAACTTTCGCTGGTCCAGAAAAACGAAACCCGTTTTCGGTAAATCACTTCCCATTTCGATTTAACTAGTTTTTCTGGAGAATTTCCATTTCGTTTCAGATTGCCGCGATCAGGCACCCGGTATGCTAAAAGGCCGATATTTCCCAAACCGTGGTCCGTGATTCTCGTTCTCAATCACCGTTAGTGCTGCCAGTTTGCCGAGCTTCCCTGTCATGCACACTGTTGGAGACCCCGCCCAGCGAAGCTGAAGCCAATCATCCTCTTTCCCGCCCATTTCCAGAATCTTGCGGGCAGCGGTCAGAAACGGCGTTTTCATCCCGACCCTCCCCATTACCGTCTCGCCACCGACTTTGCCGAAATTGGCGACACCCCTCACACCGTCTACCACTACCTCGTACATTTTCTTCTCCTGTTAAAACGGCAACTCATCCCCACCACGCGGCAACGGCTTCCCCGCCCGAGGCCGCTCATCAACCACACTCGCACCCGGAAACGCATCCTTGACCTTCGCCACGCCGCTGCTCTCGTAGCGATTGCGCCAACAGACCAGTAGCTCCTCGACGCTCACCACCGTCCCCGGCTCTGAGGCACTCAAGGCTGGCGCATCTGCGTCTTCCCTGACGAGGACCACCGTGTAGGTTCTCCCGCCGCTCTTGGCTTGCCACATGCCGTGACCGAGCGGTTCGTGTCCCTGCTCCTGCGCTGCCTTGGCGAGTGCCTGCCATCCCCGCATGAGGATCGCGGCACGCTGGGCAACCGCGTCAGCGTCCTGCGCCTTGATCGCCTCGTCGAGCTTCTGCTTGGCTGACTCGAACTTCACCGCGAGATCCGGCGCGGCGAGCGACTGAAGACGGCGGTACCCCCATGAGCCTTCCATCTCTCGCGCCAGTCGGTCGAGAGGAGCGAGAGCCGCGTCCACCTGCCTCTGCCGCATCTCCCAGACGAGCAGCTCGTTCGGGTTGCTGATTTCTGAAACACGTCTTGCCATCAGTTCATCCTCACCGCTTCCTCGAATTCCCCGCACCAGTCAGACGCGGCGGTGATAGGCCAGCTGCATCCGTAGTGCTGATCCTTGACCGTTCCCGTCGCGGTGACTTGCGGCGGCAATCTGTGGCACTCGCCTTCAGGCTCAGATTCAGTGTTCTCTTTGAACTCCACCCAAAAAAGACAACGCTCACAGGTCGCATTTTTGAGCGGCTTCTCGTCCCCCTGCTCCTGCATCACCAACTGGTACAACTGGATCACGGGACGCTCACCCTCATCGCCATCACCCCCACCGATATTGCTCATCGTCTCTCTCCTCTGACCCGCAACTCACCAGCTGCAACTTAGCCTCAAACTTACACCGACAGAACCAGCCGACACCCGAAGCGACATTGTGGGATACCCCTAAAGGGGTATACCCCACCCGACATGTCGCCTCGTGTCGTGTCCAGAAACGACATACTACGACATGTCGGGCAATGTCGGCTTGTCGGGTTTTTCTGTAACATGTTGATATTGCTCTGTTTTCCATAAAACGTCGCCCTTGGCGGCTATGATTTTTGCCATACTGAGCGACGCAGCAGCTCTTTGGTACGTTCTTTCGCTGAATTTGTCGTCTCCAGCACACAAATGTCGGAAATACGCTAACCAGTCAGCGCGTCTGATACACAGTTTATCCGGCGGGATTCCGGGTGTTCCATAACGCTTTCCGACTTCTGCCACTGCCAGATCGAATGCTTCTAGGGTAAAAATTTCGCTCTCTGTGAGCTGCTTTTTCTGTCTCTTTTTGCTGTGCTGTTTCTCACTGGGTCTAAGCCCTAGTGATACGATGTTCGGGTCCACTGGGTCGGTCAGAACCTTGACCATTTCGAAGTGGAATTCGATCCCGTCTTCGCTTTCCTTCTGCTTTGTCGTGGTCAGTTTTCCGGTCAGGTGATCGCGGTCTTCCTCATCTGATGTGCGCACGCATTCGAGTTCCGCGTCCACAGCACCGAGCAGAGCTGACGAGCCACGCATACCCTTTGACTCGTCCTTACCGGCGTGGTGGACCACCAGCACCGTGCATCCGAGCTGCGCGATCAGCTCGCCGATGACGGCGATGAATTGGCTCATGTCGCTGGAGCTATTCTCGTCCCCGACAAAGTTACGGGCCAACGTATCCACGACGATGAGCGATGGCGCGATGCCGAGTTCGCGGATCTCTTTGATGAGTTCCTGCATATCTTCCAGCGTCGAGCTAAGGTTCAGGCTTCGCTTGATGAAATAGAGAGGCACAGACGGCTCTATCTCATGCGTGATACGCGACGCGTCAGAGCGCTTCTTCAGCCCTGCTTGGCCTTCCCCTGCAATGTATAGGCATGTCCCTTGCGCGGTCGGCTTACCAAAGGCTGGCTGACCTGCTGCGATCATCTGGGATAGGTATATGGCAACGAATGACTTGAAGCTGCCGGGTTTCCCGTAAATTGCCGCGAACGCTTTGGCTGGCACGAGATCCTCGATGAGCCACTGGACTGCTTCATCCTTCAGCTCGTCCATGCGCAGGATCTCGATGCGCTTCTTGGGGGCAGGAGACGGGGTGTCGCTGTTACCTGTAACCGGTGCTTCTGTAGCTACATTGTGGCTACGGATCTCCGAGAGCTGCTCCGTAATGCTCTTTTCGCGCGGTTGGATCGACCGGACGGCGGCAGAGTTATCCCCAGAAAAATTTGCTATCGCGTATAAAGCGAACGGGTCCACCACTTTCTGAGACAGGATGTCGTGCGCCCCGTGATGCGAGTAGGTGACCCAGTCGCCTCGGCTTCCCTTGAACAGCAGCACCCCTGCCGCGCCGGTCTGACTCGTCGGTGACAGGTATCGGTATGCGTCATTCCGCTTATCGTAATGGCTGAAGCGGTAGCCCATCGAGGCAAGAGTTGCTCGCATCCATTCGAGACCGTGCTGCTCATTGAATTGCGAGATCGTGGTGCTCGTCACCGGCGGTGCGGCTGAGTCGGTTTTTTTGATCTGGTCGATGATTTGGTTTTGCTGCTCTGTCTCGCGCTGCCAAGAGACTGCGGTATCGATGTTGAAGATATATCCGTCGAGATGATCGCGATGGACAAAGCGTTCACGTTCTTCTTCTTTGCTGACGCGCGGGAGAAACCACGGCTGAGACCAGCGGTAGTTTTCGTTCACACCGTTAATCCAAATCTGACGCTTATGAAGTTCTGCGATAAAGTAATCGACAGCAGCGGTCAGTTCCTCTTGCGACTGCATCTTGCAAGGGATGAGGATTCTGTATTTCCAGAACGATACAACGCCATCAGATCCACGATTGCTGTGGCTCGTATGCATGATGTGCGCGACGTTCATCTCCTTCAGCGCTTCATGCACGGTATGGAATGACGGTGCGCCTGTGAGGATCTCGCCAGTCTCTGGATCGATGGACGAGTCGCCATCAAGGATAATCAGTTCCGCTGATTGCAGGTTCTCGTCAGACCTTTTGCAGATCGAGAGATCACCGCCACGGATAAGGTATGACCCGTCCTTTTGCCCCACTTTGACGTGCTTTAATCTGTCGCTCAACGCAGCGAGCGTATATGTGCGCGGCACGAGTGTTGTGTCCTTGAACCCGCCACCTGCGAACGCAAGCGACATCGTATAACTCGCGCTGTTGCTCATCTCTTTTGTTTCTTGTAGTGTCATCGATGTTACCCTTTGAATGAGAGGGTGTCCTCCCTGACTTCAACCCCCGCACTGGCTTCGGATTCCGGTACGGGGGTTTCTTTTTACTTAGAACTCATCGTCGTCCTGAGCTGGTGCCGCAGCGGGAGCTGGTGCTTGCTCTTCCGCTGAGAACCATTTCTCTTTCGGTGCAAGAGTGAAGTCGATCTGCACAGATGTGCCCTGACCAACCTTGATCGTTTTCACGGCATCAACCTTTAAGGTTGCGAGTTTACCGGCAGGGATTGCTCCTGCCTTCTTCGCAACATCTGCAACGAATTGCGTCCATGCGCGCGAGTTTCCTCTTGCGCTACGGAATGGCGCGTCTCCGAATGACGCGTCCTTCGAGTAGATTGTCACATCTACTCCAGGCTTGTGGTCTGGCGATGGTGGATTACCCCATGCACCGTTGACCTCTTGCCAGTCCACACCCGCAGCGCCGACCATCAACCAGCCCTGCTTCGCGTTAGCGATGTCTAATCCAAATACTTTTCCCTTCATGTCTACGGCAGACTTTTCACCATCCGCTGACGAGACAAAGAGAATGCCTGTGCGTGCGTCGAGACGCGCCCACGGTTTACCTGATGCTTGCTGTGGAAAGCTCAACATAATTACTCCTTCAGAGTTACTGATAGGTCAGTCCGTGACCTTGTGCGGATGAGAGTTGTTCCCTCTCTCATTAGGGATTCTGTGTTGCGCCGTACCACGCAATGAGCGCGGCATCGCTTCTTCCGTTGTCCTTCACCCGCGAAAAGTGTTGGGCAAAAGCTGGGAAGAGTTCCTGCGCGCGTTGCCGTGATCCGTCTTTGCCTGCACGCATCCCAGATGCCTTCTGCCATTTCTGCGGCGTGACATAAGAGATGGGTAGACGTAATGCAGCGATGATGCCTTCGATTGTCCCGACAGATCGACCGAATTGAAACATGCTGCTTACCCCTTGCCCCGGCATTGCACCAACCTTCTCGATCCAAACGTGATCCGGTTTTTGGTCGTCGAGATACCGTGCAACAAGTTGCGCAGAGATCTCGTTCTTCGTCTTACCGTTGCGCTCGATCTGGTGCGTCGGCATATCGATGACTGACAGGTATCCTTTCTCCATATCGAGTATCGCTATTGCGCCACTTGCTCCTGGATCGATGCCGCAGATCTTCATTCTTCATCTTTCTTTTTGTTTGCCTCTGCAATTACAAGTTCTCGATATTCTTGCAAAGCATCGCCACGCTTAAACGATGAAATCTTTAATGACCCGCGCTTTCTCCAGATTGACGCATCCTTTTGTTTCGTTGATGGCTCAACCCCAATGATGAACAGTTGTGGCTGAAGTGACAATTTCCAATGGTTGATGTCTCTCATTCTACGGACACCGCCTTGGCTAATTGACTCACACACAAACCCCATCGCTTTCCAAAAACCATTTGCTGCAATATCGCTGCCGCAGCGCAACGAAATTGAACTTGAATTTGCCGCCTTACATAGAGAAATTAAATGACGTACTAGTTTTGCTCCGTATAGCTGACCGCGTAAGTCATACTGTATGCACGCTTGGTGAACGCGGCAGATCTCTCCAAAAGCACCGTGATATAAGTAACCGCATGGTTCATTGTTGAACTCTGCCAAAACTACACGTTGATTTTTAATTTCGCGTTCAAATACTACTTTAGGGTAAAATGATAACTCCTCTGCATTTTTCTTTTGTAGATAATCGATATAGGAAAGATCCCTATCGGTTGCTGGCCTTACAATGAAGTCATCTAAGTCAGTCATTCTGTCACCGGTACTGGTATTGCGACGATGGCATACCCAAGCACATCAGCTATGCGTGCCAGCGTATCGAAATTCGCTGATCTGCTGCGCTTCGAGATCTGCCACCAGTGCGATGGTGTTAGCCCTGCTTTCGCTGATAGCTCACGCGTGCTCATGCCAGACTCGATACGGGCTTTCTCAAGCTCATCGATGATCTCATTCATGGTTCACCCATCTCGGAACACTGAGTGTCTGTATCAGCGGCGAGTAACCCTTCCACGCAGTTGCTGATTTGGTTGCCTTGTACGCTTCCGCAGCTAGAGCCATCTTATGCCGACCAGCTTCAAGCGCGACCATATCGAGATTGTATACGCCAATAGCGTATGGCGCTTCTGTCTCGACTGCGATGAAGATGAAGTCTTTGGCTTCGAAGTCAGTGGTGTGCATATACCCATCGAGATAATGCGCAGCCTGAACGTAATACTTTAATCCATCCATCTTTTTAGCGAAGCCATCAGGTGAAGCATCCTGCGTGGTCTTCAGGTCAACGATAAGCGATCCCTGTATCGCGTCCATGCGAGCCTTGCACGGCACACCGTGTTGCTCCCAAGTGAACGATTGCTCGACGCTCGCGCCTTCTAAGAGTTCCTTATAGAGATGATGTGTTCGCACTGCTTCTGCGACACGCTGTGCTCGCTGAAAGTCATCGAAATCGACAACGGTTTTACCCGCGTTCGTCGCTGCAAAGAGTTCAGCTTGCTGCTTACCAGCTGACGAGCGCCGGTCAATCTTTGGCATTGCTGCGAAATCGGTGTCGATTGTCTCTGGCTCCAACACCATTGCATGAACCAGTGTTCCGAATTTCATTGCCGGTGTTGGTTCGCGGTGTTGCTCTTTTGCTGCGAGATAGTGTGCTGGCGATCTGAGTAATTGCTTTGCACCTGACGCTGATAGCGCATCCCACGAGTGATACTCTGATGCGGGGATATTACTGAGTTGCTGTGGCATGGAGTTCGATGTCCTCTGCGTCATCTGCGACGGCTGCTAATGCTGATGTGAGTGTCCAGTGATGCGTGAGATGCCCATCAACTGTCAGTGCGCGGTATTTCTTATCGCGTGCCATTTGCACCCATCCCGCGACCGCATGGTCTCTCAGGATGACATATTCGTTTGGCCCGTCTGCTCTAACTTCAACCATTGCTCTCTCCCCTGAGTGCTTCGTTTAAGTTTGCCTGCACCTTCTTCACCGCAAGATCGAGCACCGCTTGTGGTGCATCCTTGCCGGTGAACTCTGCGCAGAATGCCATGTAGTTGATTCCGTCAACCCATGAGTCGTGGTGATCTGGTCTGTGCGCAAGACGCGACAGTTTCACTGCAAGCAGAGTGAGTGCAACGTCATACGGTGTGCAGTTGCGCCCAGTCATAATGCTGAGAATCGTTGCAGCCCTGTCATGGTTTTCTTGCACTGTTCCGTATGCGTTGCCGCGTTGCGATAAAAGCGACTGCGCTTCTTTAAGTACGTCTCTATGGTCCATCATTGCTTCCCCAATGCTTTCGCGTATTCGTTCACACCGTAAAGAACGCTGGTGTGATCCTTGTTCAGTTTCAGCCCGATCTGCGACAAGCTCATCCCCAGCTCTGTCCTCAGTCGCCAGTACACTTCGCGGCGACATCTTACCAAGGGCGCTTGTCGCGAGTTGCCAGTAACGGCTTCTGGGTGAATCTTGTGCTTTGCGCATACTTCTCTCAGAATTTCTTTCCACCGTGGAACCACAGAGATTTTCGCGGCTCGCAAAACCTGATGAGCTTCCGTGAATTGCCGTGCGACGATTGGTGGAAGCGGTGCGGGTTCTGGCTCGACATGTACCACTTCTGGTACAGGTTCTGGTTCTGGCGCAGGTGGCTCCTCTACCTTAATCGTAACAATGTTGCGCTGCGGTACAGCACGCAGCCGTAGCCGCACATCTTTGTAATGCGATCTCCAGTCTACCGAAGTCATTGCGCGTACCCATCGACGATGTATGCAAGACCAAATACGATAAACGAGAAAAGAGTTATCGCAAGCAGATTTATGAGTAGTTGGACAACTCGTGGATTAGGATCAGTCATTCCGTGTCTCCGTGCTGGTCGGTCCCATCGCCGACATCTGCGACCATAACGTATATTTTTTTATACGCAATAGCTATTTCAAAAACCTGTGGATAACTAGAAAAAAGTTGGCCCCGTGCCTGATGGGGGACACGGGGCCGTCTGCCCAGGGGAGGTCGGGCAGTGCGGAGCTTTGCTCAACGCATTGAAATAGTATCAGTTTTTCACTTTGGGAGAAACTTCTTGCCCGTCACATGAGACCACGTCTTGCCGAGCTTGATCTGGCTGATGCTCGATTTGTGTAACCCATAGGTTACTGAGATCTGGCTATACGGTCTTTGGTCTAGGAAAATCTTCTTGGCGATGTCTGCTGTGATTTTGGACTGTCCATTCGTTTCACCCTTGGCAGATCTTCCTCGCAGCACCCGATCCATGACGTTATCGGCAGTCGTGCCAGTCTGTAGGTGGTACGGGTTAACACAGAGCGGTGTATCGCATCGATGCCGAACGACGAGAGATGGAGGTATTGGCCCGTGGAATACCTCGTAAGAAAAACGATGAGCGCGAATCGATTTTCCGTTGATCGAAAAAGTGCCATATCCGTCAATGGTAGGCACTGTCCCGTTAATCAACCAGCAGTCATCTCTCTTCCCTACATCGACCTTTGAATAGAAACGCGCGATGTCGAGTATGTCGTACTTATGCTTAATCAATTACCGATTTATTTCGCCTGCTAATACGTTCGTCGCCCCACCAATGAGACCCGGAACAAGATTTCTTTGTGTCGCATATCGACCTTGTTCTTGGGCAGTCCGTTGAAGAATATCCATTGCGGTATTCACTTCAGGTTGGCTGCGACCAAAAAAGTAAGGTGTTAACGCTTTATTCGTACGCTCAAGTGTTTGCTGCGTCAGTCCAAGAGACGCTCTTTCTGCGCCGCGTTGCAACGCCCCTGCAAGAGCGGAACTCACACCACCGCTCCTCAGATCACTTAAGAACCCAGTAGTTGCTCCAGTCGTAGCGCGAAATGCTTGCTGCTGTTCAGCAAGAGGAGACGTAGCTGATGGTGTCGCAAGACGAGTTGTCATCTGCATCTGGTACTCGCGCTCAAGATTATCGATTAACTGATTAGCCAGTTTCTCGGCTTCATCAGCTGTTCGATTGGTTGCGCGTAATGCTGCTTTGATTTGATCTTTTGCGTTACCAGTTAAGAATTTTGCCGCAACATCGCGAGAACCAAGTTGTGCTGTATTTGCCATTTTCTGGTTAACAGCATCTAGGACACCAATAAGGAACCCATCCTTTTCGCTGTCAGTCATCTTTGCGATTTCTTTTGCAGTAATTTCTGACCGCTCATTGAATAGCATCTGACCTTTTTTCATGGACGACATAACAGAAGACGGTCCAGCCCATGCCTCACGAGCCATCTTATATGAAGGTGATTGAGAATCCACTGCGTTCAATATGTCATCCTTAAGTGAAACTGCGCGACGAGCTTCACTATTCAGTTTGCCGGTGATTGAGTCAGTATTTCTTTCGATAATGTCATCAAGACCACGCTTAAGCATATCAATGTCTTTGACTGTGTAATCAAACACAACTGCTCTTTTGCCTTGCCGATTTGTTCCGACGAGATCTGGGAAATCTAACCCTTCATAACGCGCTGCCTTACGAGCCTCTGCGAATGCCTCATCCGGTGCGCGTGTAATTAAATCATCAAGAGCTTTGTTTCTGATTTGCTCTGGATATGCTTGAGCGTACAACGGAGCAGCATTAGTCCGACGAGCTTTTTCAAGCGCTTCAAACTCTGGGAAAATCTTTTGCTGCGTTCCAAGAGCCTGCTCGAACTCTGTCGTAATACGCGGTCCTTGCTCTCTCGCGCGCTCATAGAGATCTTTTGTCAAAGTTCTACGGTCAGCACCTGGATATGTGATAAGACGCTGCGTCTCTCTTGCAATACCGCTTCCTGGATAAATGTCAGCCAAGATCTCTGGCTTTACACCAGCAGCCTGCGCTGCCGCATAATCTGCCTTCACCTGTGCTGGTGTAAGATTTTCAGATTCAAGAAGACTGCTTGCCCAGCGTGCTGCTCTTTTTTCAGGAGATGCAAAAAGTGATTGCGCAAACCCAGATGCGGCTGGAACCGCCGCACCAAGAACACCACCAGTAACACCGCCGATCAAAGCTCCTTGTGTTGCACCAAGAGCACGATTTCCAGCGCCACCTTCAGCTGTTCCAAAACCACTGATAGCGCCTGTACCGGCACCAACGCCCATACCATAACCAGCACCACGAACAATGTTACCAGCAAGTGTTCCAGTTCGTGCAGCAGTAACCGGCGCAGCTGCGCCGAGAGTCGCAACAGCTGGCGCAAGTGCGCCCGTCAACTCTGCCGCTAATGCAGATTTAGGATATTGTTCGCGAGCTGCGGCGATACCAGCGCGCTCTTCTGCAAGTGCTTGTTCGTATGACGGCGGCTGTACACCAGTTTCACGCGCTTTAGCAGCAGCTGTTGCTCTACCTCTCGTAGTGCCGCCACCGGTGCTTCTGATGTATGCTGCAATCTCGTCGCCAAAGCCCATCATAAGACCCTGACCAACACCAACACGACCGATTACATCACGACCAATCTCAGCATCAGTTTGAGGTTCAACTTTAGCTCCAATCTTTCGATTGTAAGCCTCTGTCATAACTTTATTGATCACATCTTTTGATGTTCCAGCTGGGAATTGAACTGAAAGACCTTCTGGACCAGTAACCGTAATTGTCTCAGCCATTTACATCCCCTCAGGAGACCAAAATAAAGAATTTCCTTCACCAGAAAGAGACCCTCCGGCAACAGGAGTTGCAGCAGTTACACCAACGCCAGCCATAAGATTTTGTAATTCCGGTGTCATGATGCTGCGTGAGTTAAGTTCATACAGTTTTTCTAGCGCCCGTGTCTTGGTAATTTTACCAGTATCATAATCTTTGATTACAGCGCCACGCTCTTGATCAATAGCAAACTTGGCCTTTGCCATTCCAGCGATCAATCTATTTGCTTCTGGTTTATTTGAAAGACTTGGTAAGCTATCCAACATACCTTGATATTCGATGTCAGACGTTGACCCAGATCCTTCAGCACGCTGTTGTGGTGCAAGTCTTTTTACTACAGACTCAAATGCAGCACCTGCACTAGTGAATCCCTTAAACCGTTGCGCAAGAGCGCCAGTAATTGGCCCCTGCGGAGCAACATTTATAAGCTGATCAAGAAGTTCAAAGTCTTTCGCGCCTGAAGATGCTTTTGCAGCAGCTGTTCGTGCATCAGTAAAGAACTTTGCTTGTCCCTTATCAATTTCTTCTTCAAATTTGCTTTGCGGAGCACCAGAAGATGCGCGCGCTTTTTCTGTTAAAAACTGAGAAAATGAACCAGTATATCCACCGCGCACGGCAGCATTGTAGTTTTTCTCATCAGTAGAAAGTTCAGTAGGCTTTGGAGCTCCTTCAGCAACAACCTTACCGTCAACTAGGATACGCTCACCCTGACCAAGTTTCTCACGGACAGGCTTAAAGTTTTGCGCAAGCTCATAGTAAGACTGCGCAACCTTTTCACCCGCAGTTGTGCCGAGAGCCATCGCTGCGTCACCAGCTGCCATGTACTGGTCATAACGACTTACACCAGTTGGTTTGCCAATCATTGCACCTGCTTCGACAGTAGGACCACCGCCAGCCGCTAGAGCCTGATCAGGAGTAATCGTAGCGGATGTACGGAGCGCACCAGCCGCTCTCGCACGAGCTTCGCGTTCTGGGCCAGATAAAGCGTTTGTCTCAGCAACTTTTTGAGCAAGCGATGACAATGACTCTGCCGACAACCCAGTCGGGTTAAACCCATACTTTTTCTCAAAGGCCAACGGATCTGCTTTTGCTTCTTCTGCCAAAGCTGCGCGTGATGCTCTTGCAGACATCTGGTCTTGGAACTGCGCCTGCATCAAGCGACGCTGTGCTGCGTTGTAGATGTCGGTTTGCATACCGCTTAACTGAGGGCCGATCTGACCGAGCAACTGAGCACGCTGCGCACCGGTCATCGGCTGCCCTGCCGCGATTAAAAGTGATCCGATATTGCCAAGAGCACCGAGCTGCGCTGAACGCACATCGGCATACGGTACGCCGGTAGATGGGTCGATAGCATTCGGGCTACCGTACACGCCCGTGCCTGACATCCAATCGCTAAGAAGACCGTTAGCCATTATGCGCTCCTAGGAGAATATGCCGCGTATCGTCGGACCCATCAGTGGTGCTTGAGCCATTTCAATACCATAGTTTTGCGGGAGACGGTTATAGTATTGCTGCCAGAGGTAAGGGCTACGAGCCAAGTCTGGCGCTGTAAGATTTTGCGCAACTTGCGTCGGTGTGGCAACTACTGGCGCGACTGGTGTTTGTGCAGCAGGTGAAAGTTGTGCGACATCGCGCCCACCATATTGCTGACGATACTGCTCCGCTGTGAGATTCCCGTAAGGGCCATAATCAGCACGAGGAGTGCCAC
>Ga0315902_10007336_pt1 | contig 15076 bp, 5 predicted proteins | sample LakEriMetagenome_9_FD_203523 | JGI IMG/M metagenome (GOLD analysis project Ga0315902, IMG submission 203523) | Freshwater fungal communities from buoy surface, Lake Erie, Ohio, United States - Buoy 12 MA117 | ecosystem: Environmental > Aquatic > Freshwater > Lake > Lake biofilm | place: USA... | reverse complement strand
GACGAATGACGAATGACGAATGACGAATGGAAGGCGCGGGCGTTCGACCTTTGGGCTTGGTCATTCATTCGTCATTCGGATTTCGTCATTCGACATTCTTTCCCCCTTCCTCTAGCCTGCCGACCTTTGTCTCCCATGAGTTCCGTCCTGAATTTGCTGAACTGCGTGTCCGACCCTTCGCGGGTGCGGGTCTTGCTGCTGCTGCGGCGGGAGGAGCTGAGCGTGGCGGAGCTTCAGGAGATCCTTTCGCTGCCGCAGTCGAATGTGTCGGCGCTTTTGGCGAAGCTGAAGGCCGCAGGGCTGTTGAAAGATCGCCGCAGCGGGAAGAACAACCTCTACCGCATCGCGGAGCCGGCAAAGAAGGACAAAACCGCGCACGAGCACCTGCTGGCGCTGATCGAGGCCGCGGGCGCGGAGATCGACGAGACGGCGAAGGACGCCACCGCTTTGAAAATCGCGCTGCAAAAGCGTGCGCGCACGGCGCAGGCCTATTTTGATGCGTTGGCGGGGAAGTTTGGCCGCCACTACATCCCGGGCCGCTCGTGGAAAGGCCTAGCGGAGATGCTTCTCAAGCTGATGCCGCCGCTGGTGATCGCGGATCTCGGCGCCGGGGAGGGGACGCTTTCCCAATTGCTCGCGCAGCGCGCGAAGAAGGTCATCGCCGTGGACAACAGCAGCAAGATGGTGGCCTACGGCGCGGATTTGGCGAAGAAGCACGGCTTTAAAAACCTCGAATACCGCCTCGGTAGCCTAGAGCAGCCGCCCATCCCGCCCGGGACGGTCGATCTGGCGATCCTGAGCCAGGCGCTGCATCACGCGCAGAATCCGGCCGCGGCGATCCGCGCGGCGTTCACGATTTTGAAGCCCGGCGGCCGCATCGTGGTGCTGGACCTGCTGCAGCACACGTTTGAAAAGGCCCGCGACCTCTACGCGGACGTGTGGCTGGGCTTCACGGAGGCGGAGATGCACGAAATGCTGGGCGCGGCGGGCTTTCAGTGCGTGGAGACCAGCCTCGTGCACCGGGAAAAGCCCGCGCCGCATTTCCAGACGCTGCTCGCGGTCGGGGAAAAGGCGTGAGGGAGAAGCGCGAACTGCTTCTTGCCAATCTGCGGGCGAGTCCCTAGCTTGGCGGCCCCACTCGCATGAAAATCGGATTCAACCTCCTTCTCTACACGGGCCACGTCACCGAGGCCAATTACCCCGTCATCGAAAAACTCAAGAAGGCCGGCTACGACGGCGTCGAGTTGCCGATTTTCGATGTGAGCAATCCCGCTCACTTCGCCAGCATCGGCAAGGTGCTCAAAGACAACGGCCTCGAATGCACGGCCGTCACCGTTTTGCCCGATGAAGCGCACAACGCCATCTCCCCCGTCGCGGCGAACCGCCAAGGTGCCATCGATCATCTGAAGCGTGTGCTCGAATGCGCTCACAATGCCGGCGTGCAGACGCTTTGCGGCCCTTACTACCAGGTGCTGGGCCAGTTCACCGGTGCCTTCCCCACGGAGGCCGAACTCAACCACGCTGCCGAAGTGCATCGCGCCATCGCTCCAGTGGCTCAAGCTGCGGGCGTGAAGTGCGCCATCGAGGCGCTGAACCGCTTCGAGAGCCACCTCCTCAACACGATGGAGCAGGCCGCCAGCTACGTGAAGCGTGTGGATCACCCGAATTTCGGCACGATGTACGACACCTTCCACGCGAACATCGAGGAGAAGAATCCCTTCGCCGCCATCGACACCGTCTTTGCCTCCGGCAAGCTCAACCACGTGCACATCTCCGAAAACGACCGCGGCACGCCCGGTCGCGGCCACATCAACATCACGGAGCAGATCCAGCACCTGAAAAAGATCGGCTACGACGGCTGGATGACCATCGAAGCCTTCGGCAGCGCCCTGCCAGACCTCGCCGCCGCCACCCGCGTCTGGCGCGACTTCTTCCCCAGCACCGAGCAGGTGTATGAAGAGGGCATTCAGGTCATCAAGAAGGCGCTCGCCTGAAGCAAATGACGAATTAAGCCCGAAGCCCGAACCACCGCCTCACCGCTCGTTCGGGCTTCGGATTTCGACATTCCTTCGTCATTCATCATTCTGGTTTCGTCATTTTTACCGCACGTTTCGCACACAGAACATCCTCACCACTCACGTTATCCCACTCCTCATGAACACACCAACCACTCCAGCGGCCACCTCGCGCCGCCAGTTTATCGGCACCACCGCCGCCGCCAGCGCGGTCACCGTGGCCAGCACCGCCCTCACCGTCGCGCAGTCCGCGAACGTCGCCGGCAGCGACAAAGTCAAAATCGGCCTCATCGGCTCCGGCGGCCGTGGCTCGGGCGCGGCCGATCAGGCGCTCACCACGCCGAACGCCAATTTCGTGCTCCACGCCGTGTGCGATGCCTTCAAAGAAAAGGCCGAGGGCTCCCTCTCCAACCTGCGCAACAAGCACGCCGAGCGCGTGCAGGTCGATGACCGCATCTACGACGGCGTCGAAGGCTACAAGAAGGTCATCGACTCCTGCGACCTCGTCATCCTCACCACGCCTCCCGGCTTCCGCCCGTATCACTTCGAAGCCGCGATCAACGCCGGCAAGAACGTGTTCATGGAAAAGCCCGTCGCCGTGGACAGCCCAGGCGTGCGCAAAGTGCTCGAAATGGCCAAAGTGGCCGATGAGAAGAAATTGAAGGTCGTCGTCGGCCTCCAGCGCCGCTATCAGAACTGCTACATCGACGCGCTGAAGCAAGTCAAGGAGCAGGGCATCATTGGCGACATCGTCTCCGGCCAGGTTTACTGGAATGGCGGCGGCATCTGGTTCCGCGACCGCAAAGAGGGCATGAACGAGCTCATGTACCAGTGCAACAACTGGTATCACTTCACTTGGCTGTGCGGCGACCACATCAACGAGCAGCACATTCACAACATCGACGTCGCCAACTGGTTCATCGGTGGCCATCCGGAGACCGCCGCCGGCATGGGCGGCCGTCAGCAGCGCGTGGACAAGAAGTGGGGCCAGATTTATGACCACCACTACGTGGAGTTCACCTATGCCAACGGCGTCCGCGTCAACAGCCAGTGCCGTCACCAGAGCAACACCAAGCCGGACGTGCGTGAAGAATTCACCGGCACCAAGGGCAAGGTGTACCTCGACAACAGCGGCAGGTGCTACGCCGTCGATCACAAGGGCAACACCATCTGGAAGTATCGTCCCGCCCGCGGTGGCGACGAAGGTGGCAAGAAGGGCAAAAAAGGAGGTGGCGGCGCCGGTGGCGATCCGAATCCGTATCAGGTCGAGCACGACACGCTCCAGGACGCCATCATGAACAACAAGCCGCTCAACAACGCCTACTACGGCGCTGAGAGCACCATGACCGCCATCATGGGCCGCATGGCCACCTACGCCGGCAAGGAGATCAAGTGGGATGAGGCGCTCAACTCCAAGGTGCAGCACATGCCCGCCATCGTCACGCCCGAGACGGAAGCTCCCGTCAAACCGGACGCCAACGGCTGGTATCCCATCGCCATCCCCGGCTACAAGCCCGAGGACTACGCGAAGCTCGGCATGCAGAACGTCGAGATCATCTGATCCTCCAGCGCGAAAAACTCAGCCGCGACCCGCGAAAGCGCGTCGCGGCTTTTTTGTGAGTACGTTGTTCACGCTTTAGCGTGTCAGGTCGCTGGGAACACGCTGAAGCGTGAACAACGTACAGCTCAGGCCTTCTTCGGCCGCGTGAAGCGCGCGAGGAAGAACCACACCGCCAGCGCCGCTCCCAGCGCGATCCACTGGCTCTTCGTGCCGCTCTTCGCAGCTTTTTTCAGCTCCACTTCCACCACGGCGTGGTCTTTGAGCTTGGTGAAGTGATACGCCTCACCTCCGGTCGGCAGCAGCAGCGCCAGCGAGTGCTTCCCGCTCGCGCGATTGCCAAAGTAGGCCTGTTGCTCCGCAACAGGCTCCTCGGCGCGTTGCTCAGTCTTCTTCAACTGATCTGGAGCCAGCTCCGCTGCCGGTTTCGGTGCCTGCACCGCCGCCACTTGCGCGTTGTTGAAGTTATTCCCGCGCGCATTCGAGCTCAGCGTCTGCTGGCCCACCTGCGAGGTGCCATTGCTGAAGTTTAGATTCACCCCGCCCTGATTGGCGAAGGCCACGCCATTGGAATCCAAGGTCGCGTTCGAGACGGCACCCACGGTGGTCGCACCACTACCTACCGTGCTGCCGAAGGTTAATGTGCCGCTGCCTGTCGTTATGGAAGGCGGAGTCGCGTTCGTCTCCAAATTCACGGTGCTCCCGCTGTTGCCTACCAGAATGCCACCGGCTGTGATCGCGAGCTGCCCCGCGTTCACCGTGGTGCCGCCAAAGTAGGTGTTGTTCACGCCGATGTTGTCGTTGAGCACGAGACCGCCGTTCACGTTGATGTCACCGCTGAAGGTGTTGCTGCCGCGGAGCTGCAAAGTGCCCGCGCCGCTCTTGTTCAGCGTCCAGCTCGTGTTGTCGTCGTCGGCCTCTTTGCCGACCTTGCGTGTCTGCGATTCCTTTTGCTTGTAGTTCTGCTCCAGCGCGCGGCCTTGTTGCTCGATCTCGAGGTCCATCTCGTCTTTTTCGCGCGAACGGCTGTAGCGGCTCGTGGAGCTCAGCACGCTCGAGAGCCCATTGCTGACGATTTGGCTCAGCGTGGCTTCTTTCTTCTGTGCAATCTCGCTTTGCAGGGCCTTCGCCTGGTCGTAGGCGGCCTTCGCCTCGTCACCATCCACGTCTGCGCGGGAAAGCACGCGATTCGCCTCACCGAGCTCGCTGAGCATGCCTTCGAGCTTTTGCAGCTCCAGGCCCTCTTGCGCGGTTGGATCCATGTTTCCGTCGAAACGGGCGGTTTGATGGCTTTTCGGCACCCAGACCGTCCAAGTCGTTCGTTCGGCCGAAAGGCCGTCCAGCTCCGGATCATCGAGTTTGAGTGAATCCGGCAGTTTTTGGCTCGGCGGAGCCTCAAAGCGATAAATCAGCTGCACCTCGATCGCGCGCTGGCCCGGCCGGGTGTGAATCAGCGGGATCAGGCGCACACGGCGGCCGTTGCGCGTCTCCTCATCCGCACGCACCGGCTCACCGCCGACGCTCACGGCAATGAGAACGGCCTTTTCTGGCAAAAGCACCGGCAGGAACTGCAGCGAGCGATTGATCAGCGAGTAAGTCACCACTTCCCAGCGCTGACCATCGCCGCGCAGATGCGTGGCGATGTCTGCCAGCGTCACCAGCGCGGCATTGCCCTCCGTCGCGGCGAGTTGCGTGTAGCCGAGCTTCAACTCGCCATCGCCCGTGGCGCGGAAAAATTGCGGCCGCGCCATGCCGGTGGGCAGATACGGCACCTGTTCGCGCGTCGAGGGCTCCAGCGCGCGTTGCGTGAGGATCTTCGCCTCGCGTGCACTCGCATTGTCCACCACGAACCAGCGTGTCACACGCCCCGCGCCCGGCACCGTGGCAAACGGCACGTTCAATTCCGCGCCCAGCGGCAGATCGAGGTCAAACGTCAGCGTCGTCGCGTCCAGCACATCGCTTTGGAAGCTGCACTCGTAAATGCGCAGGCCGTTCTCGATGCGGGAGCGCATCTCACGCAGCAGCGGACCGCTCACAACGGCCTCCGGCAGGCTCGCCGGCAGCGTGAGGCTCACATTTCGCAGCGCGCCCTGCTCCACCGTGATGCCGAGCTGCTGCGACACGCGGATGCCCGCGTCCGAGGCCAAAACGAGCGCCACCGTCTCCGCCGCAAAGCGTGCGGGCTGCCGCGCCAGCGTCGCCTGCGTGGTCCACGCGGCCGCGCCATCGACTTGAAAGGCCCGCTTCTTCTCCATCGGCGGTGCGATGGCGAAGACGCTGTCCAGCGCTGCTGCATCCAGCTCCTGCAATCCATCCGCGAGCGCGGGCAGGCGCAGCTCCGTCGCCGCATGCGCCACCAGCAGGACTTTGGACGTGTGTTTCTCAAATCCGGGCAGCTCCAGCGGCTCCACCTGCCACTGCGTCACGGCCTGCGGCACCGCGCGTGTCAGATGCACCACGAAACGCGCCTCCGCACCCGCCTGCGGCGTGAAGTGCACGTAAAGTCCGCGTCCGTCATGCTGCCACGCCGCGACCACCGGCCCCTGCACGCTCTGCACCTCGTAGCCTTCCGGCAGACCCGCGCGGAAGCGCAGCCACGTGCCGCGTTTGCGCTTCACCGTCAGCGCCGCGAGGATCTCCGCCTTTTGTTCGCTGAGCTGGAACACATAACTCGTCTCCACCGCGCCAAACTCCGCCGCAGCTTTGGCTTCAAAGCGCAAACCGCTCGTGCCGGTGAACGCGAACGTGCTGCTCGTCGCACCGCTGTCCACGCGCTGCTGAGCCGGATCGGGCAGCGGCTTCAATTCATGACTGCCATCATGCGAAAGCGTCAGCCGCTGCTGAATGCGCCGCGCGGCGGGACGCGGTGATTCGAAGGTTTGGAGTTCCGCCTTCAGGCGGAGAGGTTCCCGCGCGGGTGTTTGAGCTTTCGCGCTCTCTTCGTGCGACTTTCCGCCTAAAGGCGGGACTCCGAACTCCCCGCTCAGCCTCACCTCCGCCTCACCCGTGATCTCGTGCTGCAAATGCAGCGTGAAATGCTTCCGGCCCGGCTCGATGTGCGTCTCGATGCGCGCCATTGGCACGCGCTGACCGCCGGAGTGCACTTGAATGTCATCCACGTCCGTCGTGTCCGCGTTCACGCTGAAGCTCAGCGCTGTTCGCGTCGCGCCGGGGAACTCATAGCGCAGCACCGCATCCCACTTCGGCTGGGTCAGCTCGGCAAAGCTCAGTTTCGCCTCCAGCGTCGCCGCAGGCACCTCCGGCTGCTTTTGTTCCAGCCCGCGCACCGTGCGCGCGAGCTCGAGCTGACGATGCACACCGAGCGGATGCGTGAAGACGCGGCCCTCGGCCTCCGCCGCAGCCGTCAGCGCGGCCGCGTCATTGATGCGCGGCCAGCCCTCGGAGCGTCCGCCATGCAGCGCGAGCACGCCGGACATCGCCGGCGGCAGTTTCATCTTCAAAGCACTCCAATCCTTCGCCATCGGCAGCGTCACGGTCAGTGAAACCGCCTGCGAGCCCGCCTTTTCAAACGTCAGCCAGCCATCCGCCAGCGCCGCGGCTCTTCCATTGACGGTGACCTCGCCCACGAGGGCTTTTTGGCCTTCGTCCAGCCGGTCAAACGGCAGCAGCAGCTTCGTCCACGTGCCGCGCGTCACCGCCGTGAGCCGCGCCGTCAGCACCAGGCCGTTCGGCTCGATGCGCGCATCGTAAAGCGCCTCGTGGATCACCGCATGCTGCGTCTCGTCGTCCTTGGCGACCGGTTTCGGTTTGCGATTCTCCTTCGCCAGGCTCCACAGCCGCTGAAACTCGTCGTAGCCGAGGTAATAGCGCGCAGGCGTTTGCGTCAGCGGCTTCTTCGTGTCGTAGGGAACGATGACGGTGTGAGCGGCGGGATCAACGGGCTTCTCCTGAGCGGAGAGAGGAGAGCAGAGGGCGGTGAGGAAGAGGAGCGGAGCGCAGAAAAAGCTCGTCCTCGTGCTCCTACTCGTTCTCGTCCTCGATCCTTCCGCTTCGCAGCTTCCCAAGTCCTCCGCGTGGCCATGAGTCATCGATTCGGACATGCGTTCGTCGACTTCGATGAAGACATCGCAGATTCGAGGACGAGTAGGAGGACGACGACGAGGACGAGAGCGGCCCCCGAGTGGAGAAGTGAATCCTGTGCTCATACCGCCACCTCCTCTCCACTCATCGTGGCATCGGTTTGCGGCAGACGCTTCAGCAAGCCGGTCACCACACGCACGGCAAACATCAGCACCCATCCAAACGCCGCCGCATTCGCCAGCGCGAGCATCTGGCCTTGCAAAACAAGCGGGAAAGCCAGCGCGGCGAGGATGACGACGAGCATCGTGAGCGTCCACGGTCGTCGCCGCCACGCCAGCAGCGCAAAGGCCACCATGCCGCCCAGCATCGCCAGAACCGCCCAGCGCATCTGATGCTCCCAGGCCTGGTAATGCAGATGCAACACCGGCGGCGGCTGCAAGCCCGCAAAACGCAGCACGCGGCCTTCGGAAGGCATGGCAACGGTGAGCGGGAGCAGGCCGGATTTGCCGAGCGCGCTGGCCGGGTCGTTGAGATCAGCCCAAGCGAGAGCACCACGAGTCGCCCAGCCTTCAGCTGCCCCCGATTCAGCTTCACCTCTGCCGAGCACCGGCGGTGGTGGCGGCATGGCTGGTGAAGCTGGTGATGCGAATGGATCGGCAGCCACCGCTGCCAAGCTTCCGGCACCGGCGTCACGCTGAGTCTTATACGAGTTCTGAAACTTCTCTCCGGCACTCGGATCGAGAAGGGCCTGGACCAAGGCCAGGTTTGGCTGCGTGTTTCGGACGATGATCTGGTTCGTCTTCGCATCGTAACCCGCGTAGGCACCATCCGGGAAGGTGACGCCTTGATTCATGAAGTGCTTCTGGATGTCCACACCGCGGAGATCGCCCGACTTCACTGCAAAAGTCCGGTTGTACATTTCCGTGTTGCTGTCACTGATCGGCGCCACCACTACCCCATACGCTTCCACCTTGAACTTCATCTGCGCGAGGTCGCAGACGTAGCGCAGCGCCTCGCTGAGCGGCACATTCTTCAAATCGAGGTTGATGGTGGCATTCGAAGGCGCATCTGCACTGCGCAGGATGATGTTCACGCCTTTGCGGCTGGGGTCGCTCTCCGTGGTATCCAGGATACTTGATTTGAGCCTTAGGAACTCGATGGCCTCCACGAGCGTCGCATTTGCAAACTGGACGCTTGGGAAAATGATTCGGTCCATCTTCTGCATGAGATAAGCACCCGCGCTGCTGCCTGGAGTCGTTACTGTTGCTGTCGCCGTGACACTCGTCGGCACCTTTTCCTCCCACATCTCATCCACCTTTGATAGCATCTTGGCGCGCTGATGATCGTAAGCGGCGGTGAAGTATTGCTGACGCTTGCGCTCTGCGCTTTCCATGCCGCGACGGGCGGCGGCGCTGTACGGATCGACACGCAGCACGTCGTTGTATTGAGCAATCGCTTGGTCGTAGTTGCCGAGCTCCACGGCGCTTTGGGCCATCCTCAGGCCTGTTTCGACTGCACCGGGCGCGCTGGTGATTTCGCGACGGATATCTCTGTCTGCGGGAGCATCCGTCACTGCATGTAAGGCGAAACCTGTGGCAGAGGATTCCGTGCGAGGCGTGGCTTTGGATTGTCCCCCACCCAGCCCGCCAAACACATCACCCAGGGCCGCAAATCCGCGCTGCACGACATTCGGCACCTCGTTGAGATCGAGAGACTCGAGCGTGGTCTCAGGATCGGTGATGCTGAAGGTTTTCGGGGTGTGGAGCACCCAGTCGGTTTCCAAAACGGGCACGCCGGGGGCGAACTGGACCGGTGGCAGCTCCAAAGTGCCGCTGGAGGCCCAGGCGCGGCCTTGCAGGCGATATTGCAGCGTGAGGGTAGTCGGCACGTTCGCGCTCGCGGCGGGGAGCGGGATAGAAGTACGTAGTTCGGGCTTTAGCCCGTTCTGATTCTCTCCGGACGGGCTGAAGCCCGAACTACGTACAGGCTTCACCGCCTCACCATTCGCCAGCGTGCTGATCAATTCGGCTCCCGCAGGCAGAGTGAGCGGCACAAACTGCTCGCCGGTGTGCAGCAGCGTGAGATGCGCCTCGTGCAGCGCGGGACCGTGCGCGTCGAGCACGCTGGTGAGGCGCAGATGCGTGATGACGAGCGGTGCGAGCTCGCTGTGCGCGTGACGGCGCGCGGTGAGCGTGAGCGCGTGATCCGCCACGCCAAAGCTGAACGCGCTGGTGATGCGATGCCGCGGCGCATAAGCCTCCACCACAGGCGCTTTGAGCACATCCAGCGGCTGCATGCCCTGCGTTTGCGTGCTGAGCTGCGTGTCCGTGTTCGCTTCAATGACCCAGGAGCCGGTGAAGCGGCGGGCGTTGGGGATTTGGAGACGCGGGAGCGTGGCGGTGAGGAGTTGTGAATCACTGACTCGCAACTCACTGACCAGACTCATTCGCCAGCGGATGTTCTGCCGCCCTTTCGCCTCCTGGCGGAGGGTGAGCGTCCAAATGCCGGTCGCTTCATCGAGCTGTTGCTCGCCGATGAGCGGCGAGGTGACGCGCAGCAGTTTGGCGCTCTCTTTGGGAAGCTGCACTTGGAAGCGCCGCAGTGGCGCACCGCTGATCTCGAGCGCGAACTGCCCCTCAATCTCCACGCTGCGCGCGCGTGGCAGCGCGTAGGCGGTGACTTCGGCGGAAAACACCGCCTCCGCGCGCTCCACCTCAAACGTCATCGCATGCTCTCGCAGGCCGAACCACGCCATGCGGCCTTTCACCGGCGTGAGGCGTGCATCGCGGTCTTCGAGGCCGTTCGCGCTTTTCAGCGCCACGCGCCACGAATCATCGAAATCCAGCGCGGTGTAGCCCGCGACCTTCACGGCCTCTGGAATGCCGAGATGGCCCAAAGTCAGCGTTTCCGGCGTTTTCGGCCCGCTCCAGGCCTTGGCGAGCTTTTGGCGGCTCAGCACGAAAAGCCTCTGGCTGCGGTTCGCGGTGATGAGCTCGTTAAAAAGCAGCGTGATGGTGTTTCCGGTGCGCTTCCAGGTGAAAGGCTGCACGCGCACGCTCAGGATGGGCTGGTTGATGGTGTTCGGGGTGATGAGCCGTGCGGAATCAGGCTGTGCGACCTGCAACACAGGCGCCTGGGCCACATTCGCGACACCCGCCTGCGTGATCTCCTGCCGCGCGATGTTGCTCACGGGGCTGGCGGCGATGTTCACGGTGTTGAGGACCGCGCCGTTGCCGACAACGGGATCCGCGCCCGGTGCCCTCGGCTCCATGATGCTGATGAATTCCTCGCCCTCCGGCAGCACGAGCTTCACGGAGCTCACGGGCCGGTCCGTGCGCAGTTGGATGGTGCGGTCGATGCGCAGGCTGTCGCGATCGAGCTTCGCCGCGGTGTCCACATCCGCCTCCAGACGTGCCTGAGCGGGGCGCAGCGTGATCTGCGGCGCGGTGGCGGCATCCAGCTGCACGCGCGAGTCGCGCAAGCCGTCGAGCGCGAGCAAGTCCACGCCCTCGGCGGTGCGCAGCTCCGCGGTGAGCGTCAGCGGCAGACGCAGGAGCGGCAGCGCATGCGTGGCGGCAGCGGTGAGCGTCAGCGGACGCTCCAGCAGGACCTCCACCCGATTCGCGGCGGTGCTTTGAGCCAGCGTGACGTGCAAAACGCCCGCCTCCTGTCGCCACGCGAGCACGTCATCACCGCTCACGCTGGTCACCTGCGTGCCTTCGCCGCCCAGCACAGGCCAGTCGGACTCGTAGCGGCCGTCGTGACCGGCACGCGCATGCACAGTGAACTCCAGCCGCGTGCGCAGCCGCGCATCACTCACCTCCAGCGTCACACGACCGGCGTTTTCGACAAAACGCAGCGGTGAGACGTCCGCGTCGCGTTGCGGATCGGTCCAGCGCAGGCGCACGGCATCTGGCAGCGTGGCACCGGCCGTTTTCTTCTCGAAAGGCACGCTCGTGAGCGGATCACCATTGTCCGTGCGACGAATGAAGCGGTGATCAAAGGCCGCGGTGATCGTGCGGCCGCTTTGTTGCGCTGCGGAGCCCGGCAGCAGCACCGCGCCTTCCGGCAGAGTCAGCGTGACACGCCCCGCGCAGCCGATGTGCTGCAAATCGAGCCCGCGCTCGCCGCTGAAGAGCCGGTAGTAAAGCGGCAGCGTGCCCGTGAAGCGCAGCTCGCGTTTCCCCGCGCCGCGCACGGCAAGATTCAGCCGCCGCATCGTTTCTGCGGGCACTTGGTCCGCTTTGAATTCCTCATTGCTCAACCACGCGAGCAAGGGCCCGCCGGTGAGCGTCTGCATCTGGCTGATCTGGAAGTGATACGGCCACGCGAGGCTCTCCTGCGCCCAACCATCCGCCGGCACGTGCACGGTGAGCGTGCCGCTGAGTTGCAGCGTCGTCGCGCCGGGCGCGGCGGTGCCGGTGAGATGCAGGGACTCGATGAGCAGCTTCTTCGGCGGTTCGAGTTTCGGATCGCGCGGCGGCTCCGTTTTGCCCGCATCGCGAATGAGAACGTCGTATTCCGCGGGCGAGAGCAGCACGGCCTTCGGGTTCTTTTGCAGGAAGGAATCGAGCTTCGAGGAAGGCAGCCAGAGCTCCTTGCGTGGAGGCTCGGGCGGCTCGGCGCCAATGACGAATGACGAATGGAGAAGGACGAGTGCGGCAACGAATAGGCGCGAGAGCGTCGTGGAGTGCGGTGGCAGAGATGCGCGGGCAGCGCCGCGCATCGACGACACCGCTGTCGAAGGCATGCTGGCACGCGAGAGCCGTCCGGCGGGCGACAGCGGCGTCGCGCTGACGCTTGCCGCCGCACTCCACGACGCTGGCGCGTTGTTCGTGAGGTCCATGGCGTTAGTCAGCGGCGGGTTTTTCTTCGGAGGGCTCTTCAGCGGGCTTTTCGGGAGCGGGCGGCGGCACCGGGGTTTGTCCGACGGGTCGGACCGGTCCGACTTGTCCGACGGTCTGCGGCTTCTTTTTGAAGAACCCGAAGAACCCGCCCACAAACCACAGACCCACGGCACACACGACCGCCAGCAGCACGGCGAGCGCGATGCTCACATCGGCGGCAGGCAGCACGCCGGTCAGCAGCAGCGCGCCGAGGCCAAAGACGAGCAGATAGCGCAGCTTCACACTCAGCGGGCGGCGCATCGCGCCGAAACCGATCAGCAGCGCGAGGAAGAAGGCACCGGTTTGATACACGAAGGTGATCTTCGCGGAGCGGAAGCTCACCGCGATCGTCGCGGGCGGGCCGAGGCGGCGCAGCGTCTCCGCATGGCCACCGCCGCTCACGTTGAAGCCATACAGCGCACGCACATCCGGCGAAACCTCCGGCACATCCGCGGTGCTGCTTTGCAAAGCGGGATCGAGCTGCGGGCCAAAGCTCGGCAGCAGATACTGCGCCGCGCGGCGGGCCTCCGTCCACGAGCGCTCCTTCGAGTCCGGCGTGAGCGGGCCGTCAAAGCGCGTGTAGTGCCACTGCGGCGGCAGATGCAGCCGGTGCCGCGTCTGCATGATCGCCACTTCATCCACGGCGGGCACGCTGATGCTCAGCGAGCCGAAGGAGCCCAATTTCTCGCCTGCATGCGCGCTGGGCACCTCAAACACAAAGCGCACCGGGAAAGCCGTGCGCGCCGCGTCGCCGCTCGGCAGACGGATGAGCAAACCCTCGCTGCCCTCGCGTCGCATCGGCTGCTGCGGCTCGCGATTCACCACGATGTCGCTGGTGAGCTTGCCGCCCTTTGGCAGACGCACGACGAGGAACTGCTGATCGTTGTTTTTCACCCAGTAAACGACCTCGGTGACCTGCGCGTCATCCGTCGCCACCGCGGTGGTGAGATCGGCGTGCGTCAAAATCGCGCGCGGCACCGGGATGAAGCTGTTCTTCGCCAGTTCGACGCCCAGCTTGATCGGAAGGCTGCGGTATTTGTAGGCCAGAAAGACACCGGGCCGCTGCAGCTCGCCACGCAGCTCGCGCGCGTCGATTTCCTCGAGCGTTTCGGGCGTGGACTGGCGGATTTCGAGCGCATCCGCCTTCACGACAGCGACTTGACCCGTTTCTTGAAACGCGCCGGGCACATGCACGTGCAAAAGCTCCACCGCGCCCGTCTTGCCAGCCTCGAGGGTCATCGGGCGTTCCAAACTGGCCGCGAGCGTGAAGGCACCGAGCTTTTCACCGCGCAGCACGACCTCCCACAGCGCGTAGTTCGCCGCATCCGGCAGCACCACGGGCTGCGCGGGCTTGTGGTCCTTGTTGATCTCCTTAATCTGCGGATCGACGAAGCGCACCTCTGCGGCCACGCTCTTCGGCACGGCCAGCACAAAGCGGTCCGTGGCCGCATACGCGACATCAAAGGCCAGCGTCCACGCATGTCGCACGGATTGCTCCTTCACCTCCACCAGCGTGAGCACCTCCGCGCTGACCTGACTGCTGCGGCTCTTCAAGGCGAGCACCGCGGGCTTCGCCGTGTCGCGATAGCGAAACGCGAGCCCCGTCGCATTCGCGTCATTCGACTGCTGCGCCTGGCCCAGCGCGCTCACATCCTCCTGCTGGAAGTCGCCGAGGTCCTTCGTGTTCGGCTCCAGCGATGAATGAATCGTCACTCCGACGAGCGCCTCGTGCCGTGTGACGCCTTGCGGCGCGAAAACGGGCAGCGTGACATCTGCGACGGGCTGCGCGCGATTTTGACGCGCGGTGAGCGTGAAGCTGAAGTCGCCTGCGGTTTGTTTCGGCAGTTTGATGACCACATTCGCGGCATCGAGGCTCCAGGACTCGATCTGGCCCTTCACATCGCTCACCGTCCAGCCTGCGGGAACGGCGAGTCGTGTTTCAAAGATGCCGACGCGGCGCACGAGGTAGCTGAAGTCCGCGCTGAGCGTCGCAGCCTCACGGCGCACGCTGAGCAGCGTCTTGCTCGTGGCCTCGACCTGCGGCTTTGCCTCCGCGACATCAAACGTGAGCGTGTAAGGCTGACGCAGCAGGCGAAATGCGCCGATCTGTGAGCGATCCGTGCCCGCGAGCGAACGCGCGGCGGATTCCAGCACCTTCGGTGTGACATCGAGCTGCGACTCCGCAGTCACCGTGGCGTTGCCATTCGCCTGTGCCGCGCCCAAAACGGTGATTTGCGGCACCGCGACCTCCGCAGGCAATTTCGCCAGCGGAGCCTCCAGATCGAGTTTCAGCGAATAATCGTCCTGCAGCGGCTTTTCGGGCGAAATGACCAAAATCTTGCCCGTAGCCGGAGCGACGGCGGGCTCGATTTTCCACTCCTTGATGCCATTTCCGGTCACACCGAGGATTTCCTGCTCCTGCGGCAGATTCACGCGCAACTCGCTGATCGGTGCGCGCAGGATGCGCAGCTTCACTTCGGCCTTCGTGGTCACGCTGCTCGTGTTGATGGTCGTTTGCAGCGTGTTTTCGGCCAAAACGAGCGGCTGCATCGGTGTGGCAGCTTTTTCCGCGCTCC
>Ga0315902_10007335_pt1 | contig 15076 bp, 8 predicted proteins | sample LakEriMetagenome_9_FD_203523 | JGI IMG/M metagenome (GOLD analysis project Ga0315902, IMG submission 203523) | Freshwater fungal communities from buoy surface, Lake Erie, Ohio, United States - Buoy 12 MA117 | ecosystem: Environmental > Aquatic > Freshwater > Lake > Lake biofilm | place: USA... | reverse complement strand
CGAGCGCCCGGCGGGCATCATCCACGACGACGCGGGTGGCGCCGCGGCAGTCGGCGAGGAAGGAGAACCAGCGGGTGTCGCCGGCGATTCGCACGACCTGCGGATCGATCTCGAAGAACACGAACTCGTCCCCGGGACGCGCATAGGCGGCGAGCGTGCCGACGCCGAGGCCGGCCACCGCCACCCGGCTCCGCCGGCCTCGGGTGTCGAGGCCGGCGAACACGCTGCCCAGGGGCCCCGCCTCGTTGTAGTAGGCCAGCGGAATCCGCCGCCGGTCGGGATCGGCCGCGAGCAGCTGCACGCCGTGGCGGATGCCGCCGTGCATGAGGACGTGTGACGGTCCGTTGGCCGAGCCGCATACCCGGAGCACGCCGAAGAACGTCCGCTCACGGTGGAGCACCTGTCGCGCGGCCTCGCCGACGAAAAACAGGCCCAGCACCAGCGCGGCGAGCGCCAACGCCCGCTCGCGGCCGGAGAGCGTCGCGGCGGTCACGGCGACCGCCGCGGCCACCACGGCGAGCCAGCCTCCGCGGGACAACGGCAGCCAGGGCGCTGCGGCCAGGGCGCCTCCCAGGATGGCGGCGACCGTCGCGACGGCCGCCAGCCGCGCGGCCCACCGCCAGCGGAGGACTGCCGGCGCCAGTCCGGCTGCGACGGCGATCACCAGCGGGAACTCGTGATGGGCGTCGAAGACGAGCGGCGCCACCACCGCATTGAAGAGGCCGCCACAGGCACCGCCGACGGCCAACGCCAGGTAGAAGGACGACAGCTGTTCCGGCGGTGGCCGCTCGTCGACGAGCATGCCGTGGATGCAGACGCAGGCGACGCCGAAGGTGGCGAGGTGGGCCGTGAGCACGAGCCCGGCCGGTTGATCGCAGTCGGCCGCGACCAGCCATGTGGCGAGGCACGTCGCCGCAAGCAGGGCCAGCCCCTCGTACCGCCTGAGGCGGCGGCCCGCGGCGGAGAAGACGACGACGAAGCTCGCCAGGTAGACCGCCAGGGGCACCACCCAGAGCAGCGGGATCGGGGCCACCTCCACCGTGGTGTGCGTGGTCACGGAGGCGAGCCAGGAAGCCGGGATGGCAGCGAGCGCCGCCCAGCCGAGCCAGGTGCGCCAGCCGCAGGTGCCGGCGGGTTCCGCGACCGCCCGCCCGCGACCGGCGAGGCGGATCGTGAGGCCGCCGACCGTCATTGCCAGCAGGGCCACCACGCCGAACAGTCGCGCGGCCAGGTCGATCTGCTGGCTGATGCCCGCCCGAGGCTCGAGCAGCGTGGGATAAGCCGCGAGCATGGCGAAGCTGCCGGCGTTGCCCGCGGCGTAGAGGCCATAGGCGGCGCGGCTGCTGGCGCCGTCCGGCCACAGGCTCCGCCAATGGCCGAACAGCGGTGAGAGGGTGGCGATGGCGAAGAACACGGGGCCCACGCCGGCGGTGAGTGTCGCGAGCACGAGCAGCGGTAGGGGCACCGCCCCTTCCGGCCGTGCCCAGTGGGCGGCGACCGCCAGCCCCGCCGGCGTGGCCACCGCCGCGGCGGCGAACACGGCCGCCTGCACGGCCAGTTGGAACCGCGGCCCGCGCCGGCGGACGAGCCGGTCGGCGTGCAGCGCCGCCACCACGAGGGCTGCCTGGAAAAACGCCAGACACGAGATCCACACGCCGGGCGCGCCGCCGAAGAGCGGCAGGAGAATCTTCCCGGCGAGCAGTTCGAGGAAAAACAGCCCCGCCGACGCGGTGGCTGCGGCGGCGATGGCGATCGGGACGGCGGCTCGCGTGGCGATGGACATGCCTCGAGTGTCACCCACGAATGTGAGTGTTCCATGTGCGCGAGCCGCCGCCTCGTTCGGCCGGGGTCAGTCCGGGGTGGCGGCGTCGGCCTGCGCGGGCAGGCCGGGAAATGCTCGTTCGAAGTCGAGGTTCGCGGCGGTGGCAGCGGCGCGGAGCTCGTCGCCGACCCGTGGCGGCAGGGTCATGCGCAGCGGCTCCGGCGCCCAGGCCCAGATCCGCGCCCGCTCCATCACGGGCATCCCCTCCTGGCCCATGAGCCCAGCGAACGAGTTGGCCACCACCTCGGGGAACGGCGGAAGTTTCGCCTCCTCGAGCACGAACTTCGCGTTCGGCTTCGCGGCGGAGTAGCGCTTCTCATAGGCCGCCTCGGCGATCGACAGGTAGCGGTTGAAGGCGGCGAGGTTGCCCTTGGCGAGGCCCTCGCGGAGCCCGCGGCGGATCATGGCGTCGAGGAACTGCCGCAGGTTCGAGACGTCGATCGCCAGCACCTCGGCGATCCGCAGGGCGACGAAGGTCTCGATCGTGTCGGCATACATCGGCTCGCCGCCGCGGCCGAGCCGCTCGGCGAGCAGGCGGAGCTTCAGAAAATGGCTTTCGGCATCGGCCCTGTCGCCGTACAGGTATTCGAGGATCACGGCCAGATTGAGGAAGGTCTCGTAGCCGTCGAGCAGGTCGGCCTCCTCGGCCGGGCCGAACTCGCCCGCCGAGACGCCCGCCTCCGAGTTGATGAGATCGAGAGCCTCCTCGAGGGCCCGCTCGTAGGCGGCCGCGAACCGCGGGTCGGGCAGGAGGTCGGCCCGGTGGGTGGCGGCGTCGTAGTCGACGCGGCCGGTCCGCATGAGCTCGGCGAGCATGTGCAGCCGGCTGCGGAGGATGAGCAGCTCGTTGGTCTGCTCTCGGCGCTTGAGCCCGCGGCCGATCGTGATCCCCTGCTCCGTCCAGTAGATGCCGTGGGCCTCGGGGTGTCGCCAGTCGAGCGGTCCGTATCGCTCCATCACGGCGTGCATGGCTGCCGGATCCATCCGATAGCGGTCTTCGAGCACCCGCCGCTGCAGGTGCGGCACCAGGTGGTCGAAAATCGCCGCGGCCGCCTCGCGGTCGGCGCGGATCGCGGCGAGCAGTCGGGGGTTGGAATCGGCGGGCAGCAGCCCGGTGCCGAGGATTTTCGCGTCCCGGGAGTTGGCCTGCATCAGCGACCGGCCGAGCATCCGCAGGAAGGCCTCGTCGGGCTTTGCGCCATGCTCCGCGAGCAGGTCGAGGCCGCGGCTGATGGCGGGCACCTTCGCGCGAAGCTCGTCGAGCGTCGCCGGGGCCGCGGCCACGCGGCCGAAGAGCTCGAGGGCGGAGGCCGTGGTCCGGCCGCCGGTCATGTCACCGAGGAACTCCTGCATTTCCCGGGCCAGGCTCGCCTTGTAGAACCAGTGCTCCTTGTCCCCCTTGCCGGCGATCTTGTTGTGGAAGATCCAGCCGAGCTCCATCTGGAGTTGCGGTGACCGCGGGTTGAGCGGGATGCCCTGGTCACGCAGCAGCCCCACGCCCCGCTGCACCCAGCCCCAGCGTTCGGCGGGCACCTGTGTGGCGGCGGCGATGTTGTAGGCGAGGTTCCAGGCCTGGAAGGCCCACACTTTCTGGAATCGCGGCTGCAGGGCCGTGATCCACTGGCTCAGGGTTTGGGCCTCGAAATACTCACCTTCCGACTGCAGGTGGTCGGCCCGGGCCCACAGCATGTCGACGGCGAGGCCGCGGAAGGTGCCCAGGGCCGCCGTCACCACCGCCACGTGCGGCGGCATGCCCTCGGTCCGCGCCGCGGGGATCACGAGATCGAGCTCCCGCCGCTGGCGGGCGATGCCGGCGGCCAGCCAGCCCGCGGCGCCCAGGGCGAGCACGAGCAGCCCGGCGGCGATCGAAGTGACGGTGCGATGTCCGGCCACGGAAGACCCCCTGCGCAGTCCTAGAAGCCCGACACGTTGACCAGATCCCGCCGGCACAACAGCGCCCAGCCGCAGGCCAGCAGCACCAGCGGATAGGCGACTCCCAACTCGGCGACGCTCGCGGCCGCCTGGGCCGCGGTCAGGAGCCGGCCGGTCGCCACCTCGGTGACGCCGTCGTGGGCGCCGAACGAGGGTACCAGGGCGAGGAATCCCTCCGCCGCGAACGAGGTGAGGGTCTTGAAGGCGTCCCAGAGCTCGAGCCGGTCGAGCCGCTCGAAGAGCACGGTGGCTCGCAGCCGCACCATGTCGACGAATCCGGCGTCGGCCCGGTCGGCGCCGGTGTAGATGTCGATCGCATCGGCGAGGAAGCCGCGGGCCACCGCCGCCACGTAGACCATGACCGCCGTCAGCACCGCGGTCGGGAACCCCAGCCAGCTCGCCGCGGCGATGGCCGCCGCCGCCAGCATGGCGAGCTTCGCCCACATCACGGCCAGACAGCGGAGGAAGTTGCCGCGGAACGACCCGCTGCGGTGGAGGATCTCCAGGCCTTTGCCCGGCGCGAACGAGATCGTCGCCGGCCGCGTCTGGCCGGGCGGCACGAGGTTGCGGTTGGCGATGGAGAGCCGCAGGCGGCCGGCGGCGTCGATGGCACTCGTGGGGATCTCGATCGTGTGGAACGAACCGCCGGCGAGCGTGAACTCCTCGTGCTTGCCATTCTTGGAGGGAAAGGGGCGGTCGTTGAGCCACAGGGCGAAGCGGACCGGCGCCCGGTCGATGGCGACGGCGTCGGCGAATGGCTTGAGCCGCAGCTGCACCACGGGCGCCACGCCCCGTGCCTCCGTGAGGCCGGTGAACAGGTAGCCGGCGACCGTGTCGGCGGGGACCGTGTGCCATTCGAGTACCCGCTGGGCGAGGATCCGCTTCCGGGCCCCGGCTGGGTCGGCGGCGAAGGCCCGCGGATCGTCCTTCTCCAGCTGGGCGATCGCGGCGGCCACGTCGGCCGCGAAGTCATCCCCACGGGGATGCTCCGGCCGGGTGACCGAGCGGGCCGTGAACACCTCCTCGTCGACGGCCCGGCGGTCGGCGGCGTCGGCCGCCGGCAGCCGGCGGACCGCCTCCGCCACGGCGAACACGCCGCCGCCGACGAGCGCCACGAGCAGTCCGTCGAGGAGCACGATGCCCAGCCATTTTCCCAGCAGGTATTGCCAGCGGCCGAGCGGCTTGACGAGCGCCATGTGGATCCGCTGCGTGTCGATGTCGCCGCACACGCTGCCGCAGCCGAGGAAGATCGTGACCAGCGCCAGCAAGAAGCCCCCCGCCGAAAGGGCCCAGGTGAGAAAGAACTGCAGGCGGTACTCGAGCCGCTCGCCCGGATCGAGGAGCAGCGGCAGGACGGGCAGGCCTACGACCACGAGGATCACGAGGAGCACCGGCAGCCGCGTGCCCACCGCCTCGTCGATCACCGCCCGGGCGACACCCACGACACCGTGACCCGCGAAGAGCAGCCGGCGCAGGCCGGCGACGCCGACCTGGAATCCGGCGGCCAGCCCGGCCGACACGGCCGCGATCACGGCCAGTTCGTCGCGGCCGGCGAGGTGGAGCAGCGCGGTCAGAGCCACCGCGGCCAGGGCGAGGGCCCACAGCCCGGGGCGGCGCAGCCGCAGGGCTGCCCGGTGGCGACGTGGAACAGGCAGGCCGTCCGCAGTGTCCATGGCTGGGCCTAGCGACGAGTCAGGCTGTCGAGCAGTCCGGCGTCGACCGCGGCCGGCCCGTCGGTCGCCGTCTCGGGCGGGGCCTCGTCGGCGGCGAGAAACCCGGCCACCGGGCCGCCGGCCGCGGCGCCGGCCGTCCGCGCCCCTTCGGCCTTCGCCCGCTCCACGATCTCGAGAAACAGGCTCTCGAGCGACCGCCGCGGATGCTCGATTCGGTTCACCGTGAGTGCATGCCGGGCGAGCACCGCACGGACCTCGGCGACGACTTCGTCGGGCAAGTCGGAGGTCTCGAGGATCGTGGCGTGCTCCTGGGTGAGCAGTTCGGCGCAGGTGCCCTCGGCTCGGATCCTGCCGCCATACATGATCGCCACGCGGTCGCAGAGGTCCTCCACGTCGCCGAGCAGATGGGAGCAGAGGAGCACGGTCTTGCCGCGCCGGGCGAGGGTCGCGATCAGGTCCTTGATCTGCCGCGAGCCGACCGGGTCCATGCCGCTGGTCGGCTCATCGAGGATCAAGAGCTGCGGGTCGTTGATCAGGCTCTGGGCCAGCCCGATCCGCCGCTGCATGCCCTTGGAGTATTCACCCACGGGCCGGTGCTGGACCGCCTCCAGGCCCACCATGTCGAGGAGCATGTCGATCCGCTCCCGGCGGGCGCGGGCGTCGAGGCGGAACAGGCGGCCGAAGTAGTCGAGCGTCTCCCGGCCCGTGAGGAAGCGGTACAGGTACGACTCCTCCGGCAGGTAGCCGATGTGCCGCTTCGTCGCCACGTCGGTGGGCCGCTTGCCCAGGATCGCGATCCGGCCGGCCGTGGGCTGGAGGAGCCCGAGGAGCATCTTGATCGTGGTGCTCTTGCCCGAGCCGTTGGGTCCGAGCAGGCCGTAGACCTGGCCGCGGCGGACCTCCAGCGTGACGCCGTCCACGGCCCGGACCCGCGGCCGCATCCAGAAGTCCTTGAACGTCTTCGTGACGCCGACGCAGGCGATGTCGACCGCCTCGTTCCCTGCGACCGTGGCCACCATGTGCTCCTCCCTGCCCGCTGCTCCCGACCGCCCTCAGCGGTTCTGCTCGAACCGCTTCTGCTCCCGCTTCCGTGTGCTCAACTGCTCCTTCTGCCGCTCCTTCATCAGATTCGGGTCGCGGTTGATCTGCAGCTCGAGCTGGCCCGGCACCATGTAGAAGGTCTCGATGTCGTCGCCGGTGAGGATCTGCTCGCGGGCATCCTCCCAGATCTTGGTGAGCACCAGCCGCGGGTTCTTTTCATACTGCGGCAGGAGCTGCTCGAAGGCCCCGGCCTCACCCGCCACCTTCTCCACGATCTGCGAGCGGTAGGTGGTGGCGGCGTTGATGACCCGGGCCACCGCGCCGCCGACGGGGATGCCGTCCACGGCGAGGTCGGCGAGCGTTTTTTCGATCATCGCCTCGGCGGCGGCTGCAGCCGTCGCGTCGCCCCGTTCGGCGGCGTGCTCGTGGGCCGTGATCAGGCCGAGCAGGGCTGTGCTCGCCTCGCCCGCCGTCTCGCCGAGGATCCGTGAGCGGTCCTGCTGCGCCGCCACGATCCGCCCGGCCCGGTCGCTTTCGGCGCTGGTCACGGCGTCGAAGCTGGCGGCGACCCGCATCGGGGCCGAGACCTTGTCGAGGGCCAGCTGGTCGACGACGAGCCCCGACCGCATGTCGTCGAGCCGCCGCTGCATCGTGCCCATGGCCAGTTCGCGGTCGACCACGCCGCGGAGAAGTTCCTCGGCGGCGATCCCGGCGGCGGCCTGCACGATCCCCTGCTGGGCCACGAGCCGCACGAGTTCCGTGGCCAGCGGCCGGCTGCCGACGTTGGTCAGGTAGGCGACCGGGTCGGCCACCCGCCAGGTGATCGTCCACTTGGCGTGGGCGATGTTCGAGTCGCCGGTGATCAGCGAGCCGTCCCGCAGCGGGTGCAGCGGCATGGCCTTCCGGGCCTGCATCTGCGCCCGGGTCATGCCGCTCTCGTCGGCCGTCGTCTCGAACCAAAACTCCTTGTCGAGCGTGAGCGTCGTCGGCCGGGTGTCGACCTTCACGATCTCCTCGATGGGAAACGGTGCCGCCAGGTAGGTGCCCCGCTCGAGCACCCTTTGGCCGGGATCACCCACGTAGTCGCCGAACCGCAGCCGCAGGGCGACCTCGTTGGAGCCGACGCTGAACGTGCCGCTGAAGGCGTAGGCCACGAGCAGGGCGGCCATCGCCAGCTTGAGGATCGCGAAGCTCACCTTGAGCGCCTCGGCCAGCGACTGCTGGGCCGGGTCGACAGGGGGCATGAAGGGCCGGGAGGCCGGGGTGGTGGAGTCGGTCATGGGGGCGTCAGGGGGCGGGTGCGGGCCGGCCGCCGGCCGGCTGCCCCGGGGCTTTGTTGAACCAGTCGAGGATCCCCAGGCTCTCCGCGGAGAGCACGAAGGTGGTGTTGTGGTCGAGCATCTTCTTGAGTGCATCGACCTTCCGCAGGAAGATCGCGAACTCCTCGTTCTTGGCGAAGCTCTGGTACTGCGTCGAGGCCTCGCGGTCTCCCTGGGCGCGGATCGCCTGGGCCCGCCGCTCGGCGAAGGCCAGGATCCGCTCGCGGGCGCTCTCGGCCTCGCTGCGGATGGCCGAGGCCTGGGCCTGCCCCTCTTGCAGCGCGTTCTCCGCTAGCCGCTCCCGCGAGGCGATCATCGTCTCGAATACCTTGGAGGTGGTCGATTCGGGGAGGATAATCTTGTGGATCCCGACGCTCTCCACGCGGATGCCGTAGTCGGCCTGTTCGAGAGCGGCATCGAGCATCCGCGCGGCGTCGGCCTCGATCTGGCCGAGCTTGAGCTTGGAGCGGTCGAGGTTCACGAGCTCGTCGAAGCGGTGGTTGCTGATCAGGCCGCGGACCTCGCGGAGGGACGACGAGAGCTGCTTGGCCGCCTCGGCCGGTTCCTTGAGCGTGACGTAGAACCTGTACGGGTCGACGATCCGCCAGGTGAGGTAGGTTCGCACGATCACGCTCTTGCCGTCGGCCGTCTGCAGCTCCTCGATCTTGTCCTCCAGGAGCTGGAGCCGGCGCGGGTAGAGCGTGACCTTGTTGATCGGCCACGGCCAGCGCCACTTGAGTCCCGGGCCGTCCTGCACGCTGGCGGCGTCGGCCTTGTCGAAGGTGGTCCGCACCGCGACCTGATCGTAGCGGACCTGGTAGAGGAACATGTGCGACAGCAGCACGCCGACGATCGCGAGGCCGACGAGGAGGACGAACGAGTTTTTCATGGGAACGGGCCGCCACGGTGGGCGGAACGCGAGGGGGAACCGTCACTCGGTGAGGAGCGTGTCGATGGCGGATGCGGGGTCGCTGAAGTCCATGCGGAACACCGGCGTGTCGCCGGCGTCGCCGGTGATCACGTACTTGCGGCGGCTGGAGAGGCCCGCGGCGAGCACCTCGAGGAACCGGCGGGTGCGGTAGTAGTCGGGCGCGGCCTGGAAGGCGAGCAGCTCGCCGGCGAACCGCTCGCCGTCGGCCCGCTCCCCCACCGCCCGCCGCCAGCGGTAGGCGCGGGCGGCGTGGAGCATCTCGGCCGCCTCGCCCCGGGCCTCGGACAACAGTCCGTCGATCCGTCCCTCGGCCGCGGCCACCGTCGCGGCATCGGCGTTGCCGGCCGTCCGCAGGGCGTCGAGGCCGCGGATCTCGGCGTCGATCTTCTGGCTGAGGGCGACGGATCCGGCCACACGGGCGAGCTTCTCCACCGCCTCCTTGCGGGCCCGCTGGATCCGTGTCTCGCGCTCCTGCATGGCGCCGATCTGAGCGTGGAAGGCCCGCGACACGCTGCCGATCGGCGGGTGGAGCGATGTGACCGCGACGCCGACGACGGCGATGCCGAGGCCGACCCGATCGGCCTCCGCCTGGATCGCGGTCCGCAGCGCGGGGCCGCCGGCGGTGCGACCGGTCGCCAGGAGCGTGTCGATGTCGTGGCCGGCGAAGAACCGCGACACCTCCCGCTGGGCGATGGCGAGCAGCGTCCGCCCAGGATCGGCCGAGCCCAGGAGAAATGTCCGCAGGTCGGCCACGGTGTATTGCACGCTGACGTCGGCAGAGACGAGCGCCACGCCCGCGCCGTCGGCGGCGGGCGCCGCCACGAAGTCCTCCTGACCGAGCTGGGAGTCGCGGTCGCTGTCGTTGGTCCACAGGTTGGCAGGGGCCTGCTGGGAGCGGCCGGTGAGGTCGCTCGTGACCACCAGCTGCTGCACCTGCCCGACCGGGTGCATCTCGACCGTTTCCAGGGGCCAGGGCCGCTTCACATGTAAGCCCGGGGGCAGCGGGTCGCCGGCCATCTCGCCCCCCCGGAGCCGCACGCCCCGCTCGTCTGGGCCCACGATCGTCAGGCAGCTCAAGGCCAGCAGGACGCCGCCGCCGAAGAGCGTCAGCGGCGTGATCGCACTGCCGAGCAGACGGTACAGCCAGCTGCCTGAGACCTCGACGCCGAACTGATAACTGATCAGGTCAGCCAGCACGCTGCCGAGTGACTCGGGCGCCGTGAGCAGGCCGAGGACGCGGCTGTCGAAGGCCGGTCGCGGAATCTCGCCCGGCACCCGCGGTCGGTAGGATTCGAGTAGCGCCGTGAGCAGGATTTCGAGGCCGATGGCCACCATCACGCCCGGGATCACGACGGCCAGCGCCCGCAGGGGCCAGTCGACGCCGGCCACGGCGAGCGCCACCGCGCCGGCGAGCACGAGGGTGGTGACGAGGAAGCAGCTCATCAGGTAGCTCGCGCCGCCGCGGAGCAGCTGCCAGTCGCGCTGCCGGGCGTAGCCGGCGAGCCAGCGGCCGCCGACGAAGGCGACGAAGGCGATGCCGGCGAGGGCGAAGAGCAGGCCGACGGGGCTGGCCCGCTCCGCGAGCGCCCCGGCCGCGCCGGACCGCACCTGCACCGAGGCGAGCACGCCTCCGGCCACGAGCAGGTAGGCCGCGACCAGGAGGCTCACCGCCGGCAGGGCGTAGCGGTAGAGCGCGTCGAGCCGGCGGCGGGCGGCGTCGAGGTCATCCCCGAGGTTGCCGAAGATGGCGGCCGAGGCGGCGGGATCGGCGGCCAGCTTGTCGGCGGCGAGCCGCTGGCCCCGTTCGGTCTCGTGCTGGTGATAGACGAGGGCCAGCACGATCCAGATCGGCAGCCCGCCGAGCATATGCCAGCCGGCGGCATACACCGCCTGGCTGTCGGTCCACAGGGCCACCAGGCCCGTGGCGAGCACGAGCACGACCTGGATCGACAGGCCGGAGAGGGCCGCGGCCGTGGCCCGCTGGTAGGCGCGGGGGTCGGTCGCGGTGGATGGCGGGGCGACGGGGGGGCGGGAGGTCGCGGGCATGCGGGAGACCGCCGGACGGGGCGGAGACGTTCCAAGACGCTTCAGTGTACGCAGAGCCGGAGGCCGCCGCGGCCGCACACATGATTTTCATAATTCGCGGGGTAGGATGCGGAAAATGCCGACGTTTCCCATCGCCGCCAACGCCTTCCGCGAAGCGATCCGCCAGCCGGTGCATGCCGTGCTGATCGTGGCCGGCCTCTTGGCCCTGCTGCTCAACGTCAACGTCGCCGCCTACACCCTGGAGGACGACAACAAGCTCCTCGTCGACATGGGGCTGAGCACGCTCCTCCTCGTGGGCATGCTGCTGGCCGCGTTCACCGCCACCGCCACGCTCTCGCGGGAGATCGAGACGAAGACCGTGCTCGTGGTCGTGAGCAAGCCGGTGCCGCGCTGGGAACTGGTGGTGGGGAAGTTTCTCGGCGTGGCCGCCGCGATCGGCCTCGCCTACTGGCTGCTCGCGGTCACCTTTCTGATCACCGTGCGGCACCGGGTGCAGACGAGCGTCCGCGTGGAGGACACCTACGACGGCCCGGTGCTCGCCTTCGGCGTGGTGGCCGTGGTGCTGGCCCTGGCAATCTCCGCCGCGGCCAACTATCTCTACCGGCGGCCGTTCCCCGCCACGTTCTCCGTCGTTGCGGCCGGCGCGGCGACGGCCGCCTGGCTCCTCATCTCGTGCGTGAGCCGCTCCTGGCGGCTGCAGCACCCGGCCACCGATCAGGATCCGCAGCTGGTGATCGGCCTCGCGATGGTGTTCCTGGCCGTGCTCGTGCTGACAGCGGTGGCGGTGGCGGCCTCCACGCGGCTGGGACGGCTGGCCACGCTCCTCGTGGCGAGCGGCACCTTCCTGCTCGGACTCGTGGGCGAGTATCTCCTGTCGCTGGCCGACGCCCGGCTCGCCGCTCCCTTGGCCGCGGTCGTGCCCAACCTGCAGCTCTTCTGGCCCGCCGACGGGCTGACGCAGGGCCACGCCATTCCGCTCTGGCACCTCGGCTGGCTGGCGGCCTATGCGGCGGCGCTGATCACCGCGGCGCTGGCGCTGGCGATCCTGCTCTTCCAGTCACGCGACGTCGGCTGACGCGGCCCGGGCGGCCTCGGCCTGCTCGATCTCCTCGCCGCAGCGGATCAGCCGGGCCGAGTTGAAGACCACGGCCAGGCCGCTGACGACGTGCAAGACCGCGGCCAGGACGGGCGACACGTACCCCGCGCCCGCCAGCGACATGAAGACGAGGATGAACAGGCCGCCGATCACCATGTTCTGGCGGATCACGGCGATCGTCCGCCGCGACAGGTCGACGAGGAATGGAATCCGGTCGAGGTTGCTGTTGAGCAGGGCGATGCTCGCGGAGTGAATCGCCACGTCGCTGCCGGCCGCCCCCATGGCAATCGACACGTCGCCCGCCGCCAGGGCCGGCGCGTCGTTGACGCCGTCGCCGATCACGGCCACCCGGTGACCGGCCGCCTTGAGCGTGTCGACCATCTCCAGCTTCTCGTGCGGGAGGACCTCCGCCTTGAACTCGTCGAAGTGCATCTGCCCCGCCACGCGGCGGGCGACGCTCGTGCGGTCGCCGGTGAGCAGCACCAGCCGCCCGATGCCCATGCCCCGCAGCCGGTCGACGGCGCCGGCTGCCTCGGGGCGGGCGTTGTCCTCGAGGCCGATCCAGCCCAGGGGTCGGCCGTCGCGGAACACGTGCAGGATTGAAAGGCCCTCGGCATCGGGCGCGGCCTCGAGCGCGGCAGCGTCGGCTCCGGGCACGGCCTCGACCAGCCAGCTCGCCCGCCCGACCATCACGGTCGTGCCGTCGGCAAAGCCGGCGATCACGCCTTTGCCGGCCACCTCCTCGAACCGCTCCGGGGTGACCAGCGGCACGCGGGCCCGGCGGGCCATCTCGGTCACCGCCCGGGCCACGGGGTGGCGGCTGTTCTGCTCGGCCGCGGCCGCGGCGGCCAGCAGGTCGGCCGCCGCCACGCCCTCCGCCGGCGCGAGCCGGGTGACCGCCAGCACGCCGGTGGTCAGCGTGCCGGTCTTGTCGAACACGATCGCCGTCAGGCCGCGGGCCGCTTCGAGGGTGGCCACGCTCTTGATGAGCACGCCGAGCCGGGCGGCGGCGGAGAGACCCGCGACCATCGCGGTGGGCGTCGCCAGGATCAGGGCGCTGGGGCAGGCGATCACGAGCATGGCGATCGCCCGGTTGAAGGCCGTGTCAGGTTGGTTCTTGAGCGCGAAGAACAGCACCACGCCCACGAGCATGAGGATCGTCGGCGTGTACCAGGCGGCGTATTGGTCGATGAGCCGCATGATCGGCGTCCGCGTCCGCTCGGCCTGGAGGATCAGGTCTTTGACGCGGCCGAGGAGCGTGTCGGCCCCCGCCTTCGTCACCGCCACGTCGAGGACGCCGGTGACGTTGATCGTGCCGCCGTACACCTCGTCGCCGAGGGCCTTCTCCGCCGGCACCGACTCGCCGGTGACGCTCGCCTGGTTGACGGTGCTCGCCCCGCGGACGACGCGGCCGTCGGCGGGGATCGTGTCGCCCGGCCGCACGCGGACCGTGTCGCCCGGCCGCAGGGCCGTGGCCTCCACCGCCTCCTCCGCCACCTGCCCGTCGGCCTCCACCAGCCGGCTGGCCTTGGTGGGGGCGAGCCGCACGAGCGACTCGATGCTCGCCTCGGCGCCGGCGGCGGTTCGCTTCTCGATCAGCGAGGAGACGATCATGAAGAAGGCCACGGCCGCGCTTTCGAGGTACTGGCCGGTGGAGAGGGCGCCGATCACGGCGAGGGCCACGAGTGCGTCGAGTCCCGCCCTGCCCCGCAGCAGGTCGCGGCCCGCCGCCGCCACGAGCGGCCCGCCGAGAAGGGCCACGGCGAGCACGGCCGGCACGGCGGCGAAAAAGGGCTGCTTCCAGAGCCAGCCGGCGATGAGCGAGCAGACGAGGAGCGTGCCGCCGGTGAGCGTGGCGGCGATCTGGGCCCGCAGCGACCAGTCGAGTTTGACCTTGGTGGGCGGCGCCGAACGGTCGTCGGCGCCGCGCGTGGCCGTGGACGACGGGATGGCGGCGGCGGGTTCGACGAGCGCGACGGAAGACACGAAGGCGGTTCCAAAGGGACAAGAGCGAACCGACAAATCGAGCATAGCATCCCGGGAAAACGGCCGCGGCCGCCCGGAGGCGGCCGCGGCTTTGCACGCTTCAGGCCCGGAGGCCGCTGCTCATTCCACCGCGCCGCCGCCGACGCCGCCGGAGGAGTTGCCGATCTGGCCGAGCCAGATCAACTCGCGGACCTCGTCGTAGCCGCTCTTGTTGATCTCGAACGTGCTCGCCGTCGGCACGCCACCGGCCTTGTAGGGGCCGAGCCAGCTGTCGGGATTGTCCTGGTAGCCGCCCACGTCCTCCACCTTGGCCACGTGGCCGTCGGCGAACAGCACCTGGGCGTAGCCGCCGGTGAGGAGCGTGTTGGCCCCGACGACGGTCTTGCGGGCACCGTGGATCGGCACGATGTCGTTGATCTCGTGGATCTTCTCGTCGGCCGAGCCGCCGAGCGCAACGTCGGTGAACGGGCAGTTCATGCCGTCGGTGAACGACTCGACCATGATGGCGCCGCTGGTGATGATCTTCTGATCGGCACCGAAGAACGTGTTGAACGCGTCGAACACCGCCGTCGTCACCAGCGCGTCGGCACCGTCGCCGTTGCGGGAGGCCCCCATGAGGGCGATCCGGTCACGGCTCACGCCGCCACCGATCAGCTTCTTCTCCGTCAGCGGCCCGTCGCCGTCGAGCGGGCACTTCGAGGGATCGGAGGCCACCGGGTCCATCTTGCCGTCGGTATTGATCTTGCCGTCGGTGCCGGCGTTGACGTCACCGCGGCTGAAGTGCCAGGTGGTGGCGTAGTTGGAGTTGTAGCCGTCCTCCCAGAGCTTGAACTTCTGGGCCTGGGTGGCGGCCGTCATGTCGGTGGGGCCGTTGGCACCGCCGAAATGCACGTTCGAGGTCTGTCCCTTCCAGCGGACCTTGTTGGCCTTGCTGGTGTTCAAGGCGCCGATGTAGTCGGCGACCTTCTCGTTGACCGTGGAAGCGTTGGCGGGGTCGAGGGCCTTGCCCGGGTTCGACACCTTGATCTTGATAATGTCGGCCACCCAGCCGAACTTGCGGCTGTCGCCATCGCGGAGGTGGTCGAAGGCGCCGGTCGAGAGCTTCGAGCCCTTGTCCTCGGTGGAGAAGATCATGAATCCGCGACCGAACGTGCTGAGGTTCGAGCCGCTGCCCGCCGCCTGGGCCGAGTTGCGGGCCGACGAGAGGGCCGGAAGCAGGATCGCCACCAG
>Ga0315902_10007334_pt1 | contig 15077 bp, 14 predicted proteins | sample LakEriMetagenome_9_FD_203523 | JGI IMG/M metagenome (GOLD analysis project Ga0315902, IMG submission 203523) | Freshwater fungal communities from buoy surface, Lake Erie, Ohio, United States - Buoy 12 MA117 | ecosystem: Environmental > Aquatic > Freshwater > Lake > Lake biofilm | place: USA... | reverse complement strand
GTGGGTATCAAACAGTGAATAAATATGGAATGATGGGGCGATATCAGTTCAGTCCCGAAGCAATTAAGGCAGTAGGTATCAAGGTAACGAGACAACAGTTTTTACGGAACAAAGAGTTACAAGATACCGCTATGGTTCGTCTTATGGAGTTGAACGAACAGGAATTATCTGGATATATTGAACGATATGATGGTCGTATCGTCAAAGGAGTAAAGGTCACCCGAGCAAGTATTCTCGCAGGAGCACATTTTGCGGGAGCAGGTGGTGTCAAACAATTTTTAACTAACGACAATCATACGGGAACGGTGGACGGATTTGGTACATCGCTCAGAAAGTATATGTCATACTTCAGTAATTTTCATTTACCCCCAGTGAGAGGATAAGATGTTAGTATTTTTAGTAGTAACATTGTCAGTTCTAGTGGTTGCTTTGTCTTTCGCATGCTGGAATCTTCTTAAAAAGAACGAAGAGCTAGAAGAAGCTATAAACGTATTTTATGCACGTACTAATGCAACTATACGGTATATGCGATTTATGGACGAACGCCAAATGTTTGAACGTGACGATGAAGTAGGTGAGGTATTTAAATTATTAGTTGAAACTGTAGACAAGCTCTACAGCTTCGTTACGGAGATTCGTGATGGTAACACAACAGAGGAAGAAGAGCAGTAATAAAGTATATTTTTCACAAGAAACAGAAGATGCTATAATAGCTTACAATAAATCAAATAGTGATGATGAACGTGAAATAATATTTAGAAGTAAAATTCAAGGACCGCTTGATAAGCTAGCAGAAAACGTTATCAATCGGTTCAAATTTCCATATATGGAGGGTACCTTCGACGAAATTAAGGCGCAGGTAGTCTCCTTTCTGGTTATCAATTTACATAAGTTTACCGAAGATAAGGGCAAGGCATTCTCATATTTCAGCGTAATCGCAAAAAATTATCTTATATTACACAATAATAATTCCTATAAGGAAGAAAAGCGAGTGTTGTACTTCTCAGACCAAACAGAAGATTCATTCAGTCTAGAAGAAATGTTGGTTGTAGAACCAGATACAAGAGATTCTTCGGTAGATATGAAAGAATTTTTAAAGTTGTTGGTAGAATATTGGGAATTTAATCTTGACCGCTTTTTTAAAAAGAAACGAGATAAAGAAATAGCCGCTGCTATCGTAAAACTTATAGAACGTATTGATAATATAGACAATTTTAACAAAAAAGCCCTCTACCTGATGGTACGGGAAATGACCAATTACAAGACCGCCCACATTACCAAGGTCATTAATAAGATGCGACCCCAAATTTTGAAGATGCTTGGTGAATTCAGACGGTACGGACATTTATCAGACCCAACTCACTATTTCCAGTATAAAAAGTAAATCCTATCTATTTATAGTATAGGATTTTAGGGGGTTTCTATGGATATCAATTCCGAACTGTATGATGGGAAAAGTCTAGCAGACATTTTCACCGAAATACACAAAAATACCGACAGTAAACGGGCTCAAATCAACTCGTTTATTATGAAAATGGTCCAACTCATCCGCACTCCAGAAGATGCGGCTGTGATTGGACCTATTGTGCAGGGTTTCTTGGAAGTAAACGTCAAAAACGACGAGCATTTGGTCCGTGTGGCACAGATTGCACAACGGATTGTGTCTGTCGGGGTAAAGTCCAACGCTTCGTTGGACGGATTATTATCAGAATCAGAAAAAGAAGCGTTACTAAAAGACATCACCACAGAAATCCAAGACCTTCAAGACGATGTGAAGGACTTGGATGATGTTTTTGCGGAGAAGTAAGTGTCGTCATTCGGACCAACCGCATATAATATAGATATCAATCAATTGGGAGCGTCACAGTTCCCACGTTTTTCTATTACGCAACCAACCCCGTATCAGGACGGATTGGTCGAAGATGTCATTTTGAATGAGGCACATCCACAATATGCAGTTGACGGAAGTAATGTGGGTATGATACAAGTACGGTTTATCCCAGGTGACCGTGGCGTTCCAAAGGACAAGTTAAATTGGGCAGCACCGATTGATTCTAGTATACGAGAATATCCACTTAAAAATGAATTAGTACTAGTGTTTTATTCACTAGGACGATTATTTTACACACGAAGAATTAATTCGACCAATAAGACCACAGAAAGTTCTTGGCCAGGATTAAGTCAACGGTTTTCTCCACAAGTACCAGCCGGCAACAGAAGTGATGCAGCTCAAATTGCAGCACAAGGAGGCAATCCATATCGTCCGTGGGGAATGAAACAACAATTTAGTTTGGGTGATGAATTTAGTGAAAATCCTACCGTTCGTATGGTTCGACCGAATGAGGGTGATTTAATTATACAAGGAAGATTCGGAAACACGGTTCGCTTTGGTTCTAGTTTGTTTAGTAATCCTAACACTTCTACCCCACAAGCAAATTTAATATTTTCGGTCGGGCAAAGTCCAAATAAAATTACATCAATTGATATCAACAACGATGGCACCAATGAAACTGTCGCAGGTGGTCCTTACGGATTAACCTACGAAGATATCAATAAAGATAAAAGTAGTTTTTGGATGGTAGTGGATGAAAAAATAGTACTTGACCCCGCTACCAAGTCAAGTATAGCACATTTACGCTCGGCGGAATCGTCAGATTCTACAAAATATACAGGAGCACAGATTTTTCTGAATTCTGACAGAGTAATTTTAAACAGTAAAGCAAACGAAATATCTCTGTTTGCTAAGAAAGAAATTAATTTAAGTGCAGTGGAATCAATTACGATAGATTCTGGTAAATCCGTGTTTATTACCGCAGAACGAGATATCGAAATCTCCACCCCACGGGATTTGGTGCTAAACGGTCGTTCGATTAACATAAATGTAACAAACGATATTTCCCAAGGAACCTCAGGAAACTACATAATATCGGGTAAAAAGATATTTATAGGAGCGTCACCAAATGATACAACACAACCAATGGTTCTTGGTGGAGAGCTGGCAGAATGGTTACGAGATTTAATGGACGCATTTTTGGTGGAAATACCAAAATCATTTGCTACATTAAATCCAACGCCATTTATAAAAGCAATTACTGTGTTAAGAACAAGTCTCGGAACGCCCAGCACACCTTTGGTACCCGGAGTAACGGCTATATTCAATAGTACTAGTAATTTTACGTCTAAAACAAATAACTGATTATGGCAATACCAAGTAATTTATTACCAATAAATAATCCGGTTCGACAAGAAGTAGTAGAACAAGTTTTACCTACGGCTAGTATTGGAGGGTTACCGCGTAATTTATTACGAACTAACACAAGTGAAATTTCTGCATCGTTTCAGTCATTGGCGGGAAATATACCATCAATTAATGTACCAAAGATATCACAATTTGCTATACTAAACACGGTTATACCTGATAGACTGTTTGGTACGGGAAGTATTGACCAGATTAGAGCGCGAGTATTGGGTGCAGCAACGTCCTACACCAGTGGGCTACCTTCGTTACCAACGCTTCCTTCAATACCAACTTTTATAGTTTCAAAACCAAGAATACCGTCATATGGTGATATTAAAAACTACATTAAGACTAAAATAGATAGAATTAAATTACAACGTCAACAAGCATCGATTAAAGCACTAGACGCAGAACTTAAAAAACAAGAAAATCCGTTCAGATACAGACGGTCACTAAAAAACCAAGGAACAAAAACCACGGTTCTTGGACGATTTAATAACCAGTAGAGGGTAATATTATGGATAAAGCATTATTCAGAGCGTATGTCAAAGAATTAGTCAAGGAACAAATTGAAGAATCTGTAGAAAAAGCCGTTAAGAAAATTCTTCCAGAAATTCTTGGTGAAGCAATTGTAGAAATTAAGAAAGCACAACCAGTTGGCGAAACTAATACTACCACAAAATCAAAGCTTTCACGGTCCCAATTAGCCGAAATGATGGGATTAGAACGTCACGGAGACACTATTATCGCAACCACCGATAAGATTATGCCAAATTTACCAAAAGGAATGTCGGAAGATAATCCAGCGGTTCAGGCAATTAATCGTGATTATTCCCAAGTTATGAAGGCTATGGGATTGAGTAAGTAATATGGCTCAAAAATTCATCGGCATCACGTTACCAATTCGATTGGGCCAAACGGGAATGTTTGACCAATCAACGACGGTAATCCAACAAGTTCGTTCTAATTTTAAGAATTTAATTCTTACAAAGAAAGGTGAACGAGTCGGACAACCGGAATTGGGTTGTGATTTATGGAAGGTATTATTTGAACCATTAACCGATGAAACTTTGGAAAATGCTAGGTTGGCGGTGGCAGATGCAGTAGACCGTTGGTTACCATTCATTGAGTTAACGGATTTTGAAATTACACAAACGGATAGCGAAAATATTGTTAATATAAAATGTATTTATAGATTTAGAAATAACCCTAATGTCACAGACCAGATAAGTATATTAACAACCGCACTTGGAGCACCAGCGGTCGCATTTCCTGTAGAACCAGTAACTACCCAAACAGAAGTTGAACGGGTAAATAATCAAGTTAAAAACGCTCGTCGTGTAAGAAGAATTAACTAATTTGGAGTTTTAAATGGCAACGAACCAACCGGTAAACATACAACCACGGCCAAATGTAAAGCAAATTAACTACATTGCTAAAACATTTACGGACTTTAGACAGAATCTCATAGAATTTGCTAAAGCATATTACCCTAACTCATATTCGGACTTTAATGAAACGTCGCCTGGTATGATGTTTATTGAAATGGCATCATATATTGGTGATGTCTTGTCATTTTATATTGATAATCAATTTAAAGAAAATTTATTGGCATACGCCGAACAACAAGAAAATGTCATTTCCATAGCGCAGTTTCTTGGATACAAGCCAAAATTAGTCTCCCCGTCTACTACAACAGCAACCATATATCAATTAGCTCCAGCCATACTTGATAATGGGGTATACATTCCAGATTCAAAATATTTGGTAAAGGTAGCAAAAGGAAGTACATTTGTCGCTACGGGTCAAACGTCGGTACAGTTTAGATTAAGTGAAGATGTGGATTTTTCCAATATTACTGCTGAAGATTATATAGTTAATACTTTTTCTAGCGGTAACCCGTCAACATTTATCGTTAGTAAGCCAGCGCGATTGGTATCCGCAGAAGAAAGAACTACTACATTTACGTTTGGTAGCGCACAAAAATTCACTTCTGTATTGATGCCAGAAGAATCTATTATCGGTATTGAAAGTGTAGTTGATTCAAACGGGAATGTGTGGTATGAAGTAGATTATTTAGCACAAGATGTTATTATGGATGAGTTAGATACAACTAGTAACGGTGAAACTGGAATTTTGCCATCATCCAAGTTAAGACTTCGTAAAGTTCCTCGTAGATTCGTAACCAGAATTAATAGAAATAATCGCATGGAATTGATGTTTGGTTCTGGTACTGACAATGACGCAGAAGTGAATACTACATTAGATTCTAGACAAGTTGCAAATTCTCAATATGGAAATACTATTGAAAATATTTTGGGTAACGTATCCATCAATAACGTAAATTTTCTTAATAGTAATGCATACGGTATATCTCCGGCAAATACAACATTAACAGTAACATATTTGGTCGGCGGAGGGGTAAATACGAACACGCCATCAAATACAATAAACCGTGTAGCAGAAATAATAGTTTTAAATGATACTACAAACTACACTTCTGGTGAACTTACTACGTTTAACGCATCAGTACAAAGTATTACTGTCAATAACGATTTACCCGCCACGGGCGGGGGAGAAGGGGAATCAATAGACGAAATTCGTGAAAACGCATTAGCATTTTTCAACGCACAAAATCGTGTAGTTACCGTAGAAGATTACGCAGTACGGTCATATGCACTTCCATCAAAGTTTGGTCGTATTGCAAAAGCATTTGCGGTACGTGATGAACAAATTAATAGAATTTTAACAGCACAAAATGACAGAGTATATGTAGATAACCCAGTACGTCCAAATGTAATTAATTTATATACATTAGGATATGATACTAACGGAAATTTATCAACATTAAATACATTAGTTAAGGAAAATTTAGCACGATACCTTGAACAGTTTAGAATGTTGACAGACGATGTTAATATTCTTGATGCATTTATTATTAATATAGGCGTACAGTTTGATATATCCGTACTCAGAAATTATAATGTCAACGATGTTCTTGCACGAAGTATTGGAGCTGTACAAGATTTCTTTGATACAAGTAAATGGAATATAAATCAACCTATCGTCCTCGCGGACCTTTCGTATAATATTGGACTGGTCGAGGGCGTACAAACAGTGAAAAGTGTTCGTATCTTTAACAAGTATCAATTCCAAGATGGGACGGGATACCAAAACTATCGATACGACATTGACGAGGCAACAATTAATGGGGTTATCTATCCAAGTCTCGACCCAAGTATCTTTGAGTTGAAATACCCAACAACTGATATTATAGGAAACGCTACCCAATGAGAATAATACTAACCGCCAGTAGAGATACTACACTTTATCAAGCGTTTACTAGTAGTAATGCGGGATTAGATGAAATACTTGATATCGGTAAAGTTATCAATACCGATGTAAACTTTACCAGCTCAACTGTTTATTCAACAGGATCAGCAAGAACGTTGATATATTTTGACTTACCAACAACAGCAAGTGTTCCTGCAACTGCTAGTTATTTCTTAAACTTAAAATTAGCAAATGCAAGCGACTTGAACAGAAATCAAAAACTTGTAATATACCAAATATCTCGTTCGTGGGACGAAGGAAGCGGTGTTTTCTATCAAAATGTTCAAAATTCAAATGATGGGGCAACGTGGGTAAATTGTACATCAACGGTATCGTGGAGTAGTGCAGGTGGAGACTTTTTAACTGGGTCAACCAGTCAGAGTGTTTCTCTTACAACGTACCCATTACAAGATATTAGAGTGGACGTTACAAATATTTTAAGACCTATAGTCAGTCAATCATTACAAGATACATTTTATGGACTGGTTGTACAATTTCCAACAACAGATGAAACTGACTATACAAATCGTGGCAATATTAAAGTATTTTCTACACAAACACATACAATTCACCAACCTACACTAGAAATTGCATGGAATAGCCAAACCTTCTCCACAGGAAGTTTGTCAGCAATTCCAAATTTGAATGTAAAAACGGTTCCAAGTAACTTGCGTCAGTCATATACAAAAGGTGATGTGGATAAATTGACTTTTGTTGTTCGTGACCAATATCCATTACGTTCATTTGATTCTACGTTACGTTACAAAAACAAATATTATCTTCCATCATCGTCATACTATTCAATTATAGATGCACAAAGTAACACTACCATAATTCCATTTGATGATTATAGTAAGATAGACACTGACCCCACTGGCTCATATGTAGTATTAGATACATCTCCGTTATATAAAGGAAGATTTTATAAGCTAAAGTTGAAGGTCGTTAGCGGGCAATATTCGAGAGTAATTGATACAGACACTATATTTAAAGTTGAATAGTTTATGGCAATAACATTTTTATCAAGTAGTATTAATCCAGATAGCGGAAGTATAGTTAACAAAGACCAAATTGATATTTCCTTGTCTTTGTTTGAAGTATCTGCGTCCGGACATAGTTCGTCAATCCTTACAAATTATTCCGCAACGGTTCAAACGGTAACAATACCCGAAGAGGAATTAACAAACCACAGTATGTATTATACTCCAATTTATAAAGAAAAGTTAGATTATAACGTGTGGTTAACAAGAATAAATAAAAATTTTGAAGAGTTAGATTAATGGCAGAACAACAAAACTATCAAAGTAATCTGCAAGAGCTATCAGATTCTTATACACGGTATAACGTATCCCGTATCATAGCAAACAAGAAAGATGATTTGCTAGACATGGAAGTTCCCGCAGATTTTTCTGTAGCGTTACTAGAAAATAATATTGAAGTTAATTTATATAGTTTGGCCGATAACTCATTAATATTCTCAGATGTCGTAAAAAACGTTAGTGGGTCAATTTTTATCGAAACGTTACAATATAGCGATAACAGTTTACGTAGATTATTGTATATTGATTTTGCTAAAGTTCAAGGTTTAGATTTACCATCAGGACAATATTCAGTTACACTTAACTTCTTTGCAGATGAAATTGGAAGTTATGATGATAGGTTATTAAAAGTAAATAGAATTTCTACATCACGTACAGAAATAGAATTAAAATTAATGGATTTAAGTAAGCAACAGTTAATGACGGAGTTTGTTTTACCGTCCATTAATTCAGTTTGGATTACAGATGCATTAAAACAGGCATTTAATCAATCCGGAAGTACAACTATTCCAGCGGATAATACTTTACTTACATCACAGTCAATTGGAACAGAGTTACCAGCGGGTATGGAAGCTCAAATTAATCAGTATAATTTTGAAAGTGTATATGATATAAGTCAAGAAATCTTAAATAAAGCATACATAGTCGCAAAAGAAGAAGTTACAAAATTATTAAATGAAAATAAAACACGTTTTACTACGCAAACATTATCATCAATTATAAGCAGTTCCCTCGCTACAGAGTATGAAACGTATATTAATCAAAACAAGGTAACTGTAAGTCAGTTACCATATGACTTGGTAGTGGGAGATTAATTATGGCGATTACACAGACGGATGTAACCAGAGCATTTAGTATAACTTCCGGATCAACGAATTTAGTAACAAATAATTTGACGGTTACTTATGTTAAAAATACCAACACAATCCCAGCCGATATACCAATTACTGTTTCTAATTCTGCTACGGATTTTTACATAAAAGTAGTTCCCATAGTATCTAGTGATGTTATACAAGTATATCGGTCCGGAAGTACTGCTCTGGTAAATGGAAACAATCCAGTAATTATCTCGCCAACGGGATCAAGAGAATTAATAGTAAGATTGGGTACCACATTAGAAAATTTTGAAACGCAAACAAAATCAGAATCTATAACATTTGATTTGATAGCGATGGTTCCTCAAATAATTGCCGGAGGAACAGACGTAGGTACCAACGTTGCGGTTGGTGGTAGTGGTGGCGGCGGAGTTCGACCAGCCGCGGGAGGAAGTAGTGATAGAAGTGGTGATTCACAAAATAATGAATTTTAAGAGATAATAGATGAGCCATAAAATACGTGTCACTTGGCAAAGCCCAACTTTTTTAGAACAAACCTATAATAAGGGTCAAAAAGGACTCGGTGATAGATACACCATCGATTCTAATTACCCATATGAAATAGTATTTGATGTTACCGAATTGAACGACTTAAAGCTTCAATTTGAAGTTTTAATAAGTCAATGGAGTGCGTTTAATTCGGACCAAATATCAGAGTATTTTCGTGAAAGCGGAGAAAGCTTGAGTGGCGCGATGGTGCGTAAATTAAAGCGAGAATTAAATAGAATTTTATTTAGAAACAAATTAACAGACGTATACACATATTTTCCTTTTAGTGATAAATTTGCTGCTTCACAATCTAAAACTAACGTAATGAAGTATATACTTGATATCCTTGGTCAATATAAGGATATCACGCAACGTATATTGAATAGACAAGAAGGGTTGGCTGAATATTTAGACGCAGACACCCAAGAAAATATCCCCACACTTGTAGAAGTTCCAGCATCGAAGACGCAAGTAACTGTAGGAGTAACATTAGTTATTACTAAACTACAAGTACCGTTACTGGAATCTTTGATTAGTGCTGTCAATAATTCTATTTTTACAAAAGCATCTACCTTCTTTGATGAAAACAGAGAATACAAAACACTGTTAAACTTTGGTAATGATAGGCAATACGTTGCAGAATCATGGAGATTTGCACCAACCGATTCCGGGTCTATTCAATTAAAGCTTACCAGACCACTTGATACTGATATAGTAAATGACACTTCTGCGTTTGTTAGTAGAGAAATCGCAGAAACTGTGGTTGATATTATTAACTTTGAATTAAGACCATTAAAAGACACGACACCGTACCTACGTCCGTACAACATAGACTCCAGAAATTATATAGACGGTAAGATGTTTGCCACCAATGCTACGTTAGATAGCCTTGGATTGGCTACCGGATCTGAAGGCGCGGTTATCAACGGTACCACGATTTCATACGATGACACAGTATTCCGTCGTTGGTTTACGGGTGACTTTAAGGCATCGGAGTTGAATATTGAATTCACTGATTATAATAATTTTGTACACTTTGGCTCCGCTTATAAAAGACTACAAGCATTTAATGAAAAACTTATAAAGATTGATGAATTAACATCGGCAAGTATCTCGTCAAGTGTATCAAGTAGTACTATATCATTGAGGTTTAAGTCACAAGAAAAAGAAAATATTATTAGAAATTTTGACCCGTATGAACAATTTTTATATTATGCAACGGAGTCAGTGGCATACTCTGCTAGTGCATTTTATGTAGATGGAGAAGTTGAATATAATGCGACTGGTTCGTGGCCAAAACAAGCTGACGGAACTCCATATAGTCCGTACAGTAGTGTTGCCACAAATTGGCTAACTGGACAGTCTGCTATCGCTCAACGATATGACGATAACAATCCAAACTATTTGGTATTAAATTTACCAAAACACATTCAAGAAGACGCGGACTCAACTGACTTCTTAACGTTGTTTGATATGGTTGGTCATTTTGTTGACAATATTAAAGTATATATCGACCAATTCCCAAATATTTATGCCACGAGTATAAATCCATTAGAAGACTTATCGATGGACCAGGTGTATGAAGTTGCACAATCGTTTGGATTGAAACTTCCAAACGTGTATGCACTTGAAAATCTTCAAACATTCAATGCACAGTTTGCAGGTGAAACTGGTTCACGGTCGTATGTAGCAGAAACATGGAAGCGGTTCCTTCACAGTATGGTATACTTTAACAAAACCAAGGGGTCACGTACTTCTTTGGATGCGTTACTTAATACTTACGGAATAAATTCGCCAATTTTACAAATAAAAGAAACAACATCTCCGGCAGCCAATAACTATATTCGATCAGATGAATTAACTTATGGATTACAATTTACCGGCTCAGCTCAAAATTATGTAAGAGTGCCGTTTGTTTCCTCTTCAATAACTGCCTCTACGGTACAACTTTCATTTAATCCAATATTACGTCGAAGCAGTTCAATTATAACTGCAAATAATTGGGCTATAGATTTGATACCACATCCTTCCGGAACTGCGGTGCCTGGTCAGTATATAAATGGTACATATTTTGCTTTTGATAATTCTAAGAGAATAACATACGGCAGAATTCACGTTGTAAGTGGGTCTGGTCGTACCATTATTGCAACAAGTAGTTATTTCCCACTGTTTAGTGGTGACTATACTAACATTATGTTACGTAGTCAATCTGGCGATATCTCAATTATTCAAACTGACGGTGACCAAATTCTATTCCAAGAATCTGCATCGGTCAATCTTTCATCACTTTGGAATAGTACCACCTTTATCTACGTTGGTGGTTCTGGTTCGATGCAACTTGGTAATAAATTTGATGGCGTCGTAGACGAAGTTCGTGTATGGGGAGAAAATATCTCAAATGATGATTTTGTGGCACAAGCATACGATCCTGGTTCATACTATGGAGCAAATTATACTTCTTCATATGTCAATCTGTATGTCCACGTTCCATTCAGCCAACCACTTTCATCAATTACTGCATCAGTAACAAATGAAAGTCCATATCAAAATGTATCTATTGTGGCTACATTACCTGCTAATGGATTTACTACCGCATCATTTACACGAATACTCAGAAGTATCAAACAATTTACACCAATTGTCGGGTCTACCATTTATACAAATAAAAAGATAGTAGTATCAGACCCGCCGGTATTTAACCAGCAGTTTGTTGATGTAGATGGAACAAAGGTACTAAGTAGACTAACTAGTATTAAGCAAGTAGAAGATAAACAGTACAATAGCGGTCAAAACATTGTTGGATTTGCAGTGTCACCGACAGATTTTATTAATCAAAATATTATACGTTCGATGGGTGTTGTTGACGTAAATAATGTAATCGGTAGTCCCAGATATATAACTGGGTCGGGGTATTCTTCGCTTCAATCTATTGAAAAAGATTATATAAAATATTTCAACAAAACCATTAGACCAAACGATTATATTAGATTCTTTAAGGATTTAACGCAAGGTCCAAGCGAAATGGCCGATGAAATGGTCCCAGCGCGTAGTAAATTACTAGATGGTATCGTTATTGAGTCATCCGTATTATCTAGAAATAGAGATAGAACCATCCGTAGTTTTGCCGTAGACGGCACAGAAACTAAAAAGTTTAATGCATACGTATCTGGGTCTGGTTCAATAGGAGTTGGCGCATATGACTTTGATTCTCCACTAGAGCCAATAAGTCTAGTACCGATTTCGTTGGGAGATACATTACCAATTACGGCTGTTATCGCAATATCAAGTAGTGTTGATGTTAAGGAAAGTACCAAATCAAGTAAATTACCGACATTCCAGAGAGTACTGCAGAATATTGGAAATTACTACGTAACGTCTTCAATATTAGACCAAAACAGTTCATACTCCACACTAGAAAGTGTTATAAACAGCGGAGTATCTTCTAGTACAACCTCATCGGGATACGCAAGAGCGCCATATCTAGGAACGCCAGTTATTCCAACGGAACAAAACACATTGACTCCGTTTTATGACATTCCTCCACGTTCAGATTTTGAAGATGTGGGGACGTTTACGTATTTTCATAAGGCGACTGGAATTTATAGTTATGATATTTATACCAAGTACAAAACTGAATATTTAGTAAAATTGGATACGGTCGTAGATACCCCAATCGACCAATTATTCGCACCAATCACTTTATTAAACTCCAGTTCTATTCCAAATCCACCGATTAGAGACACAGCAACAATACCACTTAAAACATATGCAAGCGGGTCTAGTAATAATACTGGTGTAATTAAAACGGCAAACATTTTGTCTTTATATGCCGTCGAAGGTACAAGTGGACTACGCATCAGATTGTATAGAAACTTGACGGATTTAACAGCAGACGCATCTAGAAGTTTTAGTACGGCTCCAACTATAAACTCGGGTGTGTTGTTTGACGCGGTATTGGACGGAACTTCCGATGTGTTTCCATATACACTAATTCAAACCACGGATTCTAATATTTACTATAATATAGACAACACGACATCTAACAGTATAATTTCAAAAATAGACTTACATTACTTCGCATACGAACCAGCAAATTTACTACCAACGGGATATTTACCACGGCATTATAAATTTAACAGAGATAACACAACTGCCTTAAAAAGAAGAAATTATATTGGGTGTAAAACTACAAGTACAACGTTTGACGAATCGTCCCCGATTATTATTACGTTATCAGGTACAAACACGGTAGTGGTAAACTCCACCACGGCAACCGCACAGTCTGGTACGGGTACTGTAAACATCCCCGCTCAAGCGAATACTATTAAGTTTGGTGGTGGGGGAACGTTAAGCGTCCAATAATAATGAATTTAAATCAAAATACTTTATACTTATAGTAGATGTACTTTACTCAGGAGATTAAGAAATATGGGATACCTAGATAAATCCACAATCACCGTGGACGCTATTTTAACTAATCGTGGTCGGGAACTCTTGTCGCAAGGAACCGGCACGGGTAATTTCCAAATTACCAAGTTCGCAGTCGCAGACGACGAAGTGGATTACGGTCTTTATAATACCGCCCATCCTCTTGGGTCAAACTACTACGGTGCTATTATTGAAAATATGCCTGTATTAGAAGCAACTCCTGATGAAACTCAAATTATGCGATATAAGTTAGTTACGATTACGGGAGAAGATTTAACTAGATTTGGAAATGTTGTAATCCCACAGATTCGTTCCGGAAACGCAGGAGTAACTCAAGCATCCACAGTTACGTTGTATTATAGTTCAACTACGGGAGAAGGAGAGCTACCATTAACACCAACAACAACGTATACATCAGACGCTTCTGAGACAGAAAGCAGTTACACGCTTCTTTTAGCAGATAGTAGTCTGGCAACGGTGGAAGTGGTAGACCCAGCCACTGGGGTGGTTCCAACAAACAGTCGAGGGTCAATCGTAGCAAATGGTAAATCGTTCATAATCAAGTCAAAGGACAAGACAGGATCAACATCAGTTTCTATCTTTGGCGGAACCTCTGGAGCCGTATTTAACTTTACGTTATCTACCGTCGCTTCATCATAATTAATTTTAGGAATATTATATGGCATACAATACATTTACCATTCTAGACCAAGAAAATGATATTACATCAATCCGGGGTACGGAAGTAACCACCGGAATGTGGTCGGGAGACACCGGAAGTTTATCCGCAATATATACCTCAAGTGCACAAGTTGCTAATTCTGGTGAATTTTATTATGACTTATATAATGGGTCAAATATAACGACATCAGATATTCAATTCTCTGTAGCATATGGTCACGTAAGTGGAGGGGGCTCTCCAACTCTTGTCAACTTAAATACATCAACTTTACCAACACAAGTAACATACGCACAATATCGTAATATTTTATTGGCTAAAGACGTAGAACGCTTTTCATTTGGAGGCACAGAATCAAATGACATCTACGTAATCAATATGCAACGCTCAAGACTTCGCCAAGCAATAGACCCGGGCAACTGGCAATTAGGATTGTCTGGTTCAAATGGAGTATTTACATTTATTGATGACAGTGGGCTTGGCACGTCTGTAGTAGGAAATTTGATAGCGAATAATGTATATAATATTCGGTCAGGATCAATCGATGGTGGGTTATACACAACAGATACTACGGTTTATGGAACGGTGTTCCCGGACTATGGTGTAATTATTCTTAATCCTTCGGCAATTAGTTCATCTGTTGGATTTAGTGGATCAAACTCAACTACATTAGATGCAGATACTTTACTTACAGTACCATTTGCTCCTTACACAGG
>Ga0315902_10007333_pt1 | contig 15078 bp, 18 predicted proteins | sample LakEriMetagenome_9_FD_203523 | JGI IMG/M metagenome (GOLD analysis project Ga0315902, IMG submission 203523) | Freshwater fungal communities from buoy surface, Lake Erie, Ohio, United States - Buoy 12 MA117 | ecosystem: Environmental > Aquatic > Freshwater > Lake > Lake biofilm | place: USA... | reverse complement strand
CTATGGAAGAAACCCTATTATCATTTGATGACGTGTAGGATTGAAAGGTTGTTTCATCTAACTTACCTGTACCAATCGCTTGACCATTTAAAGTAATTGATCCTGTAATGTCAACTGAGCCGGTAACAGATAATGATCCGCTTACAACTTGAGATCCAGTAAATGCGTTTGATCCTGTTGTGGCGATTCTAGATGGTTCAATATAAACTACATTTCTATCTGCGTCTAAATTAAGGATATCAGACGAAACAGAAATACTATTACCCATACCAACGTGTGATGTACAAAAATAATATAACGTGCTTGGCGTGGTATCTGTAACTTCAATTTGAATATAATCTGGGGTTGCACCTATGGTTACTCCAGTAGTATAAGCAACACCACCATTATGAGTCCCATCATTTGTTGTCGAAAATCTAAATGGGTGAGCACCAATATTAGGGAATAAAAACTTGTATGTATATCCCTTAATTAATGTTAGTATTGGGTTTTTTACGTTGTCAATATAGTACTTTCCACCAGCATCGCTAACGGACACATTTACCAATCTATCCCCACCTATGCTAAGGTTATTTACTTCTAGTGATCCACTTATATCAACAGAACCAGTAATTGCATGAATATCATCTAAACTATCTCCAAATTTAGTTGAGCCACTTTCATATATAATTGATGCCGAAACAAGCTCGGTGTGATATTCTTGAGCGGTTAATTTTCCTGTAACCGTTAAATTACCTGTGATTTCAGTATTGGTATTGATCAACAAACCGTTTGCTTGTGACAATGATGCGGTCACACTACCATCCGAAATTTGGCTTAAATTTAGACCTGTAACACCACTTGCTGGTATATTATATAGCGCAGCACCATTCCCGATAAATGATCCGGTAAAAGAACCGGTGGTGTATGAAGAAGTAAATTGGTGAAAGCTTGATGTGAGGGTATATGCTGCCGCATGAGAAGCTGAAACAGCATTCTGGGTTGTACCAGAAACTGTGGCATAAAGTGTACCCAAAACGTGTAAATCGCCTGAAATTTGTCCCGAACCTGATACTGATAGGGAACCGGATATACTAGGATCAAAAATATTCATCTAAATATGGTATTGTTTATAGATAAATACTTGGGGGATTAATAATGATGTTTTATTAATTAAATTATAGATTTTTTTATATTTAAAAATTCATGTAAATTATGGAACACATATGGATCTTTAGCAATCTTATTAAATTCATTTAAGAAATTTGTGTGTTCTGGGTGTTTAGGGTCCCATATTTTTAAGAATTCGAATTGACCGGAGGTAAAAGTCCCCCAATTGTTAATTTTACCAAAAAAAACTTTACTTTTTATTCCAAATATAGATTTCATGGTATCTAAAAATACCCCCATTTCTAAATAATTTGATTGCTGAACAACAAAAGATGTTTTTACTTTTTTTAAACTAGGTATGGTTGCTATGAATTTTAGATTAGATAATAAATTACCCCAATCCCCACCTAATCTAGTTATATTTTCATAAGTTTCTTTGGTTCCAGCATCAATACTAATTTCACATGTTGTTACATATTTGTGAATATTTGGCATACTTTCCCACATTTCTTTATTCCACAAACTTGCATTTGTATGTAAATGTATTGTTTTAAGATTTGGGTATTTTTTAGGGTTGAATTTCCTTAAATAATTTCTATATGAAACGGATGCAAATGGATCCGCAGTGCCTGAACAATAAATCATCTCAATTGAATTTGAATAGGCGTCTTCCATTTCTTTAATGGTAGAATTAACTCTCTTAATACCATCTGAATTTGCCACAATCATGTCTATTCTACAAGACGGGCATTTGTAATTACAAGTTCTGTCAAATGACATTTGTAAAATAGTGGGTCCAGTTTTCATAAACATATCTTCACTATTACAATATTCTTTAATATAATTAGGTAGATTGTCTATATGTAATATTGGCCCAGACGATTTTAGGTTTAGATTTATTAATTGGGCTAAAAATGGGCATTGAGTTTTATCACAATACTTGTAAGACCCATCTACAACGGATTTTCTTATTTCTATCGCTTCTTTACTATTCCATAGTTCTTTTAAAGGAACCCCATTCGGTAACTCTTTTGTTAACCAACTAGCGCAACACATAAAATTTTTATTTTCATGTATTTCTAAAGCCTGAAATGGAACTGTGCATATATAGTTTTTTAAATCAACCATTAAATTAAACCTTTGCTTTTAGTGGGGATTCTTACTATTTTATTAGGAGCGTCTATCCAAGATGTAAAACAGTGTTTGTTCCTTTTTAATCCCAAATATTCATGCAATTCATCGATTTTTTTATCGTTTTTTCTAACAAAAATATCTTCATATGTAAATAATGGAAACCCGTTATTTGAAATGCTCTCGATAACTTTTGAAGCCGCTTTTAGGTCTTTTTCAATTCTTTGAATTTCTTTCTCATCCTCAATTGTTAGGTCATAATACCTTGGTCTGTGCCAACTTACGGGTGTGCTAGAATTATTTGACAATTTTTCATGAAAAGCATTGCTTTCTGCTTGTAATCTTTTATTTTCTCTTTCTAATAATACTATTTTATCAAAAAATGTTTGCATCCAATTTAAATAATCATAATAACTATTAAATGACTCATAGGGATAACCATTATCATCTAAAAAAGTCTTTATAAGTATATTTTTTTTATTTAAAATTTTATCTAAATTTTTGTGCTTATTCTTAATATCCAATGCATTAAAATTAAATGGCTCAAACATCGCATCATACTTTTTGTTTTCTGAAATTAAACAACAATTTATATAACTAAATAAGGATGTGGACCCACATCTGGCATTACACAATATCGCTATTCTCATATTATCTTTTTTTTTGTATCTAGTTTGTAATAACTAAAATCAGTATCATTTGTCCATATATTTAAAGCGCATCTCAATCCACTATGAACTGGCATTACTCCATGGTAAGTCTTATTACCTTCAAACGTGATTCCCTCACCAATATTTAAATGTATTTTGATCTCGGATTTTTCCACACCACATAAATTTTGTGATAAACAAAAATCACCACCTTGATAATCTTCAGTTAAACATATTACGGTTGTGTAGTTTGATGTCGCATCTTTATGTAGGTCTAAAAATCTACCATCATAATATTTTGTCAAACTGATATTGATGTTTCTTATATTATAATCAGCGTAGTTAAACCAAAAACTTATTTCTCCATTTTTATATAGGCCATTTATTTTTGAAATTATTTTCTCTTTGAATTCATCATTATATACTCTTTTACAATCCCACGTTTCTTTAGGATTATATGAAAATTCAGTACCGTTTTTTTCACAAAATTCAATAATATCTAAACATTCTGTTTTATCAAAAAACCGATTTAATGAATAATTCATATTATATTTGGATTTAGTTTATTTGTTTTATAGGTTAAAATATTTTTTTCGATTATCCATTTATATAATTCGTTAGCCATTAATTCATACCCATATTTACTTGGGTGTTTACCACCTTTATTGTTTAACCAAAGATTACCGTCTTCCCAAACATTTTTTAAATTTGACTCAATTAAAATGTCTTTCATTGTTTTATTAGGAAACCCCCAGTAATGTGTTTTATTTATTAAACTAGTTTTATCGATTTCAGCGGTAATATCTTCTTTTACCATATTATCAAATGCATCACAGAATAGATAGCGAATACCTATTTTTTCAAACATAAACTGAAGATAGATTATATAATTTTGATTAACAATATTGTAGTAGAAATTAGAAAAAAGGTTTTCTATAAAAAATTCTTTATACTCTTTTTTTAAATTTGTATGTAAATCAGATTTGTTTAATTCACTTTTATCTACAATAAATTCATAGATATGTTTTTTACTAACATATCTTTCACCCCAAAAGTGCCATGGATTGTTGCTTGGGAAAAAAGGAAGTTCGTCTCTTAATGATGATGACCACATAATCACAACTAAGTCATCTTTATTAATGGTGTGATTGTGTATTGACTGGGTAACCATATCAAAAATTGTTTTATTTGATGAAGCACCCATTCCAAAATTTTGGAATTCTATTTTTAATAAATCAGATAGATATTTTGACCAACAATATTTGTGTCTAATTTTTGTTCTTTCTTCTGGAATATTTGTGGTATATTCTTCTTCTACACATCCACCAACACCTTCAGTCCAACTATCACCAAAAGTAAACAACCTCATATTTTATTATGAAAGGTGTTTTTCTTTTATCTTATTTACCACCACTTGAAATGCATTAGCGATTTTAACCTTTAAATCTGAACTTAATGGGGTTATAATTGATTTAATTGTTTGCGAGGGTCTCTCTACTCTATTATTTTGAGGCATAATATATTAGTTTTAATTTTTTAAAATTTAGGTACTGGTGGTTGGTCACACGCTGGGCATCCACTATCGCAACACCAGTGACCGCAAGGGTTATAACAACACCAACAAGAGTTGTGCATAATACCGAATAGACCATCACCAATATCCACCAAAAATAAATCAGATGGTTCAAAATCTAAATCATAAATTGTTTTTTGACCATGAACCATTTCTAATCCAGTTATTTCCACTGTCTCTAATTGATTTGTTGTATTATTTTTAACAATTAATTTGTCACCAATAACCATATTATTTACTCTATCCCATCTCGTTGATAATGAGTTAACTTCTTCAAAATAATATGTGGCGGATGGTGCGTCATCCCAAGTCAATCCATTAGATAACGTTATTCTTATGAATATAGTGTCCACAGTGGCGGAGTTAATTCCATTTAAAGTAGATTGGACATCTGTTAGTGTTTCAATAGTCTTCGCTAATGTTCCATCCCAACCAAATGCCGTAATTTCTTCCGCATCGTTTGGTGATCTACCATCTAAGTCTGTAAAATTAATAGATTTAATATATGAACCTAATTGAATTGTGTCTACATCAACTAAAGTCCCGTCATATGATAAAATCATTGTATCACTGTCTACGTGATAATCTATTTTAGAATTATTAAATAACTGTTTATTAATGTACTTATATCTTGTTTTTTGATTATATTTTTTTGTACCTTCAACAAACTCATTTTCTGAAAAATTCATAGGAATTATTGTCGATTGTTTGTAACCACCCATATTAATAATATCCAATTCTGGACCATAAATAATGTCGATGCTTCTGATTACTGACCATCTACCGTCTACAATATTTTGAGTATCGTAAATAAATTCTTGTATTAAGTAATTTGGTATTAAATTTTCTTTTAAATCATCCAATTCAGCCTGAGTGCTTAATTCATATAATTCTGGATATTGTGTTGAATCATAGAACGGTTGTTTAGATTTTATAACATAATTGGGTTGATTTGCTACCGACGTATTTATGGTACTGAGACCATCTATACCTAGTGTTGAATCGTTAAAAAATGTGTTCGGGATATAAGTGTCACCACTCATTAAGTTTAGAAATTCAAATTTATCTGCGCAATATGTCTCATCTACCAAAGCAGTTGTGTCAAAAGCTTGTCTTAAAATAAATTTAGTGGGCCCATCTTCAATATATGGAACTGTAACAGAATTTTCTGGGACAATATATGGGAAATATGTTATGTTGTTTTCTTGGCACTTTTCTTTTAGTTTGTCTTCAAAAACAAAAGAGTTAGCATTTGTTGGTAAATAGCTATTTCCAGCGGTATAAATAAAATGTAATTCAGTTATGTTATTTTGAGTTAAAACTGAAAAAAGTGGATCATAGTCCAATAATTCAGCCCCCGAATTAAAAATCGTTGTATTTGTGTTTATCTCAATAATTTGGACAGAATCACCTTTCTGTAACAAATCACTTCCTATAATTGTTCCCTTCATATTGTTTGTGTTATTAACTAATTATAAATATTTAGATTGTTATTTTAAATACTAAACTAAAATATATATGTATATATTAAATCAAGGTTTTGTTTATTTTCGGTAAATCGTAATTTTTATAAATCGAGTCGTATTTTTTTCTAAAATATTCGTCATTTACTATTGAACATTCGAAGTGTTGACTTGAGTTTGTTTTTTCTAACTTAAAATCAATATTCAAGATTTCTGATACCCATTTTTCTAATTTGTTTAACTCTTTAATATCAAACCATATTATAGATTTATCATGATGGTGATAATGAGATGTTGGGCTCATAATCATGTAAACCATAGCTGTGACATATGCGCTTCTATTAGGTACCCCATTTCTCTCAAAAAATGAGCTAATAGCTGGATATTTTTTTTCATTAGAAGATAGGTCCAATTCGCTATACGATAATAATTCATTAACACCCATATTTTTAAAAATTTCAAAGGTTTCCATTTCTCCAACCCTATAAAGCTCATCTATGATGTGTTTCCATAATGAAATATACCTTTCGTAGGGGTCTCTTTTTACTGCGATTACCGGGATATCTAAACCAAATTTTTTTCTTAAATTAACAAGTCTTTCGTGTGAATGCGTTAAGTTGTCAGCAATCAATTCATTATTTAAATCCAATTCTAACTTAGGTGGGTTTAATCTGTGAATAATATCATCATAATATTTGATATCCAACCCATACTTCAAGCAAGCAATGTGAAAAGATGTTGATGCACATCTTGGCAAGTTTAGATATATGAATTTATTTTCTATAAGCATTAAATTAATGATTTATTTTTTTCTTTTGCCACAAAATTAAAATTTATTATAAAGCGATCATCAGATTCGGGGTATTCTGCGTGATGGTGTAATCCCCCATCAAAAATTACCACCCTACCCATTTTGGGAGATACTCTCTTTATTAATTTTAAATTCGAATAGTCTATAACATTATTTACATACTTATTGTATATCTCAGCATTATTACCTTCCTTATTATCATATATGTGGGTATCGCCCGTAGTATCGTTTACATAATATACCATGGCAATATGTTGAATATGGCTGTCAACGTGCAATAAATCTATTGGATCATATTTGAAATCTAAAGGTTTAGTCCAATTAATTTTATATCTATAATTTTCAATGAAGTTAAGATTTATTTTATTGGTTGCATTAATTTGTATTTTATTAATTAAAGAATCAATAAAATGGTTTTTTAATATAATTTTTGGTAACACATTAGCTGGATAAAACTTAATTCCATTCCCACCATATCGGCCAGTTATATTTTTTTCAAATGTCCATTCTAAATCCGTTGTTTTAACAAATTGCAACATTTGTTCTTGTTCTTCTCTAGAGATTATATTATCAAATATGTAAATCTGATTAATCATATTAAACTTTTATTTAATTTAGAAAAATCCATCCTAATACTACCGGCTAGTACCATTCTATCAATATTTGAACTTGGTGCGTAGTTTGGAACATGTGGTAAATCACCTTTCATTATTAATATTTCCCCCTCATTTGGTAAAATTGAATAGACTTTTTTGTCAATATCTTCCATAAACAAAACCCCATCACCCTCTTTTAGATTATTGGGCATTTGTATATAACAAACAAAGGTATACAATGGTGGAGGTAATTTATTAGCAATATTCAAATCCACGTGATTATGGAAAATTAAATCACCATTAGATCTATAATTTTTTTGTACTGGATTTTTTGCCCTAACAACATTAATCCAAACATCTGTTTTAATCTCATTGAAAATGTTATCATATAATTCAATGCACGCATTAATCCCAGAACTCATGACTAAATCCAATTCGGATTTTATTTGGATATCCAAACAGTTATCATATTTTAATCCATTGTTTATATAATATGCGTACCCATCTGTATTCACATTAGGTTTGTTTCTTATTACTTCCTCACATTCTAATAATAACTTTTCCTTATTTGTTATATCAAATGAAGATTTCCAAATTGATAGGGTTGGACTAAGGACTATTTTTTCAATTACACTCATATTAGTGTTTTTTCTTTTTTTAAAAAGTTATTAGTTAAAATGTGTTGATATTGTTCTTTGGTGAATGTAATCACTTTATTATCAATATTGAAAATGTCTGAGATTTTATCTTCTGTATTTAATGACGAATATATATGCATTAACATATCTGGTAAATTTTTATTATGGTACCTCATCCAAAATTCACTGTCATTTCTAGAACAATTATAATGGTGGCGTAAAAATAGCATGTTTTGATAATTGTATTTATTTACATTATAATTGTATTCATCTCTTTTTGTATAATCGAAAATATTTTCTGGTAAATTTCTAAGTTGAAATATTATTGTCATAATCGATGTTGCTTCTAATGGTTCTAAGAACCCACTGGATAATCCTACCGCAATACAATTCTCCATCCACACATTTTCATATGATCCGGCTTTAAATTTAATCTTTTTGTTAATTTGTATATCTCTATCCCCATATAATCTTTTAATTTCATTTTGAATAAATTCATCATCTGTTATTGTGTCATCATAAAGATAACCACAACCCCATCGATTTTGTAAAGGTATTTTCCACATCCAACCACATTCAACTGCTTCGGCTATTGTTCTCTGTTTTATAGTTGTATTTGATTCATTTATAAAAAACGGTAAAGCCGAATTAATTAATAATTCATCTTCATAAGAATTCCATTTTGAATTATAAACTTTACCAATGATTAATCTGGAAAATCCTGAACAATCGATTATAAAATCTGCATTAACATCTGAGCTATTTTTTAATTGAATGGTTGATATAATGTTCCCATCTAAATGAATTTTGGTAACCTCATCATCAATATGAGACACACCGATTTGCATACTTTTTGTTTTTAAAAATTCAGCAAATAACCGAGCATTAAAATGATAAGAATATAAATCATTTTCTAATCCATCATAATTGAATCCATGAATAAAAGAATGTGTTTTATCATTATGCCATTTATCAAAAACTATCCCATATTTTTTTGTTCCGTTTACTGCTTTTAAAAATTCATCTTCATTAAACCCAAAATCATCTATTAATATAGAGCGCAAATTAGGTGTGCCGCCTTCTCCAGCGCCTAATATTCCAATATCAGTACTTTCAATTAATGAAATATTATAGTTTGGATATTTTTTTTTCAAAAAATAAGCGCTTAACCAACCGGAAGTTCCACCACCTACTATTACTATGCTTTTCATTAAATAAGTGTCTTTTTAAAATTTTCTATTTTTTTTAAAGACACCCAATTAACCAATGAATATCTTACACCATTTGTTACCGGCATTACTCTATGTCTAATATTTGAATAAAAGATATACATTGTACCAATTCCTTTATCTAATTGAATTGTATTATCCCCACTCTCATCTTTAAGTTGTAAATACCCACCATCATACTCATCATTTAATTGAATTACAATCGAACAAAATCTATCTTTGTATAAGTCATCTGTTGGGGATGAATCGGTGTGCCAATCATAAAATTCTCCGGTTTTATACTCGGTGAATTGATACGGTCCTAAACCAGTTACTTCATATCCTTTTATTTGTATTAAAGATTTTAAAACCTCTTTTAATTTATCATCAATGATCTCGATTGATGGTATAAACGCAACTGAAGATTTTCTAGTATTATTAATATTATTGGCAACTTGTCCAGGTTTTAATTGTAACTCAGATTTAAATTTTTTTAATAATTTATTACACTCATCTGATGATATAAAATTTTTAACTGTATGTAATCTTTCCATTTATTTATTTTTCAAACCAAACTTTATGAATTTATACCAAACTCGTTCATGTAAAAAGTATATAATAGGTTTTAAAACGAGTTCACCTAAACCAACCATGCCAGCCCATTTTAATGGTAGCCCGGCCGATATTGTTAAGAAGATTGTTGTAAGTGTGCCAACAAATCTGTAACTAATACTTTTAGCTATGTGTCTCTTTACCTGTGGCATCCATCTTACCCTCTCTAATTTTAGTTCCGCTTATTTTTGCAACATCCCATGTTGGATGGTGGTAAATAACCTCATACCCAACACCCCTGCCATAGTTTACGCTTTCAATATCAGGAATAATGCTGATAAGAATTTTATCAGAGTTTTGAACAAAAAATGGTTCGGAAGCAAGATCTCTTAAAACCTCATTAGCTGTTTTAGGATTATTTTCATCTACTTGAACATCTCTAATTGCAACCCAAACATTTTTACCTTTATCCAATTGTTGACGAATCAACCATTCGTGGCCAGCGTGCCAATTTTGCCATCTTCCGATGTACATTGCATATTTTTTCATAAGAAAAGTGTATTAAGTAATTTATTAGTGGATTCTTCTATTGTTTGATTCGTTGTATCTAGGTCTAGATATCTTTCTGTTGGCGCTTGGTAGTCATCTACCGCAAAGTGTTCTCGACCCCTGGTGTCGGTAGTGTGGACATATATTTCAATAACTGAATTTTCGTTTTTGAATTTGTCTCTCTGATCTTTATATGGCGACACCAATGATACGATTACCGAATAACCTTTGTTATTTAAGAATTTGGCAATATCCTGAGCTCTCTCTATATTTTTTCTACGTCCGAGCTCCGAATAGTCTTTATTTTTGAAAATGTCTCTTAGATGGTCCCCATCTATGTGAACAGTAGTGGCACCAGGAAGGTGCTTCATTAATTCTAGTGCTAGTGTTGTTTTACCCGATCCGGGTTGTCCTGTAAACCAATATATCATAGTATATAATATACTAAAATTTATCGGTAAAATCAAATATTTTACCCGAATTTTGAATGAGGGATTTGGTTATTTTCTAAAATAATAGATAAGGCTAATCCCTCTGCTCCACCAATAACAAATGGTTTGGTATAGGTCATATCATTCATTAAGGATATGAAATCAAAGACAGGCTGTATTTTTTCTAATTCAGATTTAACTAACTCGTGATTTATTTCTTTATTAAAAACCATTATTTTTTCAGAAATAGTTTGATAATCCAGTATGGGTATTTTTCTGTAATCTAAATATTCTAACAAGAATCTGAAGCACTTATCATCTTTATAGTGAAAAAAACTACCATTTGGCCAGTTTTCTTGGTACATAAAATGTACATTTTTTTCTGCGATTCTATTGATTAACTTTTCGAAATCCACATGATGACTACCATCAAAATAAATTACCGATTTTTGATATCGTTGGATTAAATCGAGTGAAAAATATATCTTATCAAAGTAGTTGAAATTTGATTTATGATAAAGTGTGACATCATTTTTATCAAATACTTCGGGGGTATCTGTTAATATTCTTACTTGATAATTTTTTGTCTTTAATGAGTAATATATGCTTTCAATTTCTTGAACATAAAACTTACCGACAGCGACTAATGAAAATATAAAATCATCCATATATCTATATATATGGATGAGATAATAAAAATGAATTCAAATAAACCATAGATTAATGGTTTTATTATAATTCCTCTGGTACTGGAACTAACTCTACATAGTGATAAACAACACCATTAACGGTCAATACCAACGTATCTTTAAATTCGTTATATGCATGAAAGCTCTGATTGTTTTTAATAAACTCTAGCGCCTCATCTTTTGTTTGAAACACTGGAGCTTCTAAAAGCATTATTTCATCACCCTCTGAAGTTGTTGTTAAGCAATTTAATTTATAAACCATAGTTTTAACATTTATATATAAATATCGGGGATATTAAGAAGTTTGTTCTCATATCCATTTTTGTTTATTATTGATTTCCATTCTGAAACTTTCTTAGTTTTATAATCCGGATTGTTTATTAATTTACTCTTGTCTAGCCAGACATGTTCGAAATTAATTGGCGTTTCTTTAAATTTTTGTTCTATTTTAATCCATTCTGGTAAAAATCCAGGTTTATCTTTTTCCGTATCTGGGAATTGAACATATGTCATATCTGAAAAGCTGGTTACTTTTAAATTCAAATCTCTAAACGAATATCCAAGTATATGTTGGTCTGACATTAACCATAACCAATCTGGGACCAATTCATATGTTCTAGTGGTAATTTCGAGATGTAGTTTTAAATAATCACTCAAAAGGGTTTCATTATTTATGAATAGAAATGATGTATTTGGTACTAACATTCTATCATTAAAAGTTGGTATATTTAAACCTAAATTATCTAGCATGTATTTTTCTATATAAAGAAAACTACGAGAAAGCTCCCAGTGCGTGTGGACAACATCATAATTCAATATCCAGTTTGGTAACTCATCTTTGAGTATTAGATCCAGGTCCATAAATATAAATGGGGGTTTTTCGTTACATATTGATATGATCTTACCGCTAGTCCAAAATTGAGCTGGGTTGATGTTGAATTCATTATTTATTGATTCGAGAGTTTCTGTATCCACCTCATCAAACAAATCAATCATCCCTATTTTTTCGTAGTATTTTTTACCGATATTATCGGTTATTAATTTTAAGGGAAAATTGGTTTTTGTCTTTGCGCTTGTTATGGAGGCTATTTGCATAATAATCTCATGTTGAGGTATAAAATAGTCATCTCCATCATATTCATATGTGGAATGTTTTTTATACCCCATAAATTTTTTTCGTTCAAAAAATGGTTTTGTCCAATTAACAAAGATTACTTTCATTTATGAATAAAATAAATTTCTTTTTTTAATTTTTGAAGGGTATACTCATTTAATTCTTCTTGCTTACCCCACATTTCAGAACCAATTTTACCATGACAGACTAACGGTTCAATTTTTTCGATATATTCGTCGATGTTAGTAATTTTATCATTTAGATACTTTGCTATACAGATTTCTTCAATGTTTGTCCTGATTTTGTAGTTCTTTTGTGTGTTTAAAAGATTATCAAAAAATCTTTTATCTCTACAGTAAATAAAGCCGGCATTTGGGATGACGTAACCATCATTAAACCTCCATTCACAATGATTAATAATTTGATCGTACAAATTATTATAGTAGTTTGAGATACTTTTATCCTCTAAACTCATTGTTTTAAATAAATTTATTAATTCTTTTGGGTAAAAGTATAGTGGAATTTGGATATCCCATCTGCTTTTTAAAAGTTTAAAAAAATTATCATCTAATTGTTTTGTAATTAAAAAGTCCCAGTCTAAAAATAAAATCTCATCATATAATTCCATAGCCTTTTTTAGGGCGTATAGTTTATATATAAAATTAAATTCTGTTTCTAATTCTGAACTATCACCCATATAATAATATGGGTATTCAATTTGTTCCATTAGTTCACGATTAACTTCATCCCAAACAAAAACAATTTGATTTTTTAATTGATGGGTTTCATCATTACTTTTAGCTATTAGACATTCTTCGTGGTAAAACTTTAAATTTTTTTCTTTAAACTGATGAGTTTGTTTTCCCCATAGACATCTAATAATTTTTACTTTATTAGTGATCATAAATGAATGGATCTCTTTTTCTCATTTCCTCTAGTTTCTTTTTTATTTTTCGTTTTCTTTTCCATTCACGATAATAATCTATTATCCAATTAATTAGTTTCATATTTTATTTATATATTAAATAATTTCCAACTACCAAAAAATCCATTTCAGTATTATTAAATGTTTCTATAGCATCTTTAGGCGTCAATACCATGGTCTTATCCTTAACATTAAACGATGTGTTTAATAATATTGGAACACCGCTAAGTTTTTCAAACTCCAAAAGTAATTCATAAATCATTGTGTGTTTATAAACGGTTTGAACCCTAGCAGTTCCGTCAACGTGTGTGATTGATGGTAGCTTATCTCGATATTCTTTTTTAACTTGAACAACTTGATTCATATATGGTATATCATCAAGCATTTCAAAATATATATGTTGTTTTTCTTTTATAACCATTGGTGCAAATGGTCTAAACCCCTCTCTTTTTTTGATTACTTTATTGATTTTATCTTTCATTCCAGGTAATGTTGGATTTGCTAGTATGGATCTATTTCCTAGAGCTCTTGCACCAAATTCGATATGGCCTCTATACCAGCCAATTACTTTACCATTTTTTAATTTTTCAGCAATTTTTTTAATTAACATTTGTTCAGACCTAAATTTAAAATATTTTAAATTTTTGGTATTCTTTATATATTCTTCAAAATAAAAACTTGGGCCGATAAATGGGTTTTTAGTAATTCTTTCCTTTAATTTTTTATTTTTTACTAGATAGTGAACGCAAGCGCCGATTGATGATCCTGCGTCAGATGGTGCTAATGGTATCCATAGTTTATTAAAATGGCTATTATTTATTACTTTACCATTTGCGGTTCCATTATAAGCACAACCACCAGATAAGCAAAGATTTGAGTTATCATTTATAATTGATATTGATTTAAGAATTTCAAAAAGAATCTCTTCATATCTTTTTTGTACCGCGGCAGCCAAATCTTTATGTGATTGAGTTATCTCATCGTCAACCAATCTTGGATTTAAATTTAAAAATCCCAATAGATTGTGGCTATACATGTCTTTTGTTGATCTGTTCCAACAAAAAACTTCCATGTTACAATTTAATTTACTGTTTTTGTACGTAATTAACTTTCTAACTTTATCGATATATTTTTCTGGGTCACCATAAGCGGCTAGCCCCATAATTTTATATTCACCTTCATTTGGTTTAAATCCTAAAAATGCTGTCATTGCGGAATAAAATAATCCCAATGAGTGTGGATATTCGGCCATCGATATGTAGTTGATACCAAAATCGTCAGCTAGACCCATTGACAAGGTATCTATTTCACCAACACCATCTATTGATAAGCATATTGCATTATTGAAATTGGAGCTATAAAATGAATAGTACTGATGTGATTCGTGATGTGTAGATAGAAATACGTTGTCCGAATATTTTTTTAATTCTTTATATAATTTATACGTGTTAATTTTTATTTTAAGGTATGATTTTAGTGAATAAAGTGGATTACTAAATAATTGTGGTTTAATATTATTAATAACTCTTTTCAATTTCAATTTAGGGTTCTCATAAAAACATATGGTTTCAATCTCTTCTTTTTTTATTTTATATGTTTTAATAATAAAATCTAATGTTTTGTGGGGAAAGGATTTATCATGTTTTATACCGGTGAACT
>Ga0315902_10007332_pt1 | contig 15079 bp, 13 predicted proteins | sample LakEriMetagenome_9_FD_203523 | JGI IMG/M metagenome (GOLD analysis project Ga0315902, IMG submission 203523) | Freshwater fungal communities from buoy surface, Lake Erie, Ohio, United States - Buoy 12 MA117 | ecosystem: Environmental > Aquatic > Freshwater > Lake > Lake biofilm | place: USA... | reverse complement strand
GAGGTGCTGATGCGGGCCGAGTCGATCTCGGGCTCGTCCCGACGCAACTGGTACGCCTTGATCTGGTACTCATGCGTCTCGGGATCCTCCAGCACCACCACCCCCCGGTCCGCCTGGGGAAAGATCCGGAACAGCGACTCCAGCACCCTCGGCAGCATCGCCTCGATTTCCAGCGCCCCCCGCAGGCTTTCGGCGATCTCCAGGAAGGCCCGCAGCTTGACCTCGGGTCGCACTTCCACCTGGGGCAGGGGCTGCGAACGGATGTCAAAGCTCGACGAGATGTTGTCCGGAATCCGCGTGTCTTCCTCCCCCAGCACCGGCAGCCGCGGGGGCGGCGGAACCGCTCCGGGATCCGTCCCGCGGCTGGAACTCTCGGAAGGTCCCGAACGGGCACCGGGATGCGTCGACACCGGATCCCCCGAGCCCCGCACTTTCTTCAGGAACTGCAGCTCGATCTCGCAGATCCGGATGATGTCTCCCTGCTGCAGCTCGACCCGCCCCCGCCCCTGGATCGGCTGGCCATTCACCTCGGTCCCGTTCCGGCTGCGCAGGTCCTCGAGGTAGTAGGCGTCATGGCTCTTGAGGATCTGCGCATGACTGCGGCTGACCGACGGATTGTCGAGCACAATCTGGCACGTCTGCAGCCGGCCCAGCGTGCATCGCTCGCCCGGAATTTCCAGGACCTGCCCCGGGCTGCTCCCCCGCAAGACCTTCAGCACGGCCACAGGTCACTCCTTCCCTTCGCCGCGTCCGCCCGGAGCCGGATTCTCCGTCTCCGCCTGCCGCTGCTCGAGAATCGACTTCAGGTTCGAATTCAAATCTTCCTGCAATTGTCGACGATTGCGCTGAATCGTGTCGGCCACCTGCTCTTTCAGCCAGGGATCCAGCCCCGCATACGCCCCCGCCAGCTTCGACAACAACTCCTGCGACGCCCGGTGATCGTTCCGCACATGCTGCAGCAAAATCGCCTGCCCCGCCTGCCCCACCGCCCGCAGCTTGGTCTCCGACGACGGCAGGGCCGCCAACTGATCAAAACAGGCCTGCGCTTCGCTGTAGTTCCCCTTCGCCAGGTGCAGCATCCCCAGCTGCTTGACGGCATAGTTCCGATACAGCTGCTTCTCGGGGTAGTAGTCAATCACCGCCTGCCACGCCGGTATGCTGTCCCCCAGCGTCATCGCCTGAAAGTACTGCTTGTCGGCCGAACCCAGGTTCGGCACGTCCGCCCGCCGTCCCGGCTCTGCCGCGAACGGGTCGGGAGTCCGCATCAGCCAGCCGGCCCCGGCTGCTCCCCCGGCCACCACCAGCGCCAACCCGCAGACCCTCAACAGATACCCCAGCCACGAACGGTCCGGCGCCCGCCAGATGGCCGTCACCAACCGTCGCGGCCATGACCCCGTCGGACGCTCGACCGCCGCTCGACTCGGGGTCTGCCCCACCTCTGCGTCGTCCGATTCCTCAACGGCGACCCCCCCCGCCCCACGCGATCCCATCTGCGAAAACCGGTTCAGGTCACGCAGCAGGTCCGCTGCCGACTGATACCGCTTCTCGGGATCCTTCGCCATCATCTTGTGAACAATCCGGCACAGCACCGGCGGCAGATCCTCCCGCTGCTCCTGCAACGGCTGTGGCTTCTGCCGCACATGCGCCATCGCCACCGCCATGGCCGTCTTCCCCGCGAATGGCGGCTTCCCCGACAACAGGTGATAGGCCGTCACGCCCAGCGAATAAATGTCGCTGCGGGCATCCAGCCTGCTGGCCGAGACCTGCTCGGGACTCATGTAGAGCGGTGTCCCCATCGTGATCCCCTCCTGGGTCTGGTTCACCCGCTCGCCATCCAGCGTCAACTGCGCCAGCCCGAAATCCGCCACCTTCACATCCCCCTTCGGGGTCAGCAGGATGTTCTCGGGCTTGATGTCGCGGTGAACGATCCCGTGCGCGTGCGCCGCCTCCAGCGCGGCGGCGGTCTGCTTCAGGATCTGCACCGCCGGCAACACCTCGGGAGGCCCCTTCCGCGAAATCCATTCCCGCAGGTTCCCCCCCGCGACATACTCCTGCACGATGAAGTTCTGCCCGGCGTGTTCCCCCATCACATAGACCGCCACAATGTTCGGGTGATTGAGCGCCGCTGCCGCCGCCGCCTCCGTCTGGAACCGCTTCAGGTTGCTCGCCGTCTGCACCCGCTCGGGACGCAACACTTTCAGAGCCACCTTCCGCCCCAGGCTGGTCTGCTCGGCCAGGTACACCTGCGCCATCCCCCCCTGCCCCAGGCGGCGGATGATGCGGAATTCCCCAATCATCTGGCTGTCGGGCATCTGGCTGTCGGGCTGGGCCCCGCCTGACCCCGATCCCTCATCCGGGGTGTGCGCAGGCACGTCGTCATCCGGAGCAGCAGCGTCGGCAGATTCGGGAGTGGCGGCCATGCGCAACAACAGCGAAACACAGATGCGAAACGGGGAAACTCACGCCCGGCAGCCGATCCATCACCAGATCCTGACGGCTCAGGGGACGATTCTACGTCCGCTGCAGCTTGCCGGGCAATCACGTGGGGATTTGCCCCCTGTGTCCAGCGCTGTGTCACGCGCTGTGTCCCCGCACCAGACCCCCACGGAAAACCGGGGCCCGGTTGCAGGTTTCCCGCGTTGCCGGCTCCCCCGTCCCGTCAATTCAGCCCGCCCCGTCACTTCAGAAGATTGCCGATCTTCTCACCGAGGGCCGCCGCCTTCTGCTCAGCCTCCGGAATCGGCAACCCCTTTGCAATCCCCGGGCGCTTGTGACCGGCGGCCCCCACGTACGCATCCCGCCGCACGGCGGTCCGCTCGGCCACCAGAGGCAAGATCTCAGCCGAGACCCCCGCCTGCTGCAACATCTCCGCCGGACTCCCCGCCTCCGCACTGCGACTGTCTCCCAGTGCGGCAATCAGCCGACTCGCCACAAACCAGTGTCCCGCCTCGTTTGGATGCACCCCATCCGGTTGCAGCGTAAAGGCCGGGTCGGTCTTCCTCCGGCGTGCCACCTCGGCAGTCATCGCCTGATGAAGGTCCACCACCTGCCACCCCTCTTTTCGCTGCTCCAGCAACCACTCCGCATACCGGTCCAGCACCTCGTTGTAGACAAACTTTCGGGGGGAACGCAGGTCGTCATAGAACGGCGGGGTGACCAAAATCAGCTTCGCGCCCGCCTGCTCCACATGGCTCTTCAGATTCCGGATCCCCGCCTGGTACTTCGCGAACCGACCTGCATCCAAAGGCTCGTAAATGCCGCAGTTCATCCCATAGCAGGCAATGACCAGGTCGGGCCGGGTCTCCTTCAGGATGCGGTCCAGCCGCTCGGCCAGGTCGGGACGCGGAAACTGCCCCCCCGCATGCCCCTCTTCGCTCAGTCCCGAGACGGTCTCGCTCGGCAGACCGGCACAGATCACCATCGGCTGTGACGGTCGCTTCTGGGCCGTCAGCCACGCATCAAAGTCCGTCACATACGTCCCCGCGGCCGTGATGCTGTCCCCGAGAAACACCAGCCGCTTCGCCCCCCACACCAGCCGGGCCAACTCATTCTCTTCCCCCCGCGCGATCCCCCCCCGGGAGAAAACTCCGCAGGAGACCACCAGAACCAGCAGCCACATTGTCCGTCGAGTCATCATCGCATCTCTCCATCCAGCCACTGTTGTCTTCTTGCCGCGACCAGGTTCGTTCTTCACACCCGCCAGCCCACACCCGTTCACATTCATCGTTCGGTCCACCCGCCCCCGGCAGGCTCAACTGCTGGCGCTGCCATACGCCCGCAGGGCCCGGTGAAAAACCCATCGCGAGAGCACGAGACTCACCACGGCCGCCCCCCCCAGCACCAGCACAAACCGCGGCTCAAACGCCTTCCCCACGATCACCTGGGCCGGGACGGTCACCACCAGCAGGATCGGCAGCACGAACGAAAAACCAAACCGCAATGCATCGGCAGCCACCGAACCACGATAAATGTCTCGCGGATACCGCGCAAAGATCGTGATGTAAAACCAGAATTCGTACAGCCCCTGGTTCCGCCCCAGCCAGACACTGGTGCTGGCGAAGATCAGCATCAGGCTGTAATAGATCGCGACCGAGAAAAACAGCAGCGCGAGGTAGAGGGCGACGTCTCCCAGGCCCGGCACATGTCCGGTCTGCATCAGGCTGTAACCCAGCAACCCCCCGGGAAGCAGCAACTGGAAAAACGCCCCCAGGTCGAGCTTCTCGAACGAGACCAGAAACTGCGTGTCGATCGGCTTCAACAGCGCAAAGTCCAGCCCCCCCGTCCGCACCATCTCGCTCAGGCTCGCCAGGTTCGGGACGAAAAACGTCTCCATCAGGGCGTTGAGAATCATTGCCGTGGCCATGAACCCGAAGTACTCCCCCCGGCTCCAGCCATTGACGCTGTTCACATTCCCGAAAATCACCCGAAACAGCACCACCTGCATCGTGAACCAGAAGCCATGCGTCAGCAGTTCAATCACGAAGTTCCCCCGAAACTGCATCTCGCGCACCAGCGAATTCACAACAAACGTGCGCAGCACCCGCAGGTAGTCGGGGGAGGCGGTCCGGGTCTCTACAGGGGGCGAAGACTTCATCCGCGCACAATACCACGCTGGCACGGATCGGCCAACAACCAGCCCGGGTGTTTCCCTCCCATCCCATTGCCCCATCCCATTGCCCCGCCCCCGCCCCCCCTCCCCCGAATTTTCCCCCGGGGAAAATTGCGATCCGCTCCAACACTCCTTGCGAAAACTGATAGAATTTCGCAGGACCCAATCGACACCCCACTCCCGACCGAGTCCCGTTTTCTGTCCTCCCCTGGACCCGAGAGTCGACTCCCATGCCACACTCCCCCTGGACCAGCGTGCTGCTGGTCGCACTGCTCGGCTTCAGCCTCGCATTCTCCCCCTTCGCCAGTGCGGTCCTGGCCAAGGACGGCCCTGCCAGCGACGCCTCGGCTCGCGCCCGCCTGGAAAAGTCCCTGCAGAAACTTGCCGCCCTCAAGTCCCTCGCCTACGAGGCCACCAGCGAGATCATCGAGGTCGACCTGTCGCAGGCGGCCCCCGCCACGCCCATTCCCAACCCCGGGCGAATCGCGGTCGCCGCTGCCACGGCGCCCGATCCTGCCACGGCTCCCCGAACCAGGTCCCTGCGCAGCGGGCGTGTTCTCTGGCAACGCCTCCCCGATTCGCCCGATGATGAGCCGCGCGTTCGGTTTTCCCTCACCGGCACCGTGCAGATCAGCTCACTCCCCCCACAAAAGCCCGCCGCTCCTGCAGCCAACGCCCCTGCAAAACCCCCGGCCAAGGTCACCGATTCCGCGAAGAAACCCACCGAAGAAACCGACAAATCGTCCGCCACAGAAGTCCCGCTCCGCGCTGCCTTCAATGGTCAGGTGCTGCGCATCGTGCAGGCCCCGCAACTCGTTGTCCAGCAGTACAAGTCCGACGAGGGAGAACTCCCCCCGTTTCAATCGTCCCATGTCGCAGCCCTGCTGCAGATGCCCTTCGCCAGTCCCTCCGAACTCGTCGACAACTGGCCCCCCGAAACCCGCTTCCGTGATCTCCCCCCAACGAAGATTGACGGCGTCGAGTGTCCCGGCGTGGAAGTCCTCACCCGCCTGGTCAGCGATACCGAACTCCAGACCGGCAGTCGGGCCTCCAGCCCCACCCTCATCATCCGCTACCACCTCGATCCCGAATCGGACCTCCCCCGCCGAATCTCCACGTCCGCCCTCCAGATGCCCGGCTCCAAGGGGGAACCGGTCTTCACCACCGTCGATTTCACGAACCTCCAGCCCAACGCCCCAATTTCCGAAATCGCCAAGCCTGACACCGGGTTTGATGTCGCCATTCCCGAACTCTACGACCTCCAGGAATTTGAACCCGACGTCCAATCCCAGGTCGAAACGGGAGACGATCTCCCCGAGGTGACCCTCACCGACCGTTCAGGCAAAGAACGTCGCCTCACCGAATTTCGGGGCCAACTCGTCCTCATCGAGTTCTGGGCCAGCTGGTCACCACTCAGCAGGCTCTCGCTCCCCGGAACCCAGCAACTGCATGACGAGTTCGGCAAGAAAGGGCTGCAGGTCATCGCCCTCTCCATCGACGTCGAAGACGAGTTGGTGGATGCGAGGAAGTTTCTCGACGACAAGAAATTCACCTTCCTGTCCCTGTTCGACGGCTCCGATTTCGCCGAAGATCTTGGTCTGAAGACCCTGCCTCACCTGATCCTGCTGGACCGTGCCGGAAAAGTGCTCTACCAGCACACCGGAGACAGCCCTCAGGCCGAAAAACGCCTCCGCCGCAGGATCGTCGAACAGCTTTCCCCCCGGAACTGATTCCTGGACACGAGTGACCGGTCCCCTCGTCGGAAATCGATTCTCCGGCCCGACCTCCCGGCGATTACCCCACTGCCTGTTGCATGCTGCGGATCACCAACCTCAGGCTGCCTGTCGAGCAGCCCGAAGAGAAACTCCCCGACCTCCTCGCCCGCACGCTGGGAGTCCCCCGATCCGACCTGGGGACGTGGCGAATCCTGCGCAAGAGCCTCGACGCCCGTTCGCGCGATGACCTCGAGTTCGTCTATTCGGCCGCCGTCGATCTTCCAGGATTCACCGAGACGCAGCGGGCCGCCGCGGCAGCACGCGCCCGCCATTCCGTCCAGGTCGAGTCGTGGCAGCCGGAACACTTCGAAGAGCCAAACCCGGGTGAGCAGTCGCTCGAGGAACGCCCCGTCGTCGTCGGCTCCGGTCCCGCCGGCCTGCTCGCCGCCTATTACCTCGCCCTTCGCGGCTACCGCCCCCTCGTGCTCGAACGGGGAGATGCCGTCAAGGAACGCGTCCCCGCCATCCGTCTGTTCGACCGCGGCGGCGCCTTCGATGGCGAGAACAACTACCTGTTTGGCGAGGGAGGGGCCGGCACGTTCAGCGACGGCAAGCTGACCTGCCGGATGAGTGGCCCTGATGTTGACTGGGTCCTCGCCCAGTTCGTCGAATGCGGCGGCAAGCCCCAGATCATCTACGAGCACCGGCCCCATCTCGGCAGCAACCGGCTTCCCATGCTCGTCCGCAACTTCCGCCGCAAGATCGACACCCTCGGAGGCGAATACCGCTTCCGCTGCCGGGTTGAAGACATCGACGTCGTCAACGGACAGGTCCGCGGACTGTTCACCTCCAGCGGCTATCTCAAGACCTCGGTCGTCGTGCTTGGCATCGGCCACAGCGCCCGTGATACCTACCGCGCCCTCCTCGCCCGCGGTCTCCCCCTCCAGGCCAAGGCGTTTCAACTCGGGCTCCGCATCGAGCAGCCCCAGGATCAGGTCAACCGCCACAAGTATGGCCGCGACAGCTACCTCCCACTGCTGGGAGCCGCCGACTACACCCTTGTCGCCAAGGGCCAGCCCGACCTGTTCACCTTCTGCATGTGTGCGGGAGGAACCGTCATCCCCAGCGTTTCCGAAGAGGGAAAGTTCTGCACCAACGGAATGAGCAACTCCCGCCACGACACCCCCTTTGCCAACAGTGGCCTGGTGGTGACGGTCGACCCCACCCGCATCGTCGGCCCCCACCCGCTCGCCGGTGTCGAACTTCAGCAGAAGTATGAAACCCTCGCCTTCGAACTCGCCGGCCGCAATTACCAGTGCCCCGTGCAGCGGGCCCACGATTTCGTGAAGGGTCGGGCCCCCTCCCCCGGCGACAAGCCCGAGAGCTCATATGAACGGGGCACCATTGCCCTCGATCTCCAGCAACTGCTTCCCCCCGAGGTGGCGTCGGCCATCCGGGCGGGGTTGCCGATCATGGACCGCAAGTGGCGCGGCGATTTCCTCAAGAATGCCGTGCTGGTCGGCCCCGAGATGCGGGGCAGCTCCCCCGTCCGCATCGACCGCGATCATCAGACCCGGGACTGCCCGGGATTCGCCGGACTCTACCCGGTGGGGGAAGGGGCCGGTTATGCCGGGGGGATTGTCAGTGCTGCGGTCGATGGGCTCCGTTCTGCCAAGTCGATCGTGGCGCGATACGCCCCCGCCAGCCGATGAATCGGTCATCATCGGGAGCCCCCGTCAACCATCGGAACTCCCGCCAGCCACCGGGGCGATCCGGTGACTGTCCTGGCTGCGTTCAACGTCAATGATTCCACAGGGTGGGTGACTTCAGGAAGGTCGCGAGAGATGAGTGACTACAGCGATTACCAGCGCAAGGTGATCAAGCGCTATTACGACAATCGCGAAGAGGGGGACGAACAGCGGTTTGCCGAGCTGGTCAGCAATCTCTACCTCGCCGAGGGGAAGAAGAAGACCAAGCTGTGGGAACAGGCCGAGACCTACCTGACCCGCATGCGCGTCCCCCCCAGCCGCATCACCCACATCCTCGAGAAACAGGATGTCGCCCTCCTGGCCGAGATCGTCACCGAAGCCCAGAAGGGGACCCTGAAACGGGTCCCTCCCCCGAAACCCGGCACCCCGACGGGCGAAGCCGGCTGACCCGGTCTCCACGGCACCTCGTTCAACCACGCCTCGCGCGGCAGAAACTGACCCGCCTGCGTCGTCCCCGTCTCCGCCATGAAGGGAGACGTTGGGAATTGTCGCAATCGGGATGAGAGGCACCGGGAAGTTCTCAACAGCCCGGCAATTCTCCCGATGGGAGAGGCCGCAGGTGTGACGGAGCAAGAGTCTGTCGTGGGAACGCACTGAGGTTGTTGGCCGTCGATGTGTCAACCAGACGCATTGTGGTCCAGCCACCACAAACCGCCCCCCCCGGGCCGCCCACGACGTCCACCCACAACCCGCCCCGGAGGGGCTTAAGAAGGTAGCCGGGGGTCGAGCGAAGCGACCACCCCCGGTCACCCGCCCCACACCGACCGATGCACCCCGAGAGGGATGCCAGAAAGCGTGATTGGTCGAATCGATGGGGGACGAAGATCGCCCCTCACATCCCGGTTCCCGGCCGGCGAGGGAAATCTCCCGACCGAGGCCTGCCCTCGTCGGAACCCAGCTTCGCGGCGGCCGGCAGCGGCGCGTGCTTCGTCATAAGCCAAATCCCGAAAACAACTGCCAGCCAAAATGCCAGGCCTCCCACACACGGTATGGCCCCACCCCGAATCCCAAGTCACGGCCGTAGTGTGGATTTCAATCCACTCGCAAAAGCAGCGCAGGACTGCTCTCCGGCCACGGGACGACGCGAGTTTTTGTCGCGTGGAACAAGTTCCACGCTACGGTCGTCGTGACGCGAAGAGCCGACCCATCGATTCCCCGACCGGGGCCTGCCCTTGTCGGAACCCGAATCCCCTTGCCTGCCCCACCAGGCCGGTCAGTCCGACGTCACATCCATCGGCGGCGCTGTCACGCACCACCTCCGGGGTGCCGCGCGTGATGTGGGGACACCAACCGGGGGTGTCGCTTCGCTCGACCCCCGGCTAATTTCTGTGACCCCTATCGGGGTCGGCGTGTTGTCAGAGCCACGTCGTTACCAGACGACATCGCGGCCACCCGGACCGCCGTGTCCGCCCGCTGTGGGTCCAGCCACCACAAACCGTCCCCCGGGCCGCCCACGACGTCCACCCACAACCCGCCCCGGAGGGGCTGAAGACATTAGCCGGGGGTCGAGCGAAGCGACCACCCCCGGTCACCCGCCCCAATCGACCGGTGCACCCCGAGAGGGGTGCCAGAAAGCGTGATTGGTCGAATCGATGGGGGACGAAGATCGCCCCTCACAGTCCAAGTCCCGAACGGCGATCGCGATTCCCCGACCAGGGCCTGCCCTCGTCGGAACCCAGCTTCGCGGCGGCCGGCAGCGCCGCGTGCTGAGTCATAAGCCAAATCCTGAAAACCACTGCCAGCCAAAATGCCAGGCCTCCCACACACGGTATGGCCCCACCCCGAATCCCAAGTCACGGCCGTAGTGTGGATTTCAATCCACACGCAAAAGCGGCGTACGACAGCACTCCGGCCACGGGACGACGCGCGTGTTTGTCGCGTGGAACAAGTTCCACGCTACGGATGTTGTGACGCGAGGAACCGACCAATCGATTCCCCGACCGGGGCCTGCCCTTGTCGGCCCCCGGCTTCGCGACCGCCGGCACCGGGGGCATTCTATCAGCCACGAGCAACAGCCAGAACATGACCCACAGCCGACCAGACGGTTTCGCCAGACACAAGTGGTCCCACCCTGAGTCCGGATCACACCCGGTGGCTGAGGGTGTCGAAACGTTTTGTCCGCTGGGTGGCTTGATGTCTCCAACCGCGCTGCGGAGTCGAATCCGCCGTGGCCCCGAGAGTGCCCCGGAGGGGCTTAAGAAGGTAGCCGGGGGTCGAGCGAAGCGACCACCCCTGGTCACCCGCCCCAATCGACCGATGCACCCCGAGAGGGGTGCGTGAAAGCGTGATTGGTCGAATCGATGGGGGCCGATGATTGCCCCTCACATCCCGACTCCCGAACTGGGGCGACGGACCCGTGATCAGCAAGGGCCTTTGTGGGCCGCCACAGAGACACTGAGCACGAACCACAGGACCGCATGGTACTCCGGAACCGGCCGGATTCGGACGGTCATGAAGGGGCAACAATCTTCTTCTGGCTTGGCCTGTCCCCTCGTCAGACTCGTTCGCACTCGGGACCTTACCGCCACAGGCACCACCGAACCGCCTGGCCCCGCGACGCAGCGACGACCAAGAGACCCCCGTGTGCCGACAGACGTCGCCAGAGTTGCCCGACCAGTCTCTTAACCGCAACAGCCTCTCCCGCCACTCGAACAACCAGTCCGCCGCCTCGCCATCGCCGCTCTCCTGAACCCGGAACCCGGGGCCCCGCCCCGAAAAATGGTCCGGAAACGCGCGGGGGAGAGCGGTGGTGGTTGGCGTTCGAGTTTCTCCAGACCAAGCCAACTCCACGCAAGACCGCAATCGACACTGCACTCAAGGTGGGGGGTTGAGTTCACTTTGAGTTACTCGCCACTTTCCAAATGCCCCAACCGCCTTTGCCGTTCGATGGACGCTTTGATGGTTTGAATGATGCCCTCAAGACGAAAGGCGTTCAAGACGTAGTAATTGCGTGTGTTGGCTTTGTCGAACCGCTCGTCATCCCGAATCTCGAAAGCGTGATAACTCACGGAATTGCGTTCACACCATTCAAGAAATTCCAGGAGTCGATCTGGAAACCCTGGATCGAAGCGGCCGAACAGACACCTTCTAAAAATTGGCTCCCCCCTCTCGATTGCCCTGATCGCATCTCCGACCGTAATTGATGCCGTGACTCGAAGTCTCCGAATCACGTCTGCCTTGTTGTCACCAAGGCGATCGATCAACAGAACAACTTGGCTCATGACGCCTGCCTCACAATTCGTCCGGGAGTTCCGATCGAAGTCGCATTCCATGGGTCGGGTTGCACCAGCGATCCCCATACGGTTTCACAAAAGGGATTCGTTGGCCGAATCCGTGGGGTGAACGCACGGATTGAAAATGAGGAACGTATTCGGGCGCGGGATTGCTGCGGAAGGCCTTATAGGTCGCATTGGCGTGATCAAAGCAATCATTCTGGCTCTCGCATCCCAGAAAGTAGTAGCCAACACCGTTCAGTTGAGACGGAAGCAGTGAGAACCCTTGGAAGAAGTCATCACCGATGGCGTCAACAAATCTCTGAGAGAACACCCCCTTCGTTCCTGCGGCCATCAAGACTGTATCGCATATTCCGAGTGTGATTTCATCACGACCTTGGTCGGCCACAGGCTCGCTGGCTGAAGCCCATCCAACACTTCCCCAATCAGCAACCAATCATTCCCTCCTGTTTCTTGGCAATGAAAGTCAATCTAAGGGTGATCGTCCTCAAAGGACGCGCGGCAAGTGTAGACGGACACCGATTGCTCCATGGATGGTGAGTTGGCCTGACACGAGATAATCCCGCAACCATTTCCTTTTCGAGAGTGTCCCTGACGTCATCACGATTTGATCAGGCAACTTGGTCACCCACATCGGGTCCAGGTCACCCGGTGTTTCGGACGCATTCCACCCGCAAGGTATCAAAGTCTGCCGCCGGTTCAGGAACCAGCAGGAGACGTCGTCGATGTGTCAGAACAATCGGTAATGACGCTCGGCCTCATCCTGCGCTCTTCCCCACGAATGATTCATGCGTGATCAATACGTTGAGTTGCGTCGCAGCCTTCGCGGCCTCGGCCAGAAGGGCCAACGCTTCAGCCGGAGGACGAAACCGAAATACGACGTGGATTCTCAGTTGCCGACCCTTCGACGACGGATCGCAGTCATTCACTTGTCCACTCTCGATGAATTCAAAGTAGGCATCGATTTTATCCTGCAGAGCCACGAGATGAGACTTCGCATCACTCTAATGCCATGAATCGGCGATCGTAAGCACGGCATGTCCTGTCACAGTCTCGACACCGATCGCATCGAGCTGACGGGAATCGTCAAGTGACACGCCTGGTCCTTTCTCATGATGTCGACAGCAGTCGGGGGAATCCTCGTGGAGTGTCTCACCCTCATGGGCTCATATTCAAGGAGGTCCACGTTCGCTCGACGTTTCCAAGACTGGTCGCGGATCTCCCGGTCCAGACCAATCTCTTGGGAGTGGCATTGTGATGATCGATGTCGTTGCGAATCACCTCCGCCGCTTGACAGGAATATCCATTGCATCACTCGTGTGCTGGCCACCCAGTAGCGAACGCTTCTACGACGTACGGGTCAGAAACATCTTTGGGTAGCCAGCCTTGCGGAATTGTCATGGCTTCCAGTGCGCTAAGCACGCTGTGCAGTCGTTCCGAGAGGTTTGAAGTCTCTTGTGTGCAGTTTGAAAAACTTGTCGACCACGTTGAAAATGCAGATGCGGCTCGGAGACGAAAATGTACACCATTCAGCCAACCACGCGGAATATTCTGATTCATGAATCGTACGAGAGAGTCCATGGCGACGGAACGAAGCCTTCGATTCGCGATGCCCAAGCGAAGTTGCTCCCCAAAGATTTGCGATGGTGCGACATTGGCTTCCGCCAGTCGTCTCGCGAGCGCAACATAACCAAGTCCCGGATTTGCTTCGAGAAATGCTTCCAGTGATCCAAATCCAGTCCGCTCCAACTCGCTCTGCAGTCGAAACCGCCAATTTCCAATCCAGGGGGTCTTGATTCCGGAGTGCAGGTCATCAGTCATCACACGACTCACTTGCTGGGCAGACAGTTGTGATGTGGCTCGAGCCGGCCTTATGACGCATCTGGGCACCGATGAAAAGTGTCGCGCGCCTTGTCAGGAAGCGACCCAATATTTCTTCTCTCTCAAGTGTACGAGCTCTCATGACAGCCTTCCACGGCCGGCATCCCATCCAATGATGAATTGCGTGATGCGTGGCGTCGCCCAACGGCAGTCGAAGCCGTCGATATCTCCCATTTGAAGTGCCTCGAAAGAGTCACGTGGCTCTTCGAGCAACTGTTCAGACAACTGTGGTCTCGTATCACGTCGATAAAGATCGTCAAATAACATTTTCTTTCTCCCGGCCTGTCACCGATTGTTACTCGGTTGATCCGTGTTCCCTCTGGAAACCGCTTGATGCGAAGTCGAATCTGGGAGCCGAGACTGCGATTCATACTCACGTCAAGCGACTTGATGTTTAGGATATCGTCAGCACCTCCAGGTTGTCGATCAATCGTATGATCCATGCATGGCAGTCGGGTTTCCGTCAAAAGATGGCACGGATCGCGGGCAGATTGATCGCAGATGAACCGCGCGGGGAGTGGAGGAATTGCTGGGCCGACGAATGTCGTGGTCGGGTTGCGTATCCCGGCCCACTGGGCAGGGCTGGGGAAATGGCTGGTTGATTGGGCCTACCTGCGCGGACCGAAGCTGCGAAGTCCTGGCACGCGGTCCCACTCGTCCGCACATCAACTCACTGCTGGCGATATCCAGATGTTCCACTGAAGCGACGCAGACATGGGCTCAATCAGTAGATCAGCGGGTCCGCAGGAAGTTTATCGACGGCAAGTGACTGAATCTGTGCATGGACTGTCTGTTTGATATTGTCTGGGTTCTCAATCGCCGCTTTCATTTTATGTTGGAATTCAGCGCATCCACCAAACGACTGAAATTCCTGGCGATCAGACAGACTCTCTAAAGTTTCGTCCAGTAAACGGCGTGCTGCGGATTGTCTCTCACAAATCGCAAGTAATATGATGCAGTTGCCGTAAAGTAATGCTGCCTGCAGTTGACCCATTGGCGTTGCTGCGTATTGCCGATACGCCTCAATAATCTGGTCCAGGTGTATTGGACCCTTAAGTGGCAAAGGAGCCTGTTGAATAAGTCGAGACACGGCATCCAGGTATCTCTGGTGATGCATTTGTACCTGAATAAAATCCGCTGCTCCTTTCGGCGTGCGAAGTTCCGTACACATGGTGAGCGATACACATGGGAATTCCATGCCCAGAAAGTGGACGTGAAAGCAGGGAAGGTACTTCTCGCCACCGCTATCTCGATTAAGGCACACTCCAATCAGCATCGGACCAACCCTGCGCAACAGATGACGCGGATGATAGGCCGCGAGCCCATTTAACTGCTTTCGCCAATCTTCCGTGATGATCGTTTCGACAGTCTTGGTCAATTTTCGCATTTGTCTTGAGCTCATGGCCTAGGAACGAGGTAATCTCAAGAGTTGTGTTCTGAGGAATGTGAATCAGGCGGCGTGAGTGAGCTGAAGGACTCCGTCGGTGAAAACCTTTCCCTCGACGAGGGAGAGGATGAACTCGGGGGAATTGAGTTTGCGCCGGTAGTTGGCCGTTGCGAGGGCCAACTTGAACATTATGACCAGCCTGGCCTGCCTGGTTCCATTGCCCCCGGTTCCGGAGAAGTCAGCCCGTCGGTGACGCAGGCGAATGGTCGCAAACGTGCTCTCGATGGGGTTGGTGGTCCGCAGGTGTCTCCAGTGCTCTGCGGGGAAGTCGTAGAAGTTGAGCAGGACGTCACGGTCCTTCCTGAGGATCTCACACGCCTGGTCGTACTTGGCACCGTACTTTTTCAGGAAGTGATCGAACGCCTTGATGGCCGCCTCTCGCGTCTCGGCGTGCCAGATTTCGTGCTGGTCCGCCTTCGCCCTGG
>Ga0315902_10007327_pt1 | contig 15081 bp, 31 predicted proteins | sample LakEriMetagenome_9_FD_203523 | JGI IMG/M metagenome (GOLD analysis project Ga0315902, IMG submission 203523) | Freshwater fungal communities from buoy surface, Lake Erie, Ohio, United States - Buoy 12 MA117 | ecosystem: Environmental > Aquatic > Freshwater > Lake > Lake biofilm | place: USA... | reverse complement strand
CATTTGAGTAGGATTCAGCAACAGTCTGAGTCATGCGTTCTACGACCAACTGTGCCATGTAGTTAGCTCTGCTGGTGCTGTAACCTGTCTTTGTCTTGGCAACAATGTCAGAGATACGAGAAGCAGTGGCCTTCCCCAGTCTTTGTTGATGCCATTCTGGTGAACCTTGTACAACTTCAGTCATTTTTCTTTCCCTCAATCTCTATTTGAACTCGCCAAACAAGAAAGTCTTGTTCAATTCCTTTTTGTTTTAGCCATTTTCCAAATTCTTCAAGTAGCTTCATGCGTCCCTCACTGGTTAGCTCATAGAACGATGCAACTCGTGCCTTGAATATCACTTCTTCTGTGACTGCGTGGACTGAACTCATTTCAACGCTCCTTTACGCTTTTCTTTGGCATCAATCACTTTCTTTTGCCAGCCCTTATCAGAACCGCAAGCAGAGTAAGCAGCAGTGTAGACATTCTTGAGTTCTTCCATGTTGGATGCCGCATCAATAGCTGCTAAGTGGTCAATCATTGTGTTTACATCAATGTCAGAGCCAGATTCACCTTCAGGCAAGTCTTCTCCAGCATAGATATACAAGCCCAAGCCATGCAAAGACAACGCCTTAGTCATGCACCGCATGATGGCAGTGTTGACAGCAAATGCGTCTGGGTTGAGGATTGCTTTGTTACGAAAGTCCATCACTGGCAGTTGGCAAGTCATTGGTTTGCCAAACATGGTGACTGTGACGAACACCATTGCTGTGCCGTTGATGTCCATGAAGCACTTGCCATCAAACATCTCGACTTTGTAAGATGCGTTTCCATCGGCTTTTAGCGCTTCAGCCCATGCCCATGCCCACGAGAGGTAGGTAAGATTGGCTTTTTTCTCTGTGTGGTCGTTAACATTCTTTGCCAACAACTCTTTTATAAGAACCTGTCTATCTATTAAAGATGGATTGAGAATCACAGTTTCTTTTTCGTATAAACGGTCACGCTTGTTAGTTGTTTCTATCATCATTCACTCCTATATACGCCATCTAAAATATCTTTTGTTTCTTGAGCAACCATCCACATTGCTAGATGTGTCAGGTCGGCATGGATTTGGGCTATGTCGCTACTGTATCCTTCGTATTTTTTGTGAAGGCACTTGTCCGACAACTTCTTGGTGTTCTGCTCGATTCGTATGAGCAGGGGTGCATAGTCGATCATCATTAACTCCTGTTTGTTTAAACTTCTTCCACGTTTCCGCAACATTGGTTTGTGCGGCATTCACATACCCGAATTCTGGGTTGGTGATCGGTTTGGATGGCAGCGCAACGCTTTGGTATTTCCCAACGTATGCCATCTTTTTAGCCTTCTTTTCGCGCAATTTCTGCCGCGATTTCATGTTGACTATCGGTGTCCAAATCTGAAAATAGGACAAAGTGGTTTTCACCGCAACAAGACACGACTCCCATGCGTGGCTCAATGCAATAAGCACAATATTCTTCATTTGAGTGTTCCTCAATAATTCTTTCAAGGTTGAGCTTGGTTTTCATTACTGGCCTCGCTTGTGGTAGGGATTGATTGTAGGGATTGCACCTTGTTCTTGTTTGATTTGCTCTTGCAGTCTCTCCATGCGATAGTAGCGCCACAAGTTGAGTTCTTCCTCGTCATCAACCCAAGGTGTTGTTGGCAGTTCTAGGGAGATTTCAGCCATACGCTGTGCTTTGAGTTCGACTCTGGCTCTCACCATGTCGGCAACATCTGCCCAAGCATTGCAAAGGATGGCTTCAAGGATAGCTTTGCTATCGCAAATAGCATCTGCTACATCATCAGGCGTGAAATCCTGAAGTGCTGCCCATGTTTCGTGCTTAATATCAATCATCATTCACTCCTGTTAAAAACCTATCAATGCGTGTATTCTGTCAGACATTATTGTAATTGACCATAGGGATTTCCCTAGTGCAGTTGTGTATTTCAGACAGTCGTTTGTTAGTGAACACTTTCCCGCATTTCAAGCACAGCCATGCAATTCCTTGGTCAACAGTGGTTTGTCTGTTGCCGTGGAGTCCTTTTGTGCGGCCATAAAAAGTGCGGATTTGTTGAATCATGTCTTCACTCTGTCTTTGTAAATGTTGTATCTCCATGCTGTTGCCTCAGTGTCTATGCGTGTCCAGATGTCTTGCTTTTCTTCCTCTGACATAGCATTCCATTTGGCAACCTCAATGTAAGTTCTGCCACACCCCTTGCATACCTCGTCATACAAGGTCGTACAGACTGCTATGCAAGGACTGTCTGTCATGTGTTGAGTTCCTTGATTTTGACTTCAATGTTTTGTAATCTCAAATATCTTGTCAAGCGCATGGAGCTTTTTGACTTCTTCAAGACTAGGATATTTCATCTCCCACTCTTTCCCCATAGTGGTATGGATAGTTTTTATCTTTAATTGTTGAATAACATTGCCAGCAAACTCAAGTTCTGCTTTTGAAACTTTTTCCATAATGTCTAACGCATTTTCTACATCAAATTTTTCTTTTTCAGTTAATTCAAGGTTTTCTGATTGATTTTTAAATACTTCTTTGTTCATTTGATGCTTTCTTTGGTTAATTGTTTGTCTGCTACATAGTCATGCACGATCAATCCGTTTTCTATGCTACCCACCCACATCTCAGGTATCCATATAAAACTGCCATCTCTTTTTTTTCTTATGTGCGCCCTACGCTTATGTCTTGCTGGACTGGCATGAGTACCACCCTTGTGTTCCTGCTTTACTTGTGCGCTTGGCTTAAGTTCAATGGTGTTCCATGAATAAAGCAATGGCTGATGTTTTGCTTTTCTTTTTCGATTGATGAAGTCCAAACCTTTTGCGTTGTGAGCCAATAGAACTTCATCTGTTTTATGCGCTCGTAAATTTATTAAACAAGCAAAGTTAACTGCACTAATACAAAGTTTTGTGATTTGTTGCATGGCATATTCTTGTGTGTCGCCTTTATCTAAAAACGATTTTAGAAAATGCTTTTTCATAAAAGTATTTGTTTTTAACAAAGGCTTATTTTCAACCACTTGAATTGGATAAGCAGTTAATACAGCTAATGGAACTTCATCTCCATCACAACCCCACATCATTACTGCTGCGCCTGTATATTTACCAATAGTTATTGATTTGTCATAAGTGAAAATTACATTATCAATACTAGGATGTAAAACAGCCATGTTTTCTGATGGTGTATAAAATTCATTTAACGCAAGCGCTTTATTGTCCCAACCATTTTCGTGAGCAACATTTTTTAATTCTGCCTCAATGCTGTTTGGCACATCAAAGAAGTCAAACCATGTGTATTTGGCCGCATCAAATCCAACCTTGGAGGCCATATCTGCTACTCTTGGATTCATGTGTTCTTCTCCTCTGCAAAGCCGTTCTTTTGCTTTAGTTTTGCTCTAATGGCTTGGGCAACATCCCAACCGATACCATCGCAGTCTTCTACGATATCTTCAATCTCCTCATCCGTCAGCCCTATCCATGTGCGCTGTGGTGCAATAACACCATGCTCTGATTCAAACTTCATAGTCTTGCCACAAGTGCAGTTGTATTGAACTATCTTCACAGGCGTTGCCCATGCTTCACGGGCTTTGGCAAAGTTGTAATCTTCCATGCTCATGCGTTCTTCTCCTTGAACTTGTCAAAACAATGCCAGCACATATAACCGTGATTCTTTGTTGACCACCAGACAAAATAAAAAGGGCTGTTGTTGAATCTGTTCTTTAGGCACTTAGGACATTGTTTTATTTTCATGTGTTCTCCTGTGGTGGTGTGCAAGTATGAATGTCGTTTGTGCGTTTGCCGCATCGTGGGCAGAAGTTACGTTCTTGGCTTTCCAATTCTGCAATGGCTTGGCGAAAAATCACCTCAAGCTGGTTACAAACTGTTGGTGCATGAGGCTCAGTCAACAGCAGTTGATATGCCTGTTTCAACACTTCAATCATGCTTGTTCTCCTCTGGCTCTGATGGCGGCGGCAATTTCATCTGCTGTATCCACTTCGTTGCCGAAATATGTCCAACCATATTTATCGCTGATTTTGTCAGCCACCTTTGCACAGGCTTCACGTTCTTTGGCGGCTACCAATGCGGCAAATTCTTCTGTAGCTTTTTGCCATTCAGGATGTTGAATTGGGTAACCAACTTGTCTAGCCATCTCAATGATTTCATCTTGTGTCATTTCAAACCCCTGATGTAAATAGCAAAGCTGTGCAATGTGTCCTTGCCAAACCCTTCCATCTTCAAAATGGCATCAGCAACTTCATCAATCACTGTGTCTCGGTAAGGATTCAAAGACTCCACCCGCTGCTTCAACTGGCCTATCTCTTGTTCAACAACTTCAACCCTAGATTCAATCTGACGTTTACGCCAGATACTTTGAGCAGAATCGTTCATGCTTTTTCCTTTTGGCTTTCTTCATGTTTAAACAGGCTTTCTCTGCCGACCTAACCTTACCCTTCTCTCGTATCTCTTGAGGGCTTAAAGGCTCTGTACGAGGCTCTGTATGGATAAAGATGCTAATGGACAAGACCACCAGCAACAATATCCTGATAAAGGCTTGTGCGTAGCTCATAGTGACTTGGCGTATCTGCGAGCAATGCGCTCACATTCGTCTTCTTCTGCCCCAGACAATTCGTTGCGAACGTCTTTACCAGTCTCGTCATGGGCTTCCCACTCAAAGTCAAGATAATTGGTATCTACGTCATAGTCATACCAAGTCAAAACAACAGTGACATCTTTCTCTAGTTCTTCGCTATAAAAGTCTTCAATGATTTCCATGTTGACACCTCTCAAGTTGTTGGAATCTGTATTGTCAGACAGAATGATTGTGATGGTATAGGGACTTTCCCTTATTGTCAAACTGTATGACGCTATACAATCCTATCACTATGCCAAGACCACCCTCAGAAATCACAGGCTCAAGCATTCAAATTGCTGTACGAGTCACCAAGAGCCTCAGAGATGAGTTCAAAAACCTTGGAGGAGCCGTTTGGTTACGCAAACTACTGGCTCAGTCCATCAACAATCGGAAAAACAATGAAGCTGTCAATTCCACAGATGCAAACCCTAAAACGCCTAACTAATGGCCCTAGAAGTAGCGTTTCTTTCACCACAACAGAGACTTATTCGCCCGGCTCTTACCACTCTCTTAGCCACCTAAAAAACCTTGAAATGAACGGCTTGGTAGTGGAGATTGAAGATGTGTGGCATTTGACCAACGCTGGTCGGATGAAGCTAATTGAGACAAAATCAGAGAACTCAACACGCCATGCTAATGGCACGACACACGAAACTTATGTGCAAGGAGACTGGAAAAACCTTGTTCATCGTAGGGGTGCTTTAGATTTTCTTGAGCATAAAAGTCGGTTCAGCAACAGCTTTGTTTAAAGGAGAAACCATGAAAAAAGTCATTATTGGTGCGTACTTAGCAATATCTAGCCTGACAGTTTGGGCGGCTTGTTCAACACATACCTACTATGCAAATGGTCGTTACGTGACTTGTACGACCTGCTGTTATGGAAATAATTGCAGTACCAACTGTTATTGAGATATGATTTGCGAAACGCTTGGCGGCGTTACTCGCAATAGGGTTACACATGCTGTCTGCTGGTATTGCGCCAGTCCGCCAACATCCGAAAGGGTGAGACAGCAGGTGTAGCCCTTTTTTTTGGGCAAAACTATGAGAATCAAACACTGGAATAAGTTCCAACATTTTAAAGACAGGAAACCACCTTGGGTTAAGTTGTACAGGGATTTGTTGGACGACTTAGATTGGCATGAATTGGACGCACAAGCCAGCAAAGTGCTTGTCATGCTGTGGCTGATAGCTAGTGAAGACGAAGGCCGCATACCACCCACAAAAACTCTTGCTTTTAGACTGAGAATGACAGAAAAGCAAACTAATGATTGCTTAAACAAGCTGTCTCATTGGCTGGAACAAGACGATATCAATACGATATCAGAGCGATATCAAGATGATAGTCTAGAGACAGAGAGAGAGACAGAGAAAGAGAAAGAGGCAGAGACAAAGCGGGGAACAAAAGGCTCACGCCTTTCTGCTGATTGGGTTTTGCCAGAAGATTGGGAAAGTTGGGCAAGACAGGAACGACCTGACCTAAATCCTCAAAAAGTGGGCGAGCAGTTCAAAGACTTCTGGATTGCCAAAGCTGGTGCTGCTGGTGTCAAGCTGGACTGGCAAGCAACATGGCGTAATTGGGTCAGGAATCAGCGTCAAGAGCGTTTAAACCCTGCGGACATTGCCAAGGTCACTGTACCAAGCAAGGTAGAGCGTGACCCTGCTTTGCAGAAGTTGGATGAAGATTACAAGACTGCCAAGCCAAATCCTGAGATATTGAGAATGATTCGTGATGGCTTGAAAGGCAAAATGATATGACAAGACTAGAAGCAAACCAACTACTTGATGAAATCAAAAATGGAATCAACAATTATTCCAATCTCGCAGTCACGAGAGCCTTGTGGGTTTGCGGTGACCTACGAGGAACACCGATACCAGACCTTATCGCATCTTGTCAGGATGGCGAAAACTCAGGGGTTCAAGCATCATGCTTGGCACAGGGTGAAAGAGTTGGAGAATGACATCTACGGCTACTACAACGGCATCCAAGAGGAATTCTTGAACAAAATAAAGGAAAAATCATGACACTGTGGGTGGGTTGCGACCCCGGCATGGCAAGCGGCGCAATAGGCGCAGTAGATGACCACGGCAATTTTTCAGCCTGTTTCGACATTGAACATCAAGACAAACACATTCTTGCCCTTGTTTTTAAATCTAGATTGCTGTCAATAATCGACCCAAAAGAAGGGGCGCAAATTTGCATGGAACAGGTGCATAGTATGCCGAACCAAGGATTAGCCAGCACGTGGAATTTTGCAAGGGCTGTAGGCGTCATTTCGGCGGTTTGCGAGTTGACAAGATACCCTGTGCATTTGGTCACTCCACAGAAGTGGAAAAAGCACTTTCACCTGACCGCAGATAAAAATGAATCACTGGATATGGCTAGATACTTATGGCCTGAAGCCAAATTAAAGCTGAAAAAGGACATAAACAAAGCAGAAGCCCTACTAATTGCAGAATATCTCAGGCATGAACTCAATGGAATCCAAGCCAAAAAAGCGCACACCCAAGCCTGAAGGAAAAAGGGGTCAAGTTGTTTTTTATTCTGAACAAGAAAAAAAGGCACTCTCCCACATTGGCAGCGGTTCGGTAGCTGAAGGGGCAAGAATCTCTGTCCGATGGGCGGCACACTTTTGGCGTGTGGGTTTGCGGCCTGACCATGACTTAAACCATGTCGGAATCTGCCTTTTTGTAGATGATGAATTTGCTGATGAACTCTAAGGGTCTGCCAAACGTCAAAAAATAGTGCTGAGACCGATTTAAAGGCACTTTTAAGACGTTTTTTTGATGTGGTTGGATGGTGCAAGAGGGTAAGGGCTTGCAGGGTCTTAAAAATGGGCAAGAAAAAACCACCCAAAGGTGGTTATAAGTGAGTGCTTACTAACTTATGTCAAAGCCTCTAACAGTGCCTTTTTTACCGAATCTGTTACGTGAGGGTCATCCAGCATTTGTTCCGCATCTTCTTCAGTTAAATATTCATAATTATGAAAATGAGTGAGATACTCCGTTGGTGTTTCGTCTTGAAGTAAATCAAACCAAACGGCAACAGGTGTGTGTAAATCATTTGTAAAACTTAATTGAATCATTTTGAAACCTTTCGAAGAATAATTTTTAAAAGTAGGGCAATTGTTGCGTAAATCATGCCATTTCCAATATCAAAAGGGCATCAGCTTTGCACCGTTCAACATCCGCAGCGTTTAAACGCATTGCAAGCTCAACAGATAAATCAATCGCCATCTGTGCTTTTTGGTCATCAGGTGCAGTTATAGCCAAAACAAGGGCTTGAGTCAGTGCTTGGGTTTGCGTCATTCTGTCACCTCTTCTGAATGGTCAGTTATGCCAGCGCTTGGAATATCAAAGATTTCCGTATGCCCTGAGCGAGTTGAGAGGTAACTCATTTCAACGTATGGATCACGGCCTGTCAATGCGTGGTCTTCTGCTTCCTGCGCCCATGCCTCAAGGTTGCGCTGATCTACTCCACAATAATCTTCTTTGGACGTTTCAAGAATCCAAGCTTTTAATAAGGAAATGCCTATATCGTTCACTCTTTTCATGCTGTCACCTCTTCGGTGCGGCACATTGTGCAGTCGTCAATATTTTTTTCTGAGAATTGCTCTAATTCGGCATAAGTCTCAAATTCAAACTCTTCACCACATTCTCGGCATGAATAGACCCAAAACACATTGAAGCCAATAGAACAGGCCACACACCCTGCCCAACTCTCAGACCAGACCCAGACATTGCCGCTGGACTGATTAACCCCTGCCTGTGTGTATTTATCGACTTTCAGCCCTGCTTTGCGAATAGCAATAAGACAGTCTGCCAGACGTTCAACATCAGCACCTTGAAATTCTTCGAACAAGTTATCCATGATTAACACCTATTAAAAAGAACAAGGAAAGCCCTTGCAAGCCCTTACATTGTCAAAATGCAAGCCAAAGCCCTACGCATAGGGCAATGGTTTGAATTCTTATCCCCGCCATGCCAGCATCACACCGATGCCAGCAAAAACAATAACACAGACAATGCCCCAAAGAATTTCGCTTTTATCCATAATGAGCCCCTTAGTTAAGCAAAGCGCGGCAGAGTGCATCGCCTTCTTTGTCATCAATGGCCGTCCTAAGCGCATCAACGTACTCATTGAACTGAGGATGATTGTGGCGTAATTGAACGCCCCCAGCTTTGCGGGTTGACTCAATAATCAAGCCCGATGTCATTAAATGAGCCGTGTAGTTAGCGGATGAGTGAATTGTTATCAACATATAAACGCCTTTTGAAATGATTGATTTTCTAAGGGCATCAAAGCCCCTAGAACTGATTGAAATTATGCCGCGATGTAGTTAGCACATCGGTCACGACGGCGAGCGTCAAAGCCTCTTGGCTTATGTTGACCGCGCCATAACAAGGTATCTATTGAAAAACCTTTGCCGCTTTCAAATTCACGGGTTGCGATTATCTCGCCGTGAATCTCTTTCATGCGCTCAATGGCTTGTTCAAGCGTTCCCTCAAAATCTTCGCGGTGAACTGTCGCCATTGGATAAGTTATTACAAAGCCCTCCGTTGCCCCGTTTTCGCTCGGTGAAGCATGGATAGTGAATTTATAGGTTTTCATACGTTGACCGCCTTTGCAAAGTTAGGCGCTTCGCCGTTATAGGATGCAATGCGGAAAGAATGAAAGCCACAATCAGTAGCCAGTGCTTTAACTCTTTCAATCTCTTGCAAAGTCTTTGCGCCGCTTAAAAGCAAGGTTTCCATGTAATCACGGGTTTCACCCTGTTCAAGCCCATAAAGTAAAAGTTCTTTCATAGTCACGCCTCTTAAGTTTGTTGATTGAAACACTAGGATTGTCTGACCTAGTGCTTATATTATCGGTTATGTCTGACAGTATGTTATCAGGACAAACCCTAACATCTCCCCTATTTATATCTATCAACAATGGCTAGTCATTAGGTTTTATATATCGCTGATTTCACAATATGAAATGTGTTTTCATGGTGTCCCTGAAATGGTGCATCCCTTCCTTATGCTTACTGACTGACTGGTCAGTAACTAACATTCCACATTATGAAATGCTCTGCTAGTGTGTGCTTACCAACTTGCTAGGTGAGTGAGTACTTACTATGGGGGGGAGGGGGTGGGTGAGTAGAGAGAATATTGTTGTAGCCTCCCCACCACTCGAAAAGCTAAATCAGACTGTTTGACACAACAAGGCTGGCTTTAAGAAAAGAAGGAATGTTCTGATAAATAAACCCCTAACCCACCTAGAGAAGTGGATTAAGGGATTTGTCAGGAGTATGTCCTGTCCTTGGTTGCTCAACCTAGGCATATCTACTGGGATTAGGTGTGAGCCACCTCTTGCCTAACAAAGACCCAGTAGCCACATCATGTTGTTTGCACCGTGTACCGTCACACATCAGAACGGATTGGTTTCGCCATCCAAGGCAGCACATCCACAATGCAGTCCTCCTGCTCGGCGGGTTTGGCAGTCTTCTGTCCCGCAATACTTTGTCAGCCAGAACGTTTCCGTGGTTTCCTAGGGACTACATCTATCCAAGGCTACGACACCTTGAAGACTCGACTTCCTACCCAAGAATTTGCACATAAGCCGATAGACTCTGACAAAGACACCGAAGTGTGCGTCCACTATACAAGATTCCTATTCTGATGTAAAGTAATCGCTAACTTCCCTCCTGTGGACAAAAGATGAATGCAATTGATGCTTTACCTGACAAACTGAAAAAGCCTAGAGGCCGTCCCCCAAAGCCTGTAGCTGTTGCTATTCCCAAACCTATGACTATGGCTCGTTATGCCGATAGTCCTCCTGCACTACTCCCCAAGACTGAACTTCAGAGAGTCAAAGAACTCAAAGAACTTCTGATAAACAGTGCTGGCTCCAATGTTGTCCACAAGGCAGTTGAGATTGCCATGAATGACGAACACCCTGCTCAGATGGCTGCAATCAAACTCTGTATGGACAGAATGCTCCCTGTCTCCCTGTTTGAGAAAGAAGGAAAACAGCGGTCAGCAGTTAACATAACTATTTCAGGTATTGGTGGCGTGTCCATTGGTGACAATACAGTTGATGCTGAAGATGTTGAGCCAAAATCATAGTTGTATTCTTGCTCAAACAAGAGTACAATTAAGACATGAAAAAATGTACCCACTGCAAAAAAGAAAAGCCGCTTTCAGAATACTATCCTGTAGGCAATGGAATTAAAGGTGTTCGTCCTAGATGTAAAGAGTGCATGAGGATTTTGGAGAAAAAGAAGTATGGCGAGAATGATGAGTTTCGTTGGTCAAAACTTAGCAAACAAGCTATAAAACTAAGAACAGACCCAGAGCACAAAGCAAGACATCAACAAAGTCAAAGGCGGTGGCATTTGAAATCAACATATGGATTGACCACCGAAATGTTTGATGCTATGGTTGCTTCGCAAGGCGGTGGTTGTGCTATTTGTGGTGTTAAGGCTGAAGCTGGAGTACCAAAAACAAGAATGGTAGTTGACCATTGCCATAAAACAAATACGGTTCGTGGGATTTTGTGTGACTTATGCAATACAGCTATTGGTAAGTTTCACGATGACATTTCAAAGTTAGAGAATGCAATCAGGTACTTAAAAAATGACAGACCTTAACTTTCAACTTTTGAAATGGCAACAAGAGGTGATCGTTGACCCTAGTCGCTTTAAAGTGATTTGTGCTGGTAGACGATGTGGAAAATCAAGACTTGCAGCAGTTACCTTGCTTCTCAAAGGCTTGGTTTGTCCAAAGGGTTCTGGTGTCATGTACGTTGCGCCAACACAGGGACAGGCTAGGGTCATTATTTGGAATGTTTTGACCGATCTTGGGAAAGATGTCATTGCATCAAGCCACATCAACAATCAAGAGATAACCCTAATCAACGGTGCTGTTATCTATATTCGTGGGGCAGATAGGCCAGATACGCTTCGTGGTGTTAGCTTGTCATATGTTGTCCTTGACGAGTATGCAGATATGAAGCCATCTGTATGGGAGCAAGTTATCCGAGCCTCTCTGTCAGACAGAAAAGGTGATGCCATGTTCATAGGAACACCAAAGGGGCGAAATCATTTTTTTGATCTTTATCAACTTGGTAAGGCAGAAAATAATGAATATAAGTCTTGGTCTTTTACAACTTACGATAATGAACTAATTGACCCAGAAGAAATCGAAAATGCAAAGAAAACCTTGTCCAGTTTTGCATTCAAGACCGAATATATGGCCTCCTTTGACAATGCTGGTTCTGACGTTTTCAAGGAAGAATGGCTGAAATACGGTGTTGAGCCTGACTATGGTAGCTACTACATTGCTGTTGACTTGGCTGGTTTTGAGGAAGTTGCCAAACAAGCGGCTAACTCCAAGAAGCGGCTAGACCAGACTGCCATTGCTGTGGTTAAGGTGACAGACGAGGGTAAATGGTTCGTCAAAGAGATCGTTTATGGACGGTGGGACATTCGGGAGACTGCCGCCACAATTTTGCTCAAGATTCGGGAATACAGGCCACTTTCCATAGGAATTGAGAAGGGTGCGCTAAAAAACGCAGTTTTGCCGTATTTAAGTGACTTGATGCGGAAGAATAATGTATATTCGCACATAGTTGACTTGACCCACGGTAATCGTAAAAAAACCGACCGTATCATTTGGTCACTTCAAGGACGGTTTGAGCATGGCAGGATTGTGCTGAACTCCGAGGAGGATTGGGACGAATTTAAAGATCAACTCTTGATGTTCCCATCCCAAGGTGTGCATGATGACCTACCAGATGCCCTATCGTACATTGACCAACTGGCTATCACCTCATACTTCCAAGAAGACGAAGAAGATGAGTGGGAGCCTCTTGACATAATTTCGGGTATATAAGGGCTACACATGGCAACAGACAAACAAGTGAAATTAGAGCAAAACGAGTTCTACCAGCCAACAGAGGCTGACAAAGAATTAACTGGATTTGTTGTTGACCATTGCCAACGGTGGCGTGATTACCGTGATGTCAACTTTCTCCCTGACTGGCTGGAATACGAGCGCATCTTCCGTGGTCAATGGGCAGCAGAAGACAAGACTCGTGAATCAGAACGTAGCCGCATTGTCACCCCTGCCACACAACAAGCCGTAGAAACCCGCCATGCTGAGATCATGGAAGCTATCTTTGGTCAGGGGGACTTCTTCGACATTGAAGACAACATCCAAGACATTGGAGGCAATCCCATTGATGTTGAGGTGATTAAAGCTCAACTGATGGAAGACTTCAAGAAAGACAAAATCAGAAAATCTATCGACCAGATCGAGTTGATGGCTGAAATCTATGGAACAGGTATTGGCGAGATCATCGTCAAGACTGAGAAGGAATACATCCCTGCCACACAAGCTATCCCAAATCAGGTTGGGCAAGCGGCTATTGGTGTGATTGAGCGTGACCGTATTGGCGTGAAGATCATGCCTGTCAACCCCAAGAACTTCTTGTTTGACCCTAATGGCACATCCATTGATGACTGTATGGGCGTGGCTATTGAGAAGTATGTCTCTATCCACAAGATTGTGGCTGGTATCGAGAAGGGCATCTATCGTAAGGTAGACATCACTCCTACCTACGAAGACACTGATCTTGAGCCAACTCAGGAAGTTAGCCAATACCAAGACGAGAAGGTGCTTTTGCTGACCTACTACGGTCTTGTTCCTCGTGAATACCTGAACAACTTGGAAGAGAACAAAGAGATTGTCGAGTTGTTCCCTGAGAATTCAGCCGCTGAAGACTACACAGACATGGTTGAGGCCATTGTGGTCATTGCCAACGATGGTTTATTGCTCAAAGCCGAAGAAAACCCCTACATGATGAAAGATCGTCCAGTCTTGAGCTATCAAGATGACACGATTCCCAATCGTTTGTTGGGCCGTGGTACTGTGGAAAAAGCCTTCAATATGCAAAAAGCTATTGATGCACAGACTCGTAGTCACTTGGATTCACTGGCATTGACTACTAGCCCCATGATTGCGATGGATGCAACTCGTTTGCCTCGTGGTGCTAAGTTTGAAGTCAAGCCAGGAAAAGCCATGCTTACCAATGGCGCACCTTCTGAGATCATTTTCCCCTTTAAGTTTGGTGAAACCAGCCTGAACAACCTCAATACTGCCAAAGAATTTGAGCGTATGTTGTTGCAAGCCACTGGAACGCTGGATTCACAGGGTATGGTCAGCAGTTCCGCTAGGGATGGTGGTGGTATGTCTACAGCAGTAGCTACTATCATCAAGAAATACAAGCGCACACTGGTCAATTTCCAAGAAGACTTCCTGATTCCGTTCATCAAGAAGGCTGCTTTCCGCTATATGCAGTTTGACCCAGAGCGTTATCCCTCTGTGGACATGAATTTTGTGCCTACTGCCACCTTGGGCATCATTGCTCGTGAGTACGAACAACAGCAATTCATTGGTTTGTTACAGACTCTTGGCCCTAACACTCCTGTTCTGCCTCTGATTCTCAAAGGAATCATGCAAAACTCTAGTTTGACCAATAGATTTGAGTTGATTGCCAAACTTGATGAGATGATGCAACCAAATCCTGAGCAACAGCAGATGGAACAGTTGCAACAGCAGTTGGCTATGCAAGCGGCACAGGCTCAGATTGCTGTAAACACTACAGCGGCAGAGCAAAACAGGGCTGAAGCACAGAAATTGATGGTTGAAACACAGTTAATGCCTCAAGAAGTGCAAGCCAAGAACATGGCTGCGGTTACCAAGAACTTGCCTAATGAAGATGATGCCGCATCTCGTGAATTCGACAAGAGGGTTAAGATTGCCGAGTTGATGTTGAAGGAAGCTGACATCAAAAACAAGTCTAAGATTGTTGAATTGCAGATGGCAGAGAAAAATAACAAAGTTGCTGGCATGGAACAAGACTTTCTTGAACAACTCTCAAAACAATTGAGTTCTGCTCAGACTGGAACTGAATAATGGATGTCGAAAATCTTGCCAAGGAGCTAATCCTTAAGAATATGACTCCTGAACAGCAGATGGCTGTTCTAGATTCTGTTCGTGCCTCTGTTGCTCAAGCCAAAGAAGTGCAAAAGCGCAAGATTGGTGAGAATGTTGACGTAGTTGTTCAGGCTCTAAAGAAGATTGAATCTGACATTCGTTCACGCTTTGACGATGTTGGTAATTCCATTGAAAAACGTGTGGCATCCATCAAAGATGGTCGTGACGGTATCAACGGCAAGGATGGTCGAGATGGTAAAGATGGAAGATCAGGCAAAGATGGCGCAAAGGGTGATAAGGGTGACGCTGGTCGAGATGGGCGTGACGGAGTGGATGGTGTTGACGGTGTGTCTGTTACCGCTGCTCGCATTGATTTTGACGGTAGCCTTGTTATTACACTTTCTTCTGGTATTGAACTCAATGTTGGTGAAGTTGTTGCTCCTGATCTTGCAGAACG
>Ga0315902_10007326_pt1 | contig 15081 bp, 18 predicted proteins | sample LakEriMetagenome_9_FD_203523 | JGI IMG/M metagenome (GOLD analysis project Ga0315902, IMG submission 203523) | Freshwater fungal communities from buoy surface, Lake Erie, Ohio, United States - Buoy 12 MA117 | ecosystem: Environmental > Aquatic > Freshwater > Lake > Lake biofilm | place: USA... | reverse complement strand
ATACCGTGGCATCGTTTGTACGACCCCAGTCAACACCAAAAACATATGTACTGTTTGGGTCTGGTTCATTAAGTGGTCGGTCAAGCGTAATAGCAGCATTGACGTTGCGAAACACCGAACCATCTTCGCTGATAAACTGCGCCATGATTTCTTGCAAGTAGTCACGTTCAGGAAGTTGCTGTTTCAAGTCTTCAAGGTCGGCAACTGGTAGAAACGGATTGTCCCACGACGAGCGTTGCACGGTATACCACGTTGGTCGGTCTTGCGCAAACTGCCACATGCGATAGAATGCATTACGACCATCAGGCGTACTAATAAACCATGCATCTCCCGACAAGTCAGTTAAGGTTGGTCGAATTGACCGCCGCCACATCACGTCAAGGTCTTGACAGAACGCCGCTTCGTCAATAATTACTCGTGCATATTTTCGAGAACGAGCAGCACGTCGGTTTTCTAGTGACCAAAACTCTAACGTACCACCTGTTGCATACTCCACACGTTTATCTTGTGTGTTGATGCGTGTTTGAATAGGCGCAAAACGTTCAGTGACATCACGCCACACTTCGGTAAGAAGTTTGTAGTTTGGCGCAAACCAGCCAGCAGGTTGTCCCGCCAACAACACTTCTGCAAGCAAGTTAATTGCCATCGTGGTTTTTCCCCAACGACGACCACAACAAATCATGTTATAACGACGTGCTTGTTTGCGCACCACTTGTTGCGCATCATACAAACGAGGCAAGGTGATTTCGTAAGAAACCTTTTCTCCTTGCTCGGCTTTGCCAAGCACCATAACAGGTTTTTGTTTGCTTACTTTTATGGTTGAAGAAGTGTTTGTCATTCAATACCTAACACCGAATATCTAAATCCTGCTTTTTCCGCAAACATTTCATTTAATGCATGCGATGCCAGCAAATTAGAAGCGTTTAACGAAACAGAGCGCAATTTAGTTGTATCAGTCATAAGTTTTAAATAAACAGCTTTGTACCAATTATTATCAACAATTTTTGACGACCAACCTCTGTTTATTTGCGGAGTTGCTTGAAATCTTACAGATGGTTCAGATGGATTTGATTTTATTTGCATAGCAAATTGCATCATTCGCTCAACAACCATTGCGCCATCTGTTAATCCTTGTTGATAATATGACCGTCTTAATCCATCTAATTCATTCAACAATTGAGAACGTCTAGCGGTTATTTCATTAACGTTGCGCCAAAAATTTTTTCTATGCGCAATTGCTTCAATTCCTAAAAGTTTAGCTCTTCTTGCAAAAACAAAATCATCAAGGCTAAACGAAGCAGCAGGTGGATGATTATGCGTTAAATATTTTCCCGAAAACTGATTAAACACATTTGATGTAAACTTAACTCCATATTCGTAGTTGTTAGTAAACGAGTTAGATTCGTAAAGATATGTTGTGCCATCATGTGTAAAATACACAGGAATTGACGACAAGTTACCATTTCTATCGTATATCTGCACAACTTCAACTGGTAGTTCTTCCAAATTCGTGCCAGCCGAAACCGTAGATTTACTTATTTCAAGTGTATCATTATCGTAACTGTAAATGTTTTCACCAACACGAACAACTGATGGAGTAACAGAAAACAAACGTCGAAGATTAAAAGGATTTGCTTGAGAAACACTTAATACAGCACCTTGTGAAAGTGATGATTTTCTTCCGTTTTTGCGAGATGAAACTCGTGCACTTGACGGTCTAATCGTCATACATTTTACTCTTCAATATACAACGTGCCAAAAAGTTCAGAAAAACGCTTTAAATCTTGTGGTGTCATTGTATTTAAATAACGTTTTACTTCAGGATTGTTTGCAGGAATTTTCATACCTTTAGGGTCGTCATTTATTGACACGGTATTGCGTGTTTTTACTTGTTTTGCGCCTTTAGGCAAATCTTTTAAATCAGTAATTCGAACCACTTTTTTAGTTTCACTTGACTGTGTTTTATCTGGTGTTTTCTTTCGTGCCATGATAAATCTCCTTAATATAGTAGTTTTAGTGTATCACATTCACAACTTATTTCATACCCATTGTATTCATGTCCATTTTGACATTTATCCACCCTTTTTCTTTGCACACATCTTCAACGTCTTTGACTTTTGTGGCAAACACAAAAAAGGTTATATCTTCTCGTTCTGCGTGTTCTTGCGCTCGTTTATATTGCAAGTCAACATCGTTGAAATTGGCATACCAGCGAGTGGCATAACTACTCCACCCTTTAGGAACGCCAAGAAAATTCAGTTCCCAAAACGGTATTTCGACGTTCAAATCGACAACCGTATTAATTCCTTTGGTTTGCCAATAACGAGCAAGCCATCGTTTACGCCAAATGTTGTACAACACTTCAGCTTTGGGATGCGAAAACGATGTTGTGTAATTTGGCTCAATGGATGCAGAACATCCTGTACGCACTACAACATCTGGGTCTTTCCACAATGCACTAAACTTGTAATCATCGGTGTAGAAGTGCCACATACCTGGCATGCGTGTATTGTGTCGTGATAGCCTTCCCCATCGTTCAATCACCGCATGCTCTTTTGTGCATTGATAATTTAAGTCAAGTGTTGGGATTCCCCATTCGTTGTCTGATTCAAATGCAGGGTAGATTCGTTCTTCTTCTTGATTGTTTGCAACTGCGTCCTCGGTAATCCCAAAAGGATTGTCCCCAAAGACACTTTCGCCTTCTTCGTCCTCGTCAAGTTCATCCAAATCTTGTTTGACGGCTTTCTTGTTGCTTTCATGAAGAATCTCTCCTACAAGTAATCGAACTGCATCATTCACTTGCCCCATATCGCCAATCAGTGTTTCAAGGTTTTTCATGTCCGCAGCCGCCATATTTGCAATTGGGTCTAACGTGACAAGTGCTTCTTTTTCTTCTTGCTCACTAAGTTCAACATAAATCACAGGAATGCTTGGCACGTTGTTGCGTAGTGCCAACGATACACGCAAGTGTCCATCAACCATATGACCAGTTGTACGGTTTACAATGACTGGTGAGATAAACCCAATATCGTCCAGTACACCAGTAAGCGATACCTGTTGCGCCTTGGGGTGTACACGCCAGTTTAACGGGTTTGCCAACAATTGCTCAGGGTCTTCTTCGCCGTATGACACAATACGATTTGACCACTGTTTTGATTGCAATACAGGCTTTTCATCAAAATTTTTCCGCTTCATTCCGATTATTCCTTTCGTGACTATTACTTGTATTGTATAAATCCTATTCATTTTATGCAAACACATTTTTTCTTGACAAAATATATATTGAATGGTAAAATAAGTGCACGTTGAATGAAAGGAGCAAAAAAATGTCAAACAACGTAAACGTCTACGCTCTGTCGATTACAGAGAACAAAGAATTCGAACACGAAATTCGTGTCGAGTTCAAAACCGACAAAGTCATGTCCATGCAGGAGTTGGCAGGAAAAGCCATTGGACACGCTCGTGATGTCATTCTTGTGCCAAATGGCACGTATGGTGAATTCACCGCAAAAGTGCTTGAGTATATCTTAAAAAATACTCAACCCACATCGGTGACCATATCCAACGTGGAGTTTGCTAAGTGGAATGTTACAGACCGCTGGTATCCCATTCTCTCATGGGATGACCTATCAGTTGGCGTTGCAACAAAGGACAACGAGCCTGTATGGGTCTCGTTTTACATCTGGCAACAGGATGACGAGGACTTTTTGGATGAATGCATCCAATCTGCCTCGCACGCATCAAACTGCATGTGCAACGAGTGTTTAGAACGCACTCGAGATGACAATATTGACAATGAAATCGACGAGCGTCGAATTGATTACGGAAAGGAAATGGAATGAACATCATTTCTTTGTTAAGTGAAAACAACAACGAGCCAATCAACTCGTTTGTTGCTTCCGACAAAAGTATCGGTAGTGTTTCGGGAGTTTCGGGGGAAAATCAATTGATTCTTTTTAGCTATGTCAACTTGCCAGCAGAAATTGCTGGCATGGATGCTGACGAAGCAATTGAAGAAATTGAACAAGCCGAACTTGTTAAGATTTTTAAGAAACTCAACATCCCGTTTATTACCATTACTGCACACGAAATTCGTGTGTACAACATGGATTGGGCAATAAACATTCCGTAATTCAAACAAAAAAGGAGTACCATGAAAATTGGTACTCCTTTTTTGTTGACAAAATATATATTATTTGATAATATAATGTCGTGGTTCGTTATAAGTGTGAAAGGACACTAGAAACCATGAGTATTGTTCAATCAATGCGTGGCGAAAACATTTTCGCCGTAATTGCTGAAGTACGCAAAATGCTACGGTCAGCAAAGGTTGGGTACATGGCAGATGCCATGGTCAAGGAGGCAACATCGGCTGAGTCGAACGCTCTTGCGTTGAAGGTTTTGGAAAAATACGAAGCCATCGCAACGCAAATTTCGGAAAACGACAAGTACATGTTGGCGAAAGACCAGCACATGTTGCCAGCGGGGAAATACATCCTCGCTGACCCGTGTACCTCGCTTTCTGAAAGTGAATACGACGAATTACTTTTAGTTGCCATCGAGGAAACTCGATGGAACGAATCAAAGTTCTTCCGTCTTTCAAATGGTCGTCTTGTATGGGTGTTAAACACCCTACATGGTGACGGTCGCTTCACAAGCAGTCTGCATCACTCTATCGGGGTAGATTCTGGCGGTATCGCAGTGGTTACTGCGCCCGCAGAAAACGACCACGAGAACGCCAAGAACGATGTGCTTATCACACATCCGTTTACATGCTTTAGTGACGAAGAAGGCGTGCTGTACTTTGCAAACATCACCGTAAACACTGGTGATGAAAAGTGTGAAGAATGCGGTATGCGGTACTGTGAATGTACAGACGAAGACGAATACGATAGTGAAGACGAAGAGTAATTCGTAGAATATAGGGCAGATAGACAATATCTGCCCTATATTCATTTGTGATATACTTTATATACATTTACAAGGGAGGGGAATGAGTATGGGCAACAATGTAAAAAATCAACACCGACCACGATGGACACAGAGTGAAATGAACTCGCTTGCCACGTGGTACAACGAAGGTGTTCCATTGGATGAAATTGCACGTCGATTGGGTCGCACGCATGCATCAGTGTCAGGAGCACTGAGCAACAAGCGTGGAATCATGAACTTGCAAAACCCTTTGCGTCGCACGACAGTTCGTCGTGGTGCGCAAAAAACTGTTCATCCAGTAATTGAGGAGCGCAAAAACTCTCGCAAAGTCGTACATCACGATGTACGAAAGAATGACTCACTGACAATTGTCACGTCAATCATTCAAATCGGCGAGGTATTTCAGGCACGCATTTGGATTGCACGGAATGAACTCACTCATTATCGTGGAATTACAATGGCGGAATTTAACACTGTTGATGCATGTTACCGATGGTTTCAACAAGAAATTGAGAACTATCGAGTAGACTAGCAAACTAAAAAAGCGGAGTGCTAATTATTTAGCACTCCGCTTTTTTTTATTCTTTACCATCCTAGGTGCATATTGAGAAACCGTACTTGGAGTGTACACATATTGATTGTCAAATCGAGGTGGTCTTGCAAACGGAGAAACATATGCAAGTTCATCTTTTCTTCTTGCAGACCGAGTTGGCAGTGAACCAGAACGTCTGCCTTGCAATAAATACTCTTCAAGTCGTCGTAGTTCTTCTTCTTTTCGTAATTGCTCAAGTCGTTCATCTTCTTTTAGTTTGCGTGCCACTTCTTTTGCATATCGAGAAGAAGAATATTGTGGAATATCGTAATTTGGCTTGTAAGTAAATTTTGGTAATTTATACGGTGGCATTATTCGTCATCTCCTCCATCATCAGAACCGTTTTCTGCATCAGATGACGACATCGTGAGCAATTCATCAATTTCATGTTTACGAGTACGACGAATCAATTCTTCTCGTTGCATTGCGTTCATTTTCATTGCTTTTGAACGTGGAACGCATCGAGGATATGATGTGCGGTATCCATCCATAGCACTACGAACCTCTTTGGTACTTCTGCCACATGGATGAAACCCAATCACATTTCCAGCCTCGTCAATCACAGGACGACTAATATCTACCCATGGCTCTCGAAGCCAATAATTCTTTTCTTTCTCACCAGATTTTTGTGTTGTATCACCAGACGCACTAGTGTCACCACTTGATGAAACCGACTTTTCCTCTTTGTTCGATTTGTCATCATTTGGCACAAAACGTTCGTATGGGGTTAAATTGTACACATTGGTATCAGGCGACGCAACTGGCGGTTTTTCTTTATCCTGCTCTTTGGTGTCTGCCTTTTTTTCACTTGGCGCACTATTGACGAAAGGATTCTTGGTACGATGCCATTCACCACCTCGCTCCTTGTACCAACGTCCAGCCCACGCATTTGCGTATGCTGATGGATACACCGAAAAACGACGCTTTGCTTCCTCTTTGGCTTTTTCCCACAACGGTGGGTCGGTTGGAGAAAGATTTCGATTTGTCAACGCAGAGCCAGGCTCATTTGCATACATCGCACGCATTTGATTCAATGCTTGTCGTCGGGTAGGGTACGAACCTACCACTTTGTCTGACTCCTCGTCGATAACATTGTATTTTCCAAATCGCACTCGTGCTATTGAGTATGGCATGTCTCTCTCCCTTCCTGTTGTGTATATTGTACGACGGACTGTAACAACTTGCAACTGAAAGTGTAAATGCAATAATTGAGTTGTTGAAAAAAACGCAATCTGCGTTGTAATACTAATAATATTATATTTATAATATTATATTATAATAGTATTACCAATTTACGTGATTTTTTTGCCATTTTACCGCATTAGAATCAACGATTGCATTTTTTGCAAACGGTTTGCATTTTTTGCAAACGATTTGCATTTTTTGCAAACGTGATTGGAATGCCTTAAAGTGTCATTTTAAGTTTGCATTTTTTGCAAACGGTTTGCATTTTTTGCAAACGATTTGCATTTTTTGCAAATTACTTGCATTTTTTGCAAACGTGATTGGTATGCGGTATACGTGCAACAAAAACAAAAAAGGTGTTAATAGTTTATTTTTTTAAGTTTGCATTTTTTGCAAACGATTTGCATTTTTTGCAAACGATTTGCATTTTTTGCACATGAAATTGAGTGAATATTTTTTACACACAAAAACCCCCTCTCTGTTGTTTTTTAACAGAGAGGGGGTTTTTGTTACTTACCGTGTTCTTGAATGCGGTAAGAAATGATACGATTCAACTGTGCAACCTGCAAGCGCAGGGCTTGCACATTCTGAATGTGCAAGTGCAACCAACTCTGATTGGCTGGCGTGGGGCTACTTGCGTAGTCCTTTGTCGCCATGTCCAGTTTTGCCATTTCTTGTTGAAGAAGTCGTACTGACTCCTCCAATGCATAGTCGATGTTTGGCATCACTTCACCTCCATCTTGTGGTCATTGGGCTGTTTCCAGACCCAACGACCGCTTTCCATGCGGTATTCCGACAGCAGTGCTTCTGCTTGTCGGATGGTGTGAGCAATATCCTCAACACCATTGATGAACTGCAATTCCAAGAACTGCTGAGAGTATGGAACAGAAAGTGAAATTTTTTGGTTCTTGATGCTCTTTGCATCGAAAAATTGCAACCAGCGATGCTCAGACCACTCGCCAAAGCGGTGGTCAAGCCCACGGTAGTGAAAAGCCAACGTAACAACGTGGCTTCCACGTGGTGAAATTAACGGCGACTTCTCGTCTGATGGCTCTAACAGCCACCAGCGAGGATGAACCTGCTTGCTTTCTGCAAGCAAGAAATGAAGTTTGTTGTTCATTTCTTATCGTTTCCTTTCATGTAAGAAATATTCTTACATCATTATTATACATAATATATATATTTTGTCAATAGGCAAATTGTGTTTTTACACACAAAAAAACCGCTACCACGTAATGTGATAACGGTTTTTTTGTTTGTTAACGCATAATAATCATATTATGCGTTAACTTAAGTTGCTTAAGGACTTTTTCTGCCTTTAGCAACAGCTTTTCATAGTCAACCTCTTTCCCCTTAAAGGAAAAAACGGTCAACTTGCGAACATTCTTTGCAACCTCAATTTCGTTGTCGAAGTTGTCATAGAAATTGAGGGTGTAGACGTCGGTGAACCCGACCTCTTTCCCCTCCCACTTGGGAGTGATGACAGCAAATACGCCGTCAAACTCCTTAACAAATGTCACGTCGGACACATTCCATTCGAGAAATGTGTCCATCAGATGAATTGATTCTGCAATAGTCATTGCGAGAACCTCCTTGTATAAATGGCACGCAGATATTGCGTACCAGTGGTGGAGATGGGGGGATTCGAACCCCCGTCCAAAATTATGCTCACCATTTAAGGTATCGTGCGTTCATGTCTTACCATGGGCAGTTATCATTACTTGCATCGCACATAACCCTGTCAATACCAGAACATCCCCAATTGCAATAATTATACCAAAATATATATATTTTGTCAATACCCAAATTAAAAATAGACACAAAAAACCGCTACTACACAATGGTAATAGCGGTTCTTTGTTGTTACTCTGCGTTATCAACCTCAACAGGTTCGTTGTCTGTTTCGATTGAAAGGCGGTCTTGACGGCGTATCTCAGCGTCAATGTGTCGTGCCTCCAAATGTTTCACAATTTCTCGCTGTTTTTCAGCGGGATAATTATGAAAGTTTGGATGCAGTGTCTTGACGCTGAGCGTTACGCTCTGTAGTATAAGCTTTATTTTGCTCATACACACCGTCCTTTAATAAAACAGGCATCAACAAGCCAACGTTGTGGTTGTCTTTGTCCTTTGTGGGCACGTTGACCCACATCGGGGGATTTCTGTCCATAGACACCGCAAAAGCGTCTACGGTAATCTGAAGGTTATCCCACTCTTCAGACCCACGCTGTGCTTCCAGCATGGTGCTAAGGTACTCTAGGTTGAAATTGATGGTGATAAACCCATTCCACTTCTTAACCCACTCTACCTTTTGTTCTTCGGACATCTCGTCAATCACTTGACGAGTTTCCATGACCCGATAGGTCATGTTGGGCGTGACCCCATCCTTAGCAAGTTGGTACGTCATAGTACCGTTATCCACCAAGATGGTTGCTGTCCCTTGCATGGGACGAGCAAGATTTTCGTGCGGTTCTGCGTCTACAATAATCTCATAGTGATGAGATTTGTAGTACTTCTTCGACTTCTGCGGTTTGTTGTCCGCAAAAATCGTTAAAGGCAACGCAAGCCACGTCTTCGGGAAATCTTCAGACAATGGATTGTTTTCCATGTCTACCGCCGTGATTTTCACGTCGGAGATGAAGTATCCGTTTGCAATGACCATACGCACGTTGTTCACGTCGTACATCTCGATGCTTGCGTTATTCAACGCAGGGCGTTGACCGTTGTCCTTGGCGACAACCTTTTGAACCTGCTTGAGGTTCAGCCCATTAATTTGGAGTTTAAATTTCACTTTGTGTTCCTTTCAACACTAATAACGAACTCCAAGTATCATTATACATAAAATATATAGTTTGTCAAGTTTTTTATCAATTAATCTATTGACGAAACGCAAATTATCACATAGGATTAAAGTATCACGATTATTGAGGAGTGTGACATGCACAAGCATAAGAAACCGCAAATTGATTTGGCAAAAGTTGACATTACGAGTTTACTTGACGTGGTTTCATCTGTGCAAGCGTCACTGGTGAAGTCAGGGAAGTCGTATCATGCGACTGTATTCTTACAAAAGGCATTATCAGCAGATAATGGCGCAGAAGTGGTGGAAATCGCTAAAAACTATGTCGATTTTGCATATCCTTCGTTTAATGTGCCTCACATTGAAAACATGTTTGACATTATGGGCGACGATGATGACGACCACGATGAGTTTGAAAACGGCGACGTTGATGAGGATGATTTGAATCGACCATGAAGAGTGAAGCGTTTGTTGCAGGACAACGAGCAGAACTACAGTTTGCTTCTATTGCTAAAAGCAAAGGGTGGCACGTTCGTTCTGCAACACGCCATCAAAACATATTTAATCATATTGATTTTTTTATTAGTGCCAACGCAAATACATACAGTGTAGATGTAAAAGCACAGAAGAAAGAATCTCGCAATTTACATCAACAAGATGAATGGCATGTAATTGAGTTTGTTGGCGTTGTTCATCCTGCAACCACTATCGTAAACTTCTCTGAAAACACATTTGACCCACTTAATCCCAACTTTTCACTAGGTTCTGGTCGTCATGGGTGGATTTATGGTGATGCAACAATGATTGCGTTTGAAATGTCAGATGAGTTTGTCATTGTGAATCGTAAACGACTATTGAGGCACTGTGCAGACCTGATTAACTTCAATTGTAGAGTGCTTGTATCGCAATATGCTAAATACTGCGTGTATTCACGCAAAGACCGTGGAGATTTGGTGTCGTACATACACAAAAACGATTTATATAATATTTGTTATCTTCAATGGAAAAAGCCCGCATCATAACGATGCGGGCTTTTGTGTTGATGCATGCGGTGCACACAATTACTTGTAACGACTGGCTCGCTTTGTAATCATGCGAGGCATGTTGTTTGCTGTAATTTGAGGCATGTTGTTTGCTGTAATTTGAGGCATGTTGATTGTGTTGTTTTGAATTCGACGTATACCCGTTGTTTTGCGATTTGTAAAATCTTCATAAAACGATGGTTGTGTTACAGGATTAAGTTTTTTTGCATTTTTGCGATTTGTAAAATCTTCATAAAACGACGATTGTGGCAAAGACGTAAATTTTTTTGAAGCATTATACATAATGTTTTCGGGCGGTCGAAAAACAGGCGTAAATTTTTTTGAAGCACCGTACATTGCATTTATATTTCGAGGGTTTTGTGGTTTGGCTCTACGCAACATTTCTTGAAGTTGAGATACTTGAAGTGCATAGTTTTGTGCTTTGCGTTCACTTTCTTGTAGTTTTTCATTAAGATTCGAAGTTGCCGCTCCGACAATTAATGCTTTTTTTGCATAGGGAAACACTTTTTTATATAAAAATTCCAAATTGGCAATTGTTTTATTATTTGAATTTTTTAAAGCTCTTTTGTTTGATAATCTAAGCAAATTTTGTGTACGCCTATGTAAATATCCTTTAGGAGGTTTTGATAAAACAGTTAATCTGCTATCGGATGTTTTTTCTGGGACTTGAAGCTCTGGAGGTAAAGAACTATTAGGTACCTTAAATTTAGTTTGAAAAGGAAATTGACGTTTGGGTTTGGAAACATATGACATGTTTCCAAACCCCCCATAGATGTTTATTAATTTAATTTTAGCCATATTTTTTCCTAAAATTAAAAATACTTATCTGGTTTTGGTCCTGCTTGACGCTTTGACAATCGTTTCATCGCAGTTGAACCTCTAGTTGAACCTGGCTTTAATGGACCATAAGCTGATTGATACATTTTTTTATTAGACGTTAGCATAGATGCTGGTTCTTGACGCATACTGTTGCCATATACACTATCGAACGGCGATGTGTTTTGAGCAAAATAAAATGGTTTGAAATCTATTAAACTTAGTCTGTCAATATATTGAGCCCATTTATCAGCATCTTTTTTTTGTGAATTTTCCCATCCAAATATATTAACATCGTTAATTGGAGATTTACCTGCCAAAAAGTTTTTTCTTCTCATATCTCCAAGTTCACCTGGAGACAATCGAGAAGGTGCATTATTGACAAAATAATCTGCTTTTTTAATAGAACGTTTTGTCATGCGTTTTTTTGCATTTGAAACACGAGTATATTCAGGAATACTAGAATATTCATTACTGCCAAGTGCATTTACCATTTTTCTACGAACAGCACGTTGTTCTTGAGGACTTAATGCACTAATTGACATACCTGGTTCATTTTCAACATCCGCTCGTCGAGTTGCTCTGTCAATATATTCTTGAAACAAATACGGACGAAGTCTATTTACTTCATCTTGAGCACCTGCAACACCACGATTTCGTTGAGCAACAGCATCGGCAACTGATTCATCCAAGTTTTTAACATTGTATGACATGCCAGTGTCAATTGCTCTGTTATTTCTTTTCCATTGACGAAGTTTTTCTTCAGCTAAAAGCCCACGAAGTCTATTTACTTCTGCTTGTGCACTTGCATCGCCACGATTTCGCTGAGCAAAATTATACGCATCATCAAATGTTTCTCGTAAGTTTTTAACGTCTTGACGAGGTGCAATAGGTTCGCCTCTTACAGTACCCCAGTAAGTGTTTTTTATTAATTCCGCTTCGTCTTTATCACCACGCTTCAGTGCACGTTCTACTGCTTCACCGTACAATCGGTTGGCTTCAGATTTATTGCCACTATTTAGTGCACCTACCATCGCTTCTCTGTATTCGTGAGCTTTACGTGGGGGGCGAGTTCTTTGCACAGAACCTGCACTAGAAGCAGTTGGCACATCATATGACATACCAGTGTCTACTGCTTTTGCTCTTGTTCTTGAACTAGGTTCAGCCCAACCCCATGTTGGAGGTAGTTTGCCTTTTGATTGCGCATCTTTGTCCCATTTGTATTCTTGCAATGCAATTTTATATGGTTCTGTAGTTCCATATCTTTCCATTAGCATTTCTTTATCATCTGAAACTTTTGCACTTGCACGGGGTTTAGTATCTGCAAGCATTTTTGGAGTTGCAATTCTTGGCTCGTAACTGTCAAGTGGATATTTATTATAAGGATTTCCAATATTAACTCTAGTTTTTGTAGATATAGTTCTTTTAGATTGTTGAGGCTTTTTAAAATTTGCAAATCCTGGTTGTTGCTCAGGAGATGTGATGACTTCTGGTTTACCTGTGCGTGCTAGCACTGATTCCAGAGCTGCATCCATTCTAGGATTGGGAGACCTCTTATTTCTAGCACGTCTCAATTGTGTTAAAGCGGGATTTTCTCCAAAAAAACTAATTTCTCCAGGACTTGTTGTACGAAAGATGCCACTAAATCGGTTACGAGGAACACGTTTTACTCTTGCCATTATTTTTATCCTTTTTATTGTTACTCGTGCAGGTAATCAATCCTGCACGATTACATTTATTATTACAACTTACATGTACTTATTTGGCTTTGGACCTGCTTGACGCTTTGACAATCGTTTTGTAGTTGCACTTTGCTTACCTGAAATTGAACCTGGGGTTTTAGACCACGCTAAATTTGCGCCTTTTATGTAACCAAAAGGACCACCTCCTTTTGTTGAACCAGGAATTGTTTCAGCTATCATTTCAGCAATTGCCATTATTGGACTATTGCCCAACTTTTCCCATCGAGCAGCGTCTAATTTTTGTTTTCGCTCCCATGTCTTATTTGCGTCGTACATCGCAGCTAGTTGTGCTGGATGAATGCGAGATGATGATGACGATTTAGATGATTTTGTCATGCGTTTCATCGCAGCGGAACCCATAATTCCAGTTGTATTTGGTTGTCTTGTTGCACCCATCATTGCGCCTATCATTGCACCATTTGGTTTCCAACTTGACTGTGATGATTGACTAACTTGTTGACTTTTAAAAGGAAATATTCTACGACGATTTGGTCGTGAGCCGTCATATGTCATTTCCATTGTATCCTGATAAATCTCGTCAGTTGGTCGAGCTAGCAAATCGTGTCTTCGTGGTCGTCCTCTTCCACCAGGCATTTGCCTCATTGGAGGAATCCATCGTGGTCTATCAGGTTTAACACCGCCAGTCGGAAGATTTATTGAAGGATTGTTTGGTTTTGAACGAGGTACTTTTTTGTATGAAGTATTATTTGGGTCATATGGACTGGGCATTCCATCCCAAATTATCGCCATCTCATCATCAGTCAGTGGTCGTTGCGTTGGAGAAGCAGGATTGCGTGATGGAGCATTGTTATACCAGTAATCTGCTTTTTTCATAGAACGTTTTTTTACTGAACGTTTCGCTGATTTACCGTTTGCACCACACTTACACGCAGATTTTGACATGCCACTACCACACTTACACATGGTGGCACGTTTGTATGTACCTGTATTTCCTCGTGTGCTAGTTTCGTCCTGCAAAAACGGCATCAACATATCACGTGTATTTTGATACATTGCAGGAATTGACTTATCAGCCTGTCGTTGAATTGCTTTTCCAGCTCGGTATAAACCGCTATATCCAAGTTCGCCTAATCCGCCCAAAAAATCTTGCACTGGCTCACGGGCGTTCATAGTGGCACGAGCAAGTCTCATTGTACTTGCAGGAAGTTGTGATAATTGTTGCCATGAAGAGTTTGCCATTGAGCCTAATACTGGACTCCAGTTTTTCAATTCACCTTTGTCATTGGCGTTTTGAAAATACGTTTTAAGACCGCTTTTAACAGGAGCACCAATTACGCCTACAATGTTTGTGCCTAGATTTCCTGCTGCATTACCCCACTCGTCAACTGAAGGGTATGCACGCTCAGCACGACGACCAATCGTTGTAAGTCCTAATTGCAGTGGATTCTTTACATACGACTGAGCAGCCATTTGTGCAGGTGAAATGCGTCTTGGTGCACGATATGCGGTTGCTCTTGCTCGCTCAATTTCCTCTTGAGGGTTGCGATACCCATACTGATTTTTGCTGATTCTACGGGTCATGTTTTTCTCCTTACAAGAAATTTTTAATTTGCTTGTTGTTGTTTATTATTTACTTAAATTGTCAAACACTTTTTTTGATTTGCATGAAATGTGTGCTTAAAAAACATTTTATTTTATTATACACGATTACGTTTTAATTAAAATACTTATTCATGTTTGGACCAGCTCGATTTGGCAAATCTTTTAACGCACGTTTAGCAAAACCGCCAATAACGTGACGAATGCGAGTTTTGTTTTCAAGTGTTGGCGTAATTGATTTTTTTACTGATGTAGATTTCTTTTTTGGTGTAGCACGTTTCATTGCAGAACTATTTCGTGTTTTTCCAGCGTTAATATTAAATGGAGACATGTAAGAAATACCGCCACTAGCAGTGCCAATTTCACCACCTGCTTTTTCTTTTTCTTCTTTTGTAGGAGGACGAATAACTTCAC